>OGEO01001095.1_pt1 | contig 18920 bp, 15 predicted proteins | sample 1570661 | NCBI WGS metagenome assembly OGEO01 (sample SAMEA2582142, study PRJEB24529) | metagenome | biome: Human gut stool | place: China | collected 2011
TCTTGTTAAGCAGTGTTCTTCCGGCCAGATACTGAGCGTTTGTGCACTGCAGCCGATCCTGATTAAAGGCCATATCTAACGCCCAATGGCCTTTGTTTTCAATTGCCCAGTGCTGACGAATGGCACGATGCAGAACCTGCTCCACATTCGGGGCATCGTACCTTAATGATGAGATGTAATAGCGGACCTGAGGCCCAAGAATTTCTCCGGTGTTTTTCTTCACCGTGTCAGTGACGGCTTCCACGATCGATCCTTCATCGAGGCCAACCCATTTATTAAGAATTTCTTCCGGTAAAAGAGCTCCCGGAAGAACTCGAGTTTTTCTTTTCGTAATTTTGCCGCCTTGGTCCGTTACCGAAGGCCGCGCAATTTTGTACTCATGTGTTCCCAGTTCGAAGAATCCGCGTACCTGTTCATATGTAAGATCCTGATTAGCCTTCAGAGCCAAACAGTAGTCGGCCTTTTCGGCAATGATCTTTGCGGCGAACTCGGTTTGTGTATTTAAAGCATCTGCCGTGACGATTGCCCCTCGAATGTCTAAAGTGTCGATGAGCTTTGAGGCATGGGTAATTTCGTTGTTCTTTTCACCGATGACTTGCTGAGCCAGAATCAACTCGTTGTCTGCATCCATGATGTTTAAAACATACGGGGAGTGCTGAGAAGAATCCCGGGAAGCCCTGATAGCCTGTCCGTCGACAGCAATTACCGGGTGAGACAGTCTGCTGCGCAGCATCTCAACGAACCGTTCGATCAGAGCGGCATTTTTGTCTTTGCCGATAATCATCGTGATGCGCCTGACGGTATCGTGAGATATTTCCTCATCAGGAAAGTTGGGGAAGCTCTTGCTCAGCAAGGGTCGGCATTGATGCCAGAACTCTGCAATTTCCGTGCAGGAAGTTTTGCCTTGCATCGCAGCAAGAAGAATGACGCAAAAGACAATATCCAATGGGTAAATGATCCGTCCGGGATCTCTGGGATCAATCACTTCTTGGGCAGGTGCGGCAATCTTAGCCGCTTGAAGTGAACCTTTTCTTCTGCGCGGTTCCAGAGTAACCAATTTCTCCAAATCAGTTTCACCAGGCGGAAGTTTTCCCAAAGTCTCGGTCGAGATTCTTCTGCTGTTTTTAATCTTTGGATCGTAAACGCTGACGACTCTTTGAACATAAGTCCAACCGTCTTTTCGTTTCGCACGAATGATAGAAGTGTGCTCTTTTGGGGTATCAGATCTGGGTCTTGACATAGCAATCACCTTATGTTGATCTCTAATATTATACTATTCATCACGATAAAAGGCAAGCACTTTTCCTAATAAATTCATGCAATTATCAGAAATTTTCGCAGATATTATTCAGATTTTTTATTAATATCGTGCGTCGAACCTGCTTAAAAAGCGAGTCTGTGTCATGTTTGTAGTTGGTTGTATATAATCCACTTGATCATTTTGTATGAGTTAATGTTTATGTTCTAACTGCTTCCGTTGTTAATTGAAAAGTATGATTGATTTAAATGGGAAGGGCTATCGAGATGTTTTCAATGCTGTCTTGAAAACTCAACTAGGGTTGTATCTTGCTAAATCTGATATTCGCCAGCGCTACAGGAGATCAACACTTGGGCCTTTTTGGATAACTATATCAACAGCAGTTATGGTTGCTTGTATTGGTTTGATTTTTGGAAGATTGTTTAAATCGCCGATGCAAGAATTTCTGCCTTTTATAACATCCGGACTGATTATTTGGGGCTTCATATCCTCGACGATTAACGAAGCAACAACAGTATTTGTAAATTCGGAAGCCATAATAAAACAGTTGCCATTACCCCTTTTCTTGCACGTCATTCGAATGGTAGCTAGAAATTGTTATATTTTCTTTCATAATATTTTGATTTATCCGTTCGTTTGCATTTTTGTTGAAAAGTCTTTGGGCTTGCCAGCCTTGTTGGTAGTACCTGGTTTTATATTGTTGGTAGTTAACCTTCTTTGGCTTTCTCTATTGATTGGTATAATATGTACTAGATATAGGGACATGCCTCAAATAATCCTTAGCTTGTTACAGATCGCTTTTTATGTCACACCAATCATTTGGATGCCGAGCTCCTTAAAGGGGAGAGCTGGGGCTCTTATCCTGGAACCTAATCCTTTTTACCATTTGATCGAAATAATCAGAGCTCCCTTATTAAATTCTTTTCCAACGTTGCTGAATTGGACTGTGGCGGGAGTTATTGCTGGAGCTGGTTGGTTGATAACTCTCGTTTTTTATAATAAGTACAAACAAAGAATTTCTTATTGGTTGTAAATCATGAAAAAATTATTTTTTACTTGGGATGGAATCGGAGACAATCTTTGCTTGCTCGCTGCAGCTTGGAATTGGTTTAAACAGTCGGGGGAGAGGCCGGCTATTGGAGGAAAGCCATTTTATTTTTATAAAAAAAACGATTTTATAGATTTCTATCCTGATCTCTCTCTCTCAAAAGTTTTGTCTATCAAAGGTAAGGAAGTTATTGATCAAGTCAAAAATGAGGGATATTCTCCGACCTTTCTTACGACATGCGGTTTTAACTATCTTGCGCCAGATTTTTCTTCTAACGTTACGACGTGGGGAGAAGAACATCTTATAACGCGTTATTGCGAGCGCATGGGTTTCGGAGGAAAAGTAGAGATAGATTTTCCTCCCGTTCGTAATCTGAATCCTACAAATAATCCAAGATTGCGGGAGGCATTAGAAACCTGTGATGAAGTTGTTTGCATCATGTGCGGGGGGCTTCAAAAATACAAATCTATCGCCCCGAGTCTATCTCAAAAAATAGTAGAGCTTTTGGAAAAAAAATATGTTGTAGTTCAACTTGGGTCCCATCATGACTATAAGCTTAAAAAAACTCTAGATTTGAGAGGAATAGCACTTGAGGATGCTGCGTGTATTTTACAGAAAGCAAAATTTTTTATAGGCGCCGTTGGAGGATTGACACACTTAGCTAGAAGTGTACGCTGTCCTTCACTCGTCCTTCAGAGTACCGCTGAACCATTAAATTTGACTTTTTATAATGGGAATCGCTATCTATCTCCAATAGACTATTGTGACTTATGTTCTAAGAATTTTAGAGACCCTCAACACATGCCCTGCTATTTTAATTACAAATGTATACGCAATATCACAATTTCGCAGATCCATGAAGAATTATCGAAGATAGAAACAGAAGGATTTTATCCTCTAGGCCCACAAATAGAATTTGCTCATCCAGATCCAGCTTCTGGACTTGAAGATTACTTTCGAATTTTAAACACCAAATCGTATTCAGAAGCCTATTTTTAAAAAATGATTAAAAAACCACTTCTTTATCTCTTGGCTGCGACTGAGAATATTATTTTTGCAGCAGGCAATGTGGCATTAGCACTTAACAAATATATGCCTGAAAAGGAATATGAGATCTTAATTCTTCACAGAGGCCTAAGCAAAAACAATGAGGAGGCACTTTTAAAAATTCCGAAAGTTCGGCTTCAGTATTATGATTTTCCGGAGGGATTTGAGGAGCATATGTTGTCTCCAAGGACGGGTTTACCGAGAGGGAGGTGGAACAATCCCAACTGCTTAGTTACAGCTGCTCACTTTGAGATATTTGGATACTTAGATATTTACAAAACCGTCATCTGGATTGATGTAGATATGAGCATTCAAGCGGAAATCAATGAACTTGAAAAATACGGCCCTATAGCGCAAGCTCTAGATCTTAATTATAACCAAATTTGGACCGTTAGAGACCAGTTTACGAAATATCTTTTAGACTTTGATATGTCAGGTAATGGTTATATTAACTCTGTAATCGTTGTGAATGATCAATTAGAAAATTATTCCATATATAAAGATGAGTGTTACAAATTAGCGAGAAAATACGCGCCTTATCTTAAAAATTTGGATCAGGCGGTATTTGCATTACTTTTTCAAAAGTATTCAATTATCCCAGAAGTTCTTCCGTGGAATGAATATACATGTCACGCACATCACGAGGCTGCGGCTATCGCCAAAATTGTACATTTTGGTTGTACAGATAAAGTTTGGAATAATTCACTTCTATTCCAATGTTATCCTGAATGGTTCAGGGTGCATATGGAATGGCTAAAACTTGGTGGTTGTGATTTTGATAGGTCTTCGATATCTTCGAAGGCGATCTGGTCTGAACTCAACACGTTGTCTCAATCTTTTGGTGAAACTAATAACAAATTTTCAAGCATCCCGAATAAGATTGCCGTGTTGTATAAAAAATTAGAAAAGAATCCCAGTGTGGCCTATCTAGCTAATAAAAAGTTAATTAATAAAAACGGGGAGGATTATACACTAAGGGACTTGTTGAAGGCCATTTATAAAAAAATAAAGTAAGGGAGAATAAAATGAAGCAGATAATTGAAAACTTGTTATTGGGTAGGGAAAAGTTTTTAGAAGAATTTATTAATGATGAAAATACGATTTCAAATATCGCCAATGTAGCCAATGTCTTCGTTAACGCATTGGAGAATAATAATAAAATTTTAGCCTGTGGAAATGGGGGAAGTTTATGTGATTCCATGCATTTTGCCGAAGAATTGACCGGAAAATTTAAAGATAATCGTTTGGCCCTTCCTGCCGTCTCAATTGCGGATCCGGCCCACATTACTTGCGTGGCTAATGACTTTGGCTTTGAATACATTTTTTCTAGAGGAGTCGAAGCCTATGGTAAATCTGGAGATGTTCTTCTCGCGATAAGTACCTCTGGTAATTCGAAAAATGTCGTATTAGCAGCACAAAAAGCAAAAGACATTGGAATGATAGTAGTCGCTCTCATTGGAGGAGATGTGAATTGTCGCCTTAAAAAATATTGTGATTTTTATATAAGCACTCCTCCATCATCTTCCTCCGATAAAATTCAAGAGGTTCACATTAAATGTATTCATATGCTTATTGAGCTCATAGAGTATAAGCTTTTGGGAAAGTAATGAGTCAGAAAGCAAAAATATTAGTGGTAGGCGATGTCATTTTGGATGTTTATCTAAATGGGTCGTCGAATAGGTTATCACCGGAAGCTCCAGTTCCAGTCGTTCATATTAAGAGTTCGGATTATAGGCTTGGGGGGGCGGCTAATGTTGCAATGAACGTTGCTTCTTTGGGGTGGGATGTCTCACTAATGGGCATCGTTGGACAGGATAAAGAAGCAGATTTTATTGCCGAAAAACTTATTAAAAATAAAATAAATAATTTATTGGTGAAATCAACAAGACCCACAATTAAGAAAACGCGTGTTCTCGCACAAAATCAACAGATAGTAAGGATAGATGTAGAGGAGACGTGTGAGGAGAAGGCTCTGTATATATTAAGAGACCGCTTCTTTGAAGAAATTTTCAATTTTGACTTAGTTGTTTTTTCTGATTACAACAAAGGGGTATTAACTTTTGTATCGGAGTTCATTGAAGAAGCAAACTTGTTAAATAAAATGACACTTGTCGATCCTAAAGGGAGTGATTTTTTGAAATACCAAGGAGCATCTTGCATTACACCGAATAAATCAGAACTTCGACAGATTATTGGCACCTGGAAAGATGAAAATACCCTTGAGAAGAGAGCAAGGTCTCTTATGAAGAAGTTGGAACTGAAGGCTTTGTTGTTGACAAGAAGTGAAGAAGGCATGACCTTATTCGAACAAGAGAGGACTATAAACATCAAAGCACAAGCTAAAGAAGTCTTTGATGTATCTGGTGCTGGCGATACGGTAATTGCGGTACTTGCGTGTCTTTTGAGTGAAGGACATTCCTGGGAAGAGTCTGCAATAACTGCAAATCAGGCTGCCGCAGTTGTAGTGGGTAGGTTAGGAACATCTGTTATCACTCCTAGTGATATTTTGCTTTAATAATGTTGATGGAAGCTATCGTATTTTCATCGGATAAGAAGTATTATCCTTACCTTGAGGTAAGCTTGTGCTCCCTCATCGACCATCTGGATAAAGAAAAAGAATATAAAATTTTCATTTTATCAGAGGAGCTTTCCTATGAAGATATTCATTCATTAGAGGAATATTTAAAGAAAGAATTTTCTTCTAAAACTTTTTCTTTGAAACTAAAAAACGTTAAAAGTCTCTGCTCATCTGACAAAGATTCATTTTATACTGAAATTCACGTTTCAGCTTCAACGTATTTGCGTTTTTATATCCCCACCTTATTTTCCAACTTTGATAAAATTTTGTATTTAGATTGTGACTTAATTTTTTTTAGTAGCATAGACTACTTGTTACAATTTGATTTAGAAGACTTTTGTTTGGGAGCTGTAGAGGATCTTCGAGAAGAGATAGCTAGGAAAATTGAGCTACGAGTATCGGGAAGGAATTGGAAAAATTATCTTGAAGAAGAACTTGGTATGGCAGATAATGATAAATACTACCAAGCCGGTGTTATGTTATTTAATATAAAACAGTGTTTAGAAAATAATTTTCAAAGGGAATGCTTAAAACGTCTCAAACAGATAAAAAGACCTATACTATCAGATCAAGATATTATCAACTCTGTCTTTAAAAGAAAAATAAAACAATTACCCGATGTCTGGAATGTTGAGTACCAAATAAAATCAGATTTTTTAAATAATGCTCGCGTGGATCAATCTGATTTAATCAAGCGATTTATAGTAGCGAGAAAGAATGTAAAGATCTTGCATTACGCATCATCTGCGAAGCCTTGGAATAACATTCATGATTCTGATTCATGTTACTGGTGGATTGCTGCTAGAAGAGCTAGAAACTACGAAGTCTTACTGTTACAACAGATGAATGAATCAAAGTTTCATTTGGCTCGTATAATTGCTAAAGGAATAGTAAACACTTTCTTTCCTAGAGGGACAAAGAGGAGAACGAAATTAAAAAAGGTTTTGGAAAGTTTTTCATCTAAAATATTCTGAGCAAACAACCTTTGGTAATCCATCCATTTTTATTTCACCATGTTCAAGCCAAATTACTCTAGTACAGCACTTCTCGATAAGGTCTCTGGAATGGCTTGCCAAAACTAATATACTTGAGCGGTCAATTAAGCCCAAAAGCCTATTCTCTGCTTTGCGTTGAAAATTGGCATCACCAACAGACATCCATTCATCCATTAATAAAATATCAGGATGAATCATAGTAGAAACACCAAAGGCTAAGCGCATATGCATGCCAGTCGAGTATGTGCGAACAGGCATATTGATAAATTCACCTAGTTCTGTAAAATCAATCAAATTATCTAATTCTTTGTTAAGTTCTTCCTTATTGATTCCTAAAAGGGCAGCTCTTAAATAGATATTCTCTAAGCCAGTTGCTTCTCCATCAATTCCGAGCGAAATGTCTATCAAGGAGCCAATTTGACCAATGACAGATGCTTCACCTGATGAAGGGTCATAAACCCCGCTTAACACCCTAAGCAAGGTGCTTTTTCCTGCCCCATTGTGACCAAGAACTCCTAGCCTTTCTTTAGCCTGTAAATTGAAAGATATGTTATGGAGGGATCTAACAGATATTAAACCTTTCTCTGTCAATCCAATTTTTCCGCCCGTTGCAATTCCAAGAGCAGCTTTTTTTAGGGACCTTCCTTGAGAGTTAAAAATTGGGATATCGACAGTTACGTTTTTTAGAGAAATCGAGACCATGGTTCAGTTTTGAGTCGAAAATAGTTTAAATTCGAGTCAGATTTTAGCGTAATTTCAATTAAAGTGCTTAAACAGTTAACTTCTCTGTTTCAGGATTTAATTTTTGATCGAGGTATATTATAACTTTGTTGATGATGTGATTCTTAAAGAACTCGACCAATGGCGTTGACACAATAATTTTCCTTAGTTTATCAATTAATATACAAATAAAAAATATTGTCAACCATGAAATAATAAGCCAAGGGATAAATAAATGTGAATATACTATATTTTCATTATTAAAAAGATCATAATAGATGAAATAACCAGCATGTCCCATGTGAATTAAGTAGACGGCAAAAACAGATTCTGAGACAGAATAACAAAATTTAGATAGGCGGAATTTGATATTTAAAAAGCTGATAAATAATAAGGTTGATGAAATAATTATTGGTGTTTTTTCTATACTAAAAGCATAAAAATCTACAGGTAATTTTATTTCATAAATCTTAATAAAGATTTCTGAGAGAAATATGGCGAGTATAGATAGCAAGGAAAGGATAAATATTTCTTTTCTTTCCTTGATTGGATTGAGTTTAATATACCCTCCAATACAATATAGCAATATAAATATTTCTAAGTTGTTTATACCTCGCATCCAATTTTGATAGAAAAATGTCGGAAGAATAGACCAAACTGTACCTATCAATAAAAAATATATAAAAATATATTTTTTGGTTGTTGAGATTAATAACCTGTTTAGGACGGGTGAAAGAAATAAAAGAATAATGTAGGAAGAAATGAACCAATATGTATTGTTTACAACTGGGAAAAGTATTTTATCAATTTTAGGAATTTTTTCGCCTATTAAATAAAGGAATAAGGCAGTAATGAAAGAATAAAATAATACTTCAAGCCAAAGAAATATAACCCTTTTGAAGGTAAACTTCTTCAAGACTAATAGATATCCAGTAATTAAGATAAAGATACAGTTTCCCAACCCCCCCCCTAATCTAGCAAATGCCATGGTTAGCCAATTAAGATTAAAATTGAGGTCATGCCCAAGAATTACCCTGCCGTGATCTGTAAAGTGAAAAAGAACAATGCATAGCATGGAAAAAATTCTCATGAATTCAATAGAGCTGTTCTTCTTTGTTTCAATTGGCTTGAAAATGTAATCTATAATCCTTTTTTTAAGTTTGTTTCCAATTGTCATTTCTTCGATGCTATCTTTTTTGTTGATTTATATAAGTATAAAAATTATACTCTCAGAGGTCATCTAAATAACGGTCACATCATAATTAGAAATTTCTATCGTGTGTAGCTAAATTATCCTTACACAACAAGGGAGGTCATTAAAATTTTGAAGATTTTAGCTGTTGGCGTTGGGATTTCTAACTTAACTTTAATCCGAAAGTTCGTCGAGCAAGGTGCCGAAGTAACGATTTGTGATAGAAGAGGCCACATTGGTGGAAACTGTTTCGATTACTTTGACGAAAACTCCATAGACATTCACGCCTACGGCACTCATATATTTCATACGGATGATGCCGAAGTCTGGAGATTCCTTTCTCAGTTTACACAATGGTATCCATATCAGCACGAAGTAAAAGCATTGGTGGACGGTCAGCTCGTTCCTGTTCCCTTTAACTTCAATTCAATTGAGCAACTGTTCCCCAAAGAAATGGCTGAGCGGATGATTTCGGCTCTTTTGTCTGAATTTGAATTTAACAAAAAAGTCCCAATTCTCATGCTTCGCGAGAGTAAAAATTTGGACCTTCAGTTCCTGGCGGAATACGTTTACGAAAAAATCTTTCTCCACTATACAGAAAAGCAATGGAATGTCCGTCCGGAAGATTTAGACCCTCTTGTGACAGGCAGAGTTCCTGTTTTCGTTGGAAGAGATAATCGATATTTCCAAGCAAAGTATCAAGGTATTCCGTTGGAAGGTTATACAAGGATGTTCGAGAAGATGGTTGATCATCCTAATATCGAAGTTCGCCTGAATACGGAATTCGATGAAAGCATGTTGGATGAATATGACCACTGTTTCTTCTCGGGCGCCATCGATGAATTCTTCGGCTATAAATTTGGTCAGTTACCGTATCGCAGTTTGAGATTTGATTTCTTGACCTTCAATCGGCCTTATTTCCAATCTAACTCCGTTATTAATTATCCAAATAATTACGATTTCACAAGAATCGGGGAATACAAGTACTTCTTAGATACTCAGTCTCAGAACACAGTCGTTTCTTATGAGTATCCGGAAGCCTTTGTTTTAGGCAAGAACGAAAGATACTATCCGATCATCAACGAAGAAAATGAGCGTCTTTACGAAAAATATCTCGAAGAAGCCAAGAATAATAAGAAAGTCACTTTCTTAGGAAGACTTGGTGACTACAAATATTACGACATGGACCAGGCCGTCGCTCGTGCTTTGAAATTGGCAAAAGCTTTTTGTTAAGGAACCTCTGTACAAAAGGTGGGTGATGTGACATAATTAGTATACTACTGAAGATTGTGATTATGAAGATTAAAGGTATGTGTCTTATAGCTTTCTGACCTAAAGAATTCTACTGGCGGATACTGACTCTAATTAAAAAAGGAGGCAGAAGATGCAGATTGATTGACCGCGGTACGTTAGAACTGCAAAAGAACAAGAACTCACAGGAATAGAAGTCGTTCGGCTCATCCAGAAAGAAACGAATCGTAAAGTTAACGTTTCTGAAGTAAAACGGCGCGTGGCCAGAACAGAATCTTCAGCGCTTAACTTTGAAGCCGATACCGTTGACGTCATCGACTTAATTGAAGAAGACCAGCCTCAGGAGGTAACCCTTCACATCAATGCAAACGGCATGGCTTTTGAGTTTCGGGCATTAAATCCGGAAGACTCTGTCGTTAGCATTCTAAGGAAGATGAACAGAGCAGCCTGATGAACATTCATCTTCAGGACGTGCATGTCACGCTGGTTATATCGCCGACAGACCTGAGGTGCGGCTATCGCCGTCTCCACTCCATTGCACAAGATCTGCTGGGGATTGACCTGAACGGCGGCAAAGAAGCCGTAGTCTTTATTTCTAAAACACGGCGGATCTGCAAGATTATCACTTCAGATAATCGGAGAACGCTGCTTCTGACCAGAACACTTCATCACGGCAGGTTCAAAGAATTGTTGATTCGACTCGGAAAGCAGGCAAAGTGAGCTTTTACGCTGCCGGAGCTGGAGCGGTTTTTAAACGGAGAGAGTATCGACCACAAAGCAGAGTCATTCTGGTAAGACCGTTTAAAGTTAATAACGCCGCATTGATTTTTAAAGAAATTGATGCGGCGTCTTATTATGCTTATCGATTTAAATTATAATTAAATTCAAATAAATAGTTTAGATTTAACAGTTAGTATGCTATCATTTACCCAATATACGACAAGTGGGTCTAATAATAATGGAAGACCTCAATTCACGCTCAAAGGAAGAACTGATCAAGCTGCTCAATCAAAAAGAAGAGGAGCTTAAGGCAGCCGAGGCGCGTGCTGAAGAAGAACACGTTATTGCAGAGCCAAGCACAGAGAGCGGCCGAAATTAAAGAGCAGTCGCACTTGAAATTTGCGCACGCGTGATCTTCATGGCTCAAAATCTCAAAGAAGTAAAAGGAAATTACCTTGCCTAAGTCGAAGACTTCTTGGACTATGCCGATGATGAGGAATCCAGAAAAGCAATAAGAGTTCTTTACGACGATTGCCCACGGCCTAAACACGATCGTGGCTACTTCCGGGCAAATTGCGGGCTTCTTTGCTCGCGGCAATGAGGTAATGAAGTCGGGAGAAACCTCCGAGAAGCCTACGAGAATGCAACCCGTTCCCTGGAGGAACTAAAGAAAGTCCGCTCCTTTAGTAACAACATTAAGGGAGTTGCTAAATTTAGCGTTGCCATCTCGAAGGCAGCAGAGGCACTTAGTTCGATGACAAATTTAACTGTCGAATCTCAGCAAAAGATTTCTTCCATTGTGCGCGCAGTTGCTCCGAGTGCAGATCAAGTAAAACAAACACATCGGGGACGCGTCAACAATATTAATAAGCTCCCTGAGGCAGCACCGGTCATAGCTTCGGAAACATCCGCTGTGTGCGACAAATGCGGGGAACCCTTGAGCGGCTGGGAGGTTTTAATTGCAGACCTTAAAACCGGCGTGACCCAGCTCGAGGCCGGCTTCCGGCAGCAAAATACTTATAAATTAGGCTTCTGTCAGAAATGCGGTCGAGTTGAAGTGTTTATGGATCCGGAACAAGATCATCCGCTCTTCCCCGACAGGCTTATAAGTACTAAAACGATCCTCTCTTTTAATCAGGCTATGTGCATCGGCATTCCCTTGGAACGCGCGTTAAGGCAGTTCGAAAAAGATGCCGAGCTCGGGTCGAACACGGGTTCATACTCTCTATATGACTATCAGCGCTTTTATTTGAAGCCGTTGTTTAAAGCGATCGAAAAAACGGTGCAGAATCGTGCCGTGCTCGTGTGCGATGAAACACCGTTCGATTGCTTGCAGGATCAGGGACGCGGGAAGATCCCGGCCGCCGGAATCGAGTCAAAAGCAAAAACAAATTACGTTGTTGCAGTGACCACAGCCGACGGAGCACCTCAGCCGGCAACGCTGTACTATTACAGCCCGACTCGAAGCGCCGAAAATATCGGCAAAATCTTATCCGATTACAGCTTCAAAACCTTGGTAACCGACGGCTATAGCGGCTACAAGACAATCATTAAAAACAGAAACTTGGATAAGTCTGAAACTGAACAGATCCGCCATCAGTCCTGTCTGGTGCATCTCCGTCGAGAACTTCTTAAAGTTGTTCTGCCATCGGATCTGTACAAGCAGCTCCTGGATAAGCCTGAAGAATACGTGACACAAGAACTTCAAAAACAGCTTCTGGCAAATACAGACGGGATGAAGCTGCACACAGCGTTAAAAGCAATTAATGCAGTGTTCCGCATTGAGGCTGAGAAAAACGCCGGACTGCTTAATCCGGAACAAGCCAGAAAAGCTCAAGCCGAACTTATCAAGTATCTGGATCAAATGATGTTGGAGGCAAGCACAGGCCTTGTTACACAGAAAGGCACTACTTGGATAAAAACAAGGAATGTACCGGCTGCAAAACCATGTGTTTACTACCTGAACGCTCGGGAGGACTTTGCAACTTTCTTAGACAGCTGCGAAATTCCGCCCTGCACGAATAAGGTTGAAAGAGCCATTCGGGGAGTTACGATCCTTCGTAAAAACAGTCTGCATAAACACTCGGCAAATTACATGGAAGCCATGTGCATGGCTCTGTCCATCGATGCAACCTTGAGGGAAAACGGAATTGATCCCTTTAAGTGGCTCCAAAAATACAGCCAGGCACTATTTAAACATATGACCGCTAAGGGACTCTCTCAGGTCTGGAAGGAAACCGGCCAGAGGAAAAACAAATTCTCTATCCGTCTCCCGGAAAAGTTGGAAGAGACAGATAAGAAGATCAATAAATATCTTCCCGAAAAACTTGCTGAAGACTTCGATATGCAACCTTGGTTGGACTCTATCTTCCGGGCGTAGACTCAAAATTAAATAGTCTCATCAAAATGACAAAACTCCGGTGCTCTATACGAGGACCGGAGCGTTCGGACTGTGTCGTCGGTGCAATAATCTAAAAAAATAAGCTATAAAACGTACGGTTAAGGCATTCGAAGCCTTAACCGTCCTACTTGCAGTCTCAAGCATTAAATATTTGCTTTCACCATCATTGAGAAATTGTTAAAGAGCCGTGCCGCAACCAAAACTGCTTTGTTGTAAAAGCACGAGAACATTATCGTTATACTCAACAATGGAGACACGTTTGAACATTAATCCTAATGTCCTGAAAATTAAATCAAAGATGCAAAATAATATGTACCTCTGTGTTTAAACCCCTTGAGTTAAGTAACTTTCAAGCTCTTTTGGCAACCCTTGTTCTAGATCAAACATTGCAAGTTGCTCACCCAATAAGGAAAGACAATACGTTCTCAGGGCGAAAATTATCTCCTGCATTAATGAGGGAGAAATTTCAGTATATTTTTCGCTAATCAATGGGAAAAGAACGTTGTAAGAAAACCATAACAATACGTTCGAAGAAATTTGCTTTTCTTGTTTCTTGTGGTAATTAGTAGAAAGAACAAATTTAATTAAGTCTTCATTGATATCCACAGGTGCAAGGGAGATTTCAGAAGTGAAAGGTGCCTCTTCAATAATTGATTGAAGATATTTTTCCAATCTCTTCAATACTGATTCTGTTTGACAATCTAGAGAAATAAACTCCATTAAGTGAGCTTCATCCTCCTTTAATCTAAAAAATAATTGTAAACTTCCTCGTAAGTCTTCAATAATTGCGCGGTCAAAAGAATAAACGTTTAAATCCACTAATGTTTTTGTTTGTACAAAAGATCGCTTAAGATAATAAATACCTTTACGATTATGACCATGTATGATTGGATTTTTAGAGTCATATTTTAAAAAGTATCCTTTCTTAATTAAGCGGATACCCAAGTCAAGGTCCTCTGCAAAGTCGAGACGGTACTTAAAAAAGTTGAATACCTTTTTTTTTATAGCACAGTTCGTATCATTCAAAGACGAATTTTTTCTTAAAGAATCAGAGTCATTGACAGAGATTAGACTGCAAATAGGGCCAGCTGATTTTAAGTATTCTGAAAAAATTCTCGAGGTACATTTATAAAACAAATCTGCTTCATCGGGACAGATCTCTATCGAACTTACGGCTGCGATTTTCTCGTCGACGAGGGGTTCTATCAATTTAGAGACCCAACTATCTCCCCCTGGTTTTGCATCTTGGGTCATGAATAATAAAATATCATTACTGGCGAAAGATGCTCCCAGATTTCTTGCGTAACTATGCGAAAAGTCTTTATTCTCTATTTTGATGATTTTAGAGTGATACTTTTCACAAAGTCTTAACGTTCCATCCGTACTACCAGAATCGACAATTATTACCTCCATAGCTGAAAGGTCTTTCTGACTTTTGAGAAGCTGAAGAATAGAATCAAATGAAGGACCCGCATTGTATGTTGGAATTATCACAGAAACACTTCTTTTCACTTCCCTAGGTTTTAAGGATGTTAGAACTTTTTCAAAGTTATTATCGAAAGCTTCAAAGGAAAAAAGATCTTCGAATAACTTGCGACCGTTACTTCTTAAGTTGTCGATAGTTGCATCGGAGTTGATAGTTTTTTCGATAGCCTGTCGCAAAGCTAAGTGATCTCTGCCGTTGTAGACGATACCAGCGTTGTATTTTTTTAAGTAAGAAGCCGATCCCACCATATTTGAACAAATTACTAATTTTGACCTGCATAAAGCATCAGTAACAACTATTGGTAAGGGATCATCTAGCGATGGACAAACCAAGACATCCATCTCCTTATAAATATGCAGAAGCTCACTATGAGGAACCTCATCTATTCTTTTGACGTTATGGGGTAGCTTTTGGGTAAGCAATTCAATTTTTTTCAACATGCTTTCATCATGGCTTTTCCCTATAAAAAGAAACAAGCAGTGCGAAAGAGTTTCTTGGCTCAAAGAATCTATCGCTTCTACTAACTTTGTTTGACCTTTTCTCTTTTGGATTGTTCCTGCGCAAACGAAAAGTACTCTTCCATCTTTATGCAAATCCAAATTAATCTCAGATGCCGTATCCGGCGCCTCGGGCGTAGGATATATCAATTCCCCAACTTCATATTGTGGTCTTATCTCTTGTAGAACGGTTCTTGCATAAATTCCCCCACCGTAAACTTTAATATTTTCTGACAGCTCCCGCGGTAGACCATTTCTGACCGTCTCTGTGTAACTCTCTGCTGATTCATGAATCCACCACATTACAGGGGTATCCGTATCCAATAGTTGCAAAATGCATGGATAAGCCACTACCGTATTAACCACTATGAAGTCAAATAAGTTCCTTGTTAAAGGAATAAATTCGCTATGCGTTTCTAAATTCTGCAAAAGTGAAGGGAGAACGATGCTCGGAACCTCTTCTTTGACGCATTCTTCAATTAATTTGCCATAGGAAGGTGTGAGAAAAATTGGAACAAATCCTTTGGTTTTAAGAACTTTAGCAAGATTTTTCAATGCTACAGGAGCCCCGGTCAAAGAAGCTTCGTGGCTTATAAGGAGAACATATCTAGCTTCTTTAGAGCAATTTATGACGTTAACACCATATAAAACGCCGCCTTCTGAAGTAACGAAGTCCTTTAGATCTCTGATCCTTAAAGGACGGTTAAGAAAAACCGGCTTGGACACGGAGAGATTTTTTTGAAATGTTAAAATCCTGTCTACAGTATTGGTGAGGCCATGAGCTTTGTAGTATCCAAATGCCTTTAATATTAAATTTGGTCTTGCAGCGGCTTTTCTTAATGCTCTTGCCATTCCGCCCGAAAACCTCAAAAAAGCCGTATATCTCCAACTTCTTGAATTTTGAATAGAGTCCAACTTAAGTTTGAGATCAGAGATCTCTTTATCTTTGTACTGTAACTTATCTAACAATTCATTTATATTTTCGTTTTTCATAAAAAGCCCTAAATGTTAAAGAGTTGACACCAAAAAGGACGTTTTATTGTCAAGCAAACTTCTTGAAACATCCAGAATTTAACATTTCTTCCCATAAGGCCCTTATTCCTTCTTCAAGTTTAATTTTTGGCTGCCAATGCAAACTTTTCTCAGCAAGCGTTATGTCGAGAACGTTATTTTGAATATCAAAATTTCGTTTAGGGAGAATTATTTTTCTTTTGAATGGCTTTCCGGAAACCTTTTCAATTATCTCAATGAGGCAAGAGAGACTTGTCCCTACCCCACTCCCCACGTTAAGAACGTCACTTTCAAAGTCTTTTGAAATAAGTTTTGAGAGACAATCGACCACATCAGAGATGTGGATGTAATCTCGAACAGTATTACCAAACAGAGTTATAGGTTCGCCAAAAAAATTTTTTCTTAATAAAATTGGTATTATTCCTTGCATTTCTCCCTTTGACCCTCCTAGCCCATAAGGGTTAGCAATCCTAGCTGAAATGCATCGAAGATTGTAATTTGAAGCATAAAGCCTTAAATAATTTTCGATGGTTAATTTTTGTATGCCATAGGCGCAAATTGGTTTTGTGGGTAACGCTTCATGCATTCTGCAAGGAGAATCTAAGTTCCCATAAATGGCTCCGCCGGAAGAACCAAAGATAAGACTTTTACTTCGTTTACTATGCCGCATTGCTTCTAAAAGTCTGAGGGTTGGAAAAACATTATCTATAATTCCCTTCTCAATCCTATCTGTATCTGAACTTGGAATAGATGTTGAAACGAGCTGGTAGACAATGTCTATCCCGAAATCATTCAAAATATCTAAGAAGTTAAGACAAGATATGAAGTCTGACTGTATATAGTGCGTATAGCTTATATTTTGATTAGGGGCGCCTCTACCGAAGCCTATCGTATTATGCCCTTTTTTAGATAATAAATTTGTTAGATGGCTTCCAATAAATCCGTTAGAACCCAATAATAAAATATTCATTTTTGTTAATAAGTAAAATGTCACCAATATCAGCGGAACTTTTAAATAACAATTGAAAAGTCCCGTACTCAACTCAAAAAACTGATGGATATAACACTATCATAAAGAACATGGAGCATGCGATTACTATGATTAGTCTCTTACCAAGAACTTATAAAGAAACCTCTGCAAAATACATAATTCTTCCCTGGGCCCCTCAGAGATTCAATTTTCGAGGAATCTTTCAAGGATTTTCTATTCAGGAGGAGTTGATCCGGGCTTAATCGATCACCCCCCCCCAATAGACATGCTTATCCTGCAGCCTGATTTTCAAAACAATTTCCGATAAACATATTGGCAATTGATGACAACATTGTTGGGCTTACCATATCCCTGTACCTAACTTGTTTGTATCCGGACTGGATCTTAATTTGATGAAAGCGTCTTCTACCTCGCATCTAATCGAACACAAAACTTTTTCATCAGCAACTCTATCTGGTGAGGGTTTTTCCTTTGGCTGAAGCGTGTTGCTGTCGTATAGGTATCTAGGTATCTGCGCTCTCGCGCTTTTCCATTCCGAGATAACCGGGATCGCCGATCACTCCCCAATCATCGAGGCGCCCTAACTCGTCCCCCTGTGTAACATCGTGAACATTAGCCGAATTCGTAACCACCGCGTAGATAATTCTTGTGACGTTATCCACCAATGTTCCTTTTCCTTCTGAAATGCCAATTATTTCCTTTTTCCGCCGAGTGCGTCTCAGGGGCTCGCTTTTGCCAGCGTTTTTCTTTAACTCGGCGCTTCAATAATATAGTCGTCAAAAATCGTTTCTTTGCTAAAGAGAAGGTCTCGGTTGGTAAGCTGCTGCTTGAACAAATCAAAGTTCTGTTTATCCAGGCCGTTGGTCTCGAGGAAATGGCCGTAACGCAGGTTCGTAGTCTCATCGGAACGTTTTGAATCCTTAGTCAGGCCGACAAAGCAAGGACATGCTAAGGAGTCATGAAGCGTCTCCTATCACATAAGACCAATTGATGAAAATGAATGCGGATCGTGAGTTCCAGCGAATAAGGCTGAGCGCCGCGTTTACCCTAACTGAATTAAGGTCGGATCAATACTTTCAAAGCCCGCCAAGGAATGATACGGTCTAAAGTCTAAAGGAACTTTGTTCTTCTGCCACCGCCTAGCTGAGAAGGGGTTTCTGTGAATAAGTTACTGTGAATAAATCAGAGAATGAGGAAGCTTTAATCTCCAAAATCACACTTTCCGATACCATGCCAATTATAGCAATTCACCCACCCTTTGAGCACAGGCCACCCAGATTTGCTACGAAAACTCTTAGCAAAGAAGTCGTGAGAAATCAAGCTATATAAGATAACTTTGTTGTCAGTTACGTTTCAAACAAGTACATCAACTAAATGGTTGTAAAAATGGGAACTCAGATTAAAATTAACTAAGGAAGTGATTAGATGAAGCGACTCACAATTGCTTCTATAAATGTCGCGTTTCCCGACAAACAAGTTTTAGAAGAGGAATTTAGGTTTAGCAAGAATTAGGGAAGCTCTGTAAAATGCTTGATTCTTCCCAATGGCCTTTAGAGACTTAATTTTCAAAGGATCTGGCCGAAATTTTCCATTCAGGAGGAGTTGATTGGGGCCTAATCAATCAATTTCCTCCCCAATAGATACAGTTATCCTAGACGAAGCTCACCTTAGTTCGATTTTCGAAGCAATTTCCGATGAACATGTTGGCAATCGAGGCCAGCATTG
>OGEO01001100.1_pt1 | contig 18728 bp, 19 predicted proteins | sample 1570661 | NCBI WGS metagenome assembly OGEO01 (sample SAMEA2582142, study PRJEB24529) | metagenome | biome: Human gut stool | place: China | collected 2011
CACCGCCAGGTACTGAATGTAGAACCCCGAGCTGAATGGCTTGGGGTTTTTGTTTTTAGATTGGATTTTAATAAAGTAAAAGTGCGGTTAAAATCAGAATAGTTTTATTAAAGATGTTTAAATCTTTTAATGAGAAAATAGAGGTGGAATGGTACAATCACCAAAATTTTTTATAGGATAAATAACACAAATGGCTCGTAAAAAGAAAAGTCGTAAAATTAGCGATATTATGCCAATCCGTAAATCGGATAAGAAACCTGAAGCACCAAAGCTATCAGGTAAGAAATTAACACGTTATGAATTAGATGCTAAGGCAAGAGAAGATAAGAAAAAACGTAAACATAAAGGTTTAGCATCGGGTTCTCGTCATAGTAACGCTGAGCAAAATAAGCATAACCAAGTCGTTGAACAAAAAGATCCGCGTATTGGCAGTCGTAAAAAGGTTCCACTGATTGTTGAATTTGTGAATAAACCTGAGAAAGGGATGACAATTCCAGTAGTCAAAGAACCGAAAAAACTTGCGCCTGAAGTTGAATTAGAACGTTTAGAAAATAATGAAATTCTAAATGAATTGTTGGATGCCTTAGATGAAGGTAAAACGATTAGTAAAGCTGATCAACAATTTGTGGATGAATGCTTAGATCGTATTGCTCAGTTAATGGAAGAATTAGGTATTCAAGATGAAGAAGAGACAGAGGATGACCTCTATCGAACTTTCGAGAAAATTGACATCAACCAATTCAGATAATTGTCATGTGGCCGATTATTTTAAGTATTATTGCTTTGGGAATTATTGCTGGCGTATCATTTTATGCTTTCAAATTACTTAGGAAGTTACGCGAGCAAAACACTCTCATCAAACAGGCTAAAATAGCACGTACAAAACGCCTAAAAGAGAGTATGGTAATTATCGCTAAAGCGATGCAAAATGGAGATTGTAACCATTCAGAAGGGGTGATTCGTTTATCAATGCTTTTACTCCCTTTTGGACAATCTTTGCAGCCATATCAAGCGATGTATGCACTTTATAATATTGTAAAAGAAATGCCTACGCATGAAGCTCGGAAAGCATTGTTAAAAAAAGAAAGAATGAAACTCGATCTTGAGCGAGAAAGTGCAGAAGCAAAATTTGAAGAAGAAATTATGTTGGAGTTACGTCAGTTTTTAAATGACGTAGAGAAATTTGGGGAAGCTTAATGTCTGAAATTATTTGGGATCTTGCGTTAATTCAAAAATATAACCAATCAGGACCTCGTTATACATCTTATCCAACTGCATTAGAATTTAATGAAAGTTACACAAACGAAGATTTTATTGCAGCGGCTAATCGTTATCCGGAAAGACCACTTTCCCTTTACGTACACATTCCGTTTTGTCACAAACTTTGCTATTTCTGTGGCTGTAATAAGGTGATTACTCGTCATCAACATAAGGCGGATATTTATCTTGATTACCTTGAAAAAGAAATCAAAGCGCGTTCAGAATTATTCAAAAATCGTGTTGCGACTCAAGTGCATTGGGGCGGCGGTACACCGACTTATTTGACAGAGGAACAATCTGCTCGTTTGATGAAGATGCTTAAAGATCATTTTACGATTGCGGATAATGCAGAAGTCAGTATTGAAATGGACCCACGCGAAATTGAACTCGATATGCTTGATCATTTACGCAATATTGGTTTTAACCGAATCAGTATGGGCGTACAAGATTTCAATAAAGCGGTTCAAAAAGCGGTAAACCGTGAACAAGATGAAGAGTTTGTGAATGCATTACTTGTTCGTGCGCGTGAGTTAGGTTTTCAATCGACGAATCTTGATTTAATTTATGGATTACCACTTCAAAATGTGGAAAGTTTTATGTTTACATTACATAAAGTGATTGAATTGAATCCAGATCGTTTAAGTATCTTTAACTATGCTCATTTACCAAGTCGATTTGCGGGACAAGCAAAAATTAAAGAAGATCAATTACCGCCACCGGAAACAAAATTAGAAATCTTACAGAAAACGATCGAAACCTTAGGCAATGCAGGCTATAAATTTATCGGTATGGATCACTTTGCGAAACCAGATGATGAATTAGCAATTGCTCAAGAGAAAGGTGTCTTACACCGAAATTTCCAAGGCTATACTACTCAGGAAGAATGTGATTTGCTCGGTTTAGGTGTATCAGCCATTAGTTTATTAGGCGATACATATGCTCAAAACCAAAAAGAATTAAAACATTATTATCATGATGTAGAAAATTCAGGTATTGCACTGCATAAAGGTTTAGCAATGACAGAAGAAGATTGCTTACGTCGTGATGTGATTAAGCAATTGATTTGTAACTTTAAGCTTGATTTTGCACCAATTGAAAAACAATATAATATTGATTTCAAAAAGCACTTTGCTGAAGATTTACAGTTATTACAGCCATTACTTGAAGATGGATTAATTTCTGAAACAGAAACAGGCTTACAAGTTTCGCCTAAAGGTCGATTATTAATCCGTAATATTTGCTTATGCTTTGATACCTATTCAAGAGCTGCAGCAAAACGACAACAATTCTCTCGAATTATTTAGTCATACAAAAACGGTCAAGACTTATATCTTGACCGTTTTTCTTTTTATTTATTTCGCGATGCTTTCTAATGCCCATAATTCACTGAGACTTTCTCTGCGGCGAATTAAATGAGCTTTGTCTCCATCCACTAACACTTCAGCCGTACGTGGACGAGAATTATAGTTTGAAGACATACTTGCACCATAAGCTCCTGCAGAGCGTTGAGCAATATAATCACCTTCAGCAATGGCGAGCTTACGCTGTTTACCTAAGAAATCAGAGGTTTCGCATACAGGACCAACAACATCATAAATGGCTTTTTCACGCTCTAAAGTGCGGTCAATTTCAATGATGTTCATATAAGCTTCATAGAGCGCTGGACGAATCATATCGTTCATACCCGTATCGGTAATCGCGAAGTTACGGCTTTCATTACTTTTTAAGTATTGCACTTTAGCCACTAGAATACCCGCATTCGCCGCGATCGCCCGACCCGGTTCTAGAATAATTTCGAGATCTTCATAATCTTTTAATTTATTCAGTAGTGTAGTCGCATAATCACTTGGATGTGGCGGTGTTTCATCAGTATAAGTTACGCCTAAACCACCACCGAGATCTAAGTGTTTTAACGTGATGCCATCTTCTTTTAACTGTTCTATTAAACGAATAAGGCGATCCGTTGCATCTAAGAAGGGGTGCAATTCAGTCAGCTGAGAGCCAATATGGCAATCCATACCGGTAATTTTTACATGAGGTAAGGTTGCTGCTAATTTATAGACCTCACGTGCTTCATCTACGCTCACACCAAATTTATTTTCTTTCAATCCTGTGGAAATGTAAGGGTGTGTATGAGCATCAACATCAGGATTTACGCGTAAAGAAATAGGTGCAATTTTCTCCATTTCGCCAGCAATTTGGTTGATATGGTGTAATTCCGCAACAGATTCCACATTAAAACAACGAATGCCCACTTCTAACGCACGCATAATTTCGGCACGAGATTTTGCCACGCCGGAAAAGACCACTTTTGAAGCCTCTCCACCAGCTGCTAAGACACGTTCTAATTCGCCCTGTGAAACAATATCAAAGCCTGAGCCTAATTTTGCCATTACATTTAATATGCCGATATTAGAATTGGCTTTAACGGCATAACAAATTAAGTGTGGATGCTTTCCTAAAGCAGAATCAAAGGCGTGCCAATGGCGTTCAAGTGTGGCACGAGAATAAATATAAAGTGGTGTGCCAAATTCTTCAGCAAGTTGTTTGACGGGCAAATCTTCAACATAAAGTTGCTCGTTTTTATATTGGAAAAAATCCATGAGGAATCCTTTAAGTGCGGTCAGTTTTTATAGTGTTTTTTGTGTGTTTTGCGGCTGTTCTTTTTCAGGAAAATATAATGGCCCTTTTACACCGCAACCTGTAGCCAAAGTACAGAATGCACCTAATAACAAAATAGAAAGTAATTTTTTCATTTTTCAATCTCTCTAATAAGTAAAATCTGCCTTTGCCAACGAGGCGAAAGGCTTTATAATTCACGGCATTCTATCAGATTTAATCGGAAAATTTTATGAATGTTGCAGAATTTCACCAAAATATTGAACAGGTTTGGCAAAAAATTGAAGAAGAGTTAGAGAATCAAGATTGCGATGTGGATTGCGAAATACAAGGTTCGGTATTCACGATCACATTTGATGACCGCTCACAAATCGTCATTAATAAGCAAGAACCGCTTCTTGAGCTTTGGCTTGCGAGCCGCTTGGGTGGATTTCATTTTGCCTATAAAAACAATGATTGGGTGGCAAATGATGGCAAACGTTTTTGGGATTGTTTAACCGAGGCGGTTGCCGCTCACGGAGAAACGGTAACATTCTAATGGCAGAATTCGCGGAACATGCCCCGCAAAAAACAGACTTAAAAACGACCGCACTTCATACGTTGCGGTCTGTTTTTGGTTACCAATCTTTCCGCAAAGGGCAGGAAGAAGTGATTCATGCTGCGTTAAGCGGTCAGGATGCCTTAGTGGTGATGGCCACAGGAAATGGCAAATCCCTGTGTTATCAAATTCCAGCACTTTGTTTTCCTGGTCTCACATTAGTGATTTCGCCTTTGATTTCTTTAATGAAAGATCAGGTGGATCAACTCCAAGCAAACGGCATTGAAGCCGATTTTCTAAACTCTAGTCAGACGCCAGAACAACAACAGCAAGTTGAAAATAAGCTGATTTCAGGTCAATTAAAATTATTATATGTTTCGCCTGAAAAAGTGATGACAAACAGCTTTTTTCAGCTGATTTCTTATGCCCAAATTTCCTTTATTGCTATTGATGAAGCGCACTGCATTTCACAGTGGGGTCATGATTTTCGCCCTGAATATACCCAACTTGGCGGCTTAAAAGCAGCTTTTCCAAATGCGCCAATTATGGCATTAACGGCGACAGCGGATTACGCGACAAGACAGGATATTCTCACTCATCTTAAATTAGATAATCCTCACAAATACATTGGCAGTTTTGACCGCCCGAATATTCGTTATACGTTGGAAGAAAAGTTTAAGCCGATGGAACAGCTTACGCGTTTTGTGTTAGCTCAAAAAGGCAAAAGTGGCATTGTGTATTGCAATAGTCGTTCGAAAGTGGAACGTATAGCCGAAACTTTACGAAATAAAGGCGTATCGGCTGCAGCGTATCACGCAGGGATGGAAACCGCACTACGCGAACGCGTCCAACAAGATTTTCAACGAGATAATGTTCAAGTTGTAGTTGCGACGATTGCGTTTGGTATGGGCATTAATAAATCTAACGTACGTTTTGTCGCCCATTTTGATTTGCCGAGAAGCATTGAATCATATTACCAAGAAACCGGTCGTGCGGGGCGAGATGATTTACCTGCGGAAGCGGTGCTTTTCTACGAACCAGCTGATTATGCCTGGTTACAGAAAATTCTGCTTGAAAAGCCAGAGACACCACAACGTCAAATTGAGCAACATAAATTGGAAGCCATTGGTGAATTTGCTGAAAGTCAGACTTGTCGTCGTTTAGTGTTACTCAATTATTTTGGTGAATATCGTCAAACGCCTTGTCAAAACTGCGATATTTGTCTTGACCCGCCAAAGAAATATGATGGCTTAATTGATGCGCAAAAAGTGATGTCGACGATTTATCGTGTGGGTCAATGTTTCGGTGTGCAATATGTGATTGCGGTATTGCGAGGGATGCATAATCAAAAAATTGTAGAACGCCAACATGATAAGTTAAGTGTTTATGGCATTGGCAAAGATAAAAGCAAAGAACATTGGCAATCCGTGATTCGCCAACTGATTCATCTTGGTTTTATTCAACAAGTGATCGGTGAGTTTAATAGTGCCACGCTTCAGCTCACAGAAAGCGCTCGCCCTGTTTTAAAAGGCGAAGTGCCGCTTGAATTGGCGATGCCGCGCATTTCATCCATTAATAAAATTGTGCATACGTCTCATAAAAATACGGTGGCAAATTACGATAAAGATCTGTTTGCTCGCTTGCGTTTCTTACGGAAGCAGCTAGCGGATAAAGAAAATATTCCACCTTACATTGTCTTTAACGATGCGACGTTACAGGAAATGGAGCAATATATGCCAACCAGTAATATTGAAATGCTACAAATTAATGGAGTAGGGGCGATCAAATTGGAACGCTTTGGGCAGCCGTTTATGGCATTGATTCGAGAGCACAAAGCAATTTTAGAAAAGGCAGAAAAAGAATAAGTGCGGTCAAAAAAACAAAGAATTTTTCGACCGCACTTTTTTTCTAGCTTGCACTTACATCTTGTTCATCGCGTAATTGACGGTCAAAGACTTGTGCACAATCATCGGTACCCGAACCATACCAAGTGGTATCACGCAATGCTACTTCACCTTTACGGTATTTTTCCACTTCGCTTTTCTTCACCAAATAGCCCGTTACACGAATCAAATCAGTGTTTTTAAGGTAAGTGGTGATATAGCGGTAACCTTGTGCAAATGAACCATCGATAATATCAACGACAGCATCTAAATGATCCACATAGGTTTGGTCAAAGGCAAACAAATCTCCCGTACCTGATGGGAAGTACTTATGGAATGGCGCTGATTGTTTTAAATGAGCTAATAATGTTGGTTCTTCACCCACACGAATGCGATGTGCAGGCGCATTACGTTTATCTTCTTCATGATTGCTTGCACCCACTTGCGCATGTAATAAATAACGGTTGCCCGTGCGTTCAGCATACACGCCTTCATGGTTATCCGTGACTTCTTTTAATTTATCCATAATCAAGGTCGCAATTTCATCACCGCGTTGGCTTTTACCAAAGGTTTCGTTTAAGCCTTCTTGTTGCAATAAATGATTTGCCGCATCTGCGAGACCAACAATGGCAAACATTCCCGTAAAATTAGTGCGTTTGATAAAGCCTTCTTTTTCGAGGAATGAGGTATTGAAGAAGTTGCTTTCTTCCACGACAAATTTATGGCGTTTATCCATAGTGGAGAGCGCACATTTTGCGACACGAGGTAAAAGTTCATTGACCATTTCATCCACGGTTTTACAAGCACGAGCAATAGTCCCTAAGCGCAAGCGAGTGAGGGTATAAGCCCCACCACATTCAGGCAGTGCGTTATAGCAGCTTGCAATACCATATTGTTCGCCTAAGTCAGAAATGTAGTAAGCATCATTGGCAAAAGACGGTTTAGAAACCAATAAGCAGGCTTTTGCTGCTAATTCTGCAAATTCACGACTTGTTTTACTCTTATCGTAACGAATGGTCATATTTGGTGTTGGCGCTTCCAACTCAATCACCGCTTTTAAAATCAAACGCCCTGCTTTGGTGTCATAAGGCCCAATATTGGCATGGCAGAATGAATCTGGCACGGTTTTATCTACATGATTTAAGAAACGTTTAATTTTGATGTAGTCTTGTTCTTCATCGGTAATAAACGGGTCAAGTAGCATGTCTAAACGCCCAATGTAAACTGGGAATGTGGTAATTGATGGCACGTGGGAATATAAAATCAATAAGCCATCTAATGCTTCATCAAGATCTTTTGGTGCTGGCAATTCAAGGAATTCACAGCCTTTTTTAATATACACATTGTAATCCGGCAAAATATAGCGAGGACGATAAATCGCATAGCCTTCATTTAAATCACAGATCATTTGATTTTGAAGGAATTGCCATTCTTCATCCGTGTAGCCTAATAATTCACGAGGATCAAATAATCGCTCGGCGATATTGCCTAAACACATGAGTTTTTGTTGATAGGTGAGTGTGTTGGATTTTACGGTATCCAAAATATCTTGAAGAGATGCAAGCATAATAATGTCCTGATTAAAAAGGGTAGCTTATTTTAAGTCAGTGAATGAGTGATGACAATTTTGACAATGTGATCTGCATCACATTTATGATATTTATCAGTCAATTCAGTTATATCATATGACGCTAAAATGTTTGGGTTTTATCGGGTTTACTATTATGATGTCGGCGTTAAATATAAATGGGAATAATATGAAAAAAGCACGGGTGATTCCCCACACGAGTTGGGCAGCCAAATCGCTATGGTCAGTCGAAGGTAAAACCATGTCGATGCTCTTATTTGCATTGGCAATACTGGGTATTGGAGATGGCTTAATTGTGCTCGCTAATTTGGGCTCTTCACCTTGGACCGTGCTTTCTCAAGGTGTGGCATTACAAGCTAAGGTGAGTATCGGTTGGTCATCATTTTGGATTAGCTGTTTGGTGATGTTAGCCTGGATTCCCCTCAAATTAAGGCTTGGGCTTGGCACCATTCTGAATATTATTGTGATTGCCTTTTTCCTTGGCTTAACCACGAAAATTGTGCCAGAACCAACCGCACTTTTTAGCCGAATTTTATTCGGTGGAATTGGGCTTTTACTTTATGGATTAGGGACGGCATTGTATTTAACTTGTCATCAGGGGGCAGGCCCGCGGGATGGTTTAATGGTGGGGCTTTGTCAACGACTTCATTTAAAAGTGGGGATTGTGAGAACAAGCCTTGAAGTGTCGGTTTGTGTGTTAGGTTATATTCTCGGCGGCACAGTCGGAATTGGTACCGTTGTTTTTGCCGCCGCAATAGGTTGGATTGTGCAGTTATGCTTAAACTCAATTGCTCGCTTGCCACATCTTCCGCACGAAGGGGATAATCTCCACTAAGGCATCATCAATAGAAATTAAGCCTAAATTCATTTCATCTTTCCCTTTTGGCGGGCAGAAAGCAAGGTGTTTGTCTGCATCGTTAATCGGTTTCCAACGACGAGGCTGAGATGAGCGACTGTTTGGATAGAATCCGATTGTTGGCACATTGAATGCACTGCTTAAATGCAATGGTCCAGTAGAGCCCGCAATGAATAAATCAGCACAAGCTAGAGAATGTGCAAAATCAACCAATCCTTTATTCTTATCGTAAACAACCACATTTGGGCTGTCGATTTTTGCCGCTAACTCATGGGCTTTTTCACTTTCACCAGGTCCTGCTGTTAAGATAATCTGGCAATCAAATTCGCTTAACAAACCTTGTATCAATTGAGCATATTGCGTCAACGAAAGACTTGTTGCTGAACCACCTGTTCCGCTATGCACAAACACCCATTTTTTATCAGCCGATAAACCGAATTGTTCTTGCAGAAAAACACGTTGATTTTTAACCGCACTTTCAGGAAGTGAAAGATAAGGTGGTTTGGGTTCCACAATCGGCATGTTGTGTTTTTTTAAGAACGCCCGAGCCAGATCTTGATTGTACTCAGCTTCAGATTTTTCTGAGCGTGAACGGCGTTGTGTTAAACGATGGTTATAAAGGATTTGCACCCATTTTGTTGCGGGTGCAAGACGATAAGGAATTCCACTTTTCCATGCTAATTTACCGTTATGGGTATTGGAAAAGAAGCTAATCATGCCATCAAATTGCTGCTCTTTGATTTCTTTAACAAGACGATTGAAATCCGCTTTGTCGTTCTTGGCACTATCAATGATGACATCATCTAAATAGGGGCAAATTTGAGCCAATGGGGCTGTATAAGCTGGCACAAGTGCGGTCAGTTTTAGCTCGGGATTTGAGGCTTTCAACATCGCAAAAGCCGGAAACGCCTGAACAAAATCACCCAGTTTATCGTTACGAATGACTAAAATTTTCATTATTCTGCCTTTTGCCGTGTTCGTATTGCGGTATAAAACACAATCGTTAAGAAAAAGTAAAAAATAGTACCTGAATTATGTACCAAGAAACCTTGGCTTAAGCCATAAATCATCACAGATAAAATATGGGCAACGCCTAACGTTGCAATTAGCTTGATCTCATTATTTGCTGTTTTCAGGTTTTTCATAAAGGTACGTAGAGGGATAAATAAAACAGCAAGCAAGGCTAACAACCCAACAATTCCTCGTTTGGATAGGTCATCTAAATATTGGTTATGAGCATGATTAAATTGTCCAATGTTACCTGTGGCAATTTTTTCTTTTGTTTCTTGTTTACGTTTTTCTGTTGCCCCTTGAATGCCCCAGCCAAATAGAGGTTTTTCTTTTGCCATTGCAATCGCACTTTTCCACATTTCAAAACGCGCACCTAGAGAAGTATTGCCATCATTGTTATCCAAGTAAAGTTGGATATCTTTTCGTGCAACGTCAATCCGTTCCATAATTCGGTTATTGGGCATTTGGCTAATACCAATGCTTGCTACGGCGATGATTCCAAAGAAAGTCAGGAAAAAACGTTTTGAAAGGGAATGGCGATAAATCCAAAGGATAACAATAAGTAAGATCGGTAGTGCAACCCATCCTCCACGAGCGGTAGAAAGCAAACTTCCTACAATGCCACATAAGCCACCAATCACACTAAGAACGGTCAGTTTCACCTCTTTTTTTTGATAAGCATATAGGGCAATAATCAGGCTCAAAATGCCTAATGACATAGAAATGTCACCGCCTTGAATATGCATAATTCGAGGATTTTGATCCGGATTCAGATTCAAGATAAATTTATCATAAAGCGCGATGCAGACAGAAACAATACCACCAAGGGGGATAGAGTAACTCAATACACAGGTTTTGATGGGATATTTTAATAATAAAAGTAAAACAGGAATTAAGAAAACAACACGACTTGCCGTATCTAGATCACGCATTTTTCCCCCGTTAATGCAGAGGGAAAGTACAAATGTAAGAAAATAAAAAAGGTAGCTATAAATTAACCATTTATCAACTTTCGATAAGTTTAAAAGAGGTTTCTTGATTAAAACATAAACGCCATAACCTAAACCGATTAACATCAATAGAGCAGGCGCAGCATTATATCCACCTTTGACAATAAATATCGAAAGAAAGAAAAGCGTTACTGCAAAGTTTATTAGGGTAACTAACCAATTTTGTTTTGTTATTTGCATAGATAATGGCCGATGTTTAGATAAAAAACCGCACTAACAAAGCGCGGTCTCATTTTAGTCTATTTTTATGGATTATAAAACATCAACGCAGTTTAAGTCTTCGAAAGATTGCTCTAAGCGTTTAGACATTGATTCTTCCATTTTACGTAACCAAACACGTGGGTCGTAGTATTTTTTGTTTGGTGCATCAGGACCCTCAGGGTTACCCAATTGACCTTGAAGATAAGCTTCATTTGCTTTATAGAAGTTTAAGATACCATTCCATGCAGCCCATTGAGTATCAGTATCGATATTCATTTTGATTGCACCATAGCTAATTGCTTCGCGGATTTCTTCGCGGCTAGAACCTGAACCACCGTGGAAGACGAAATTGATTGGTTTAGCAGGAAGATTGCGTTCTTTTGCAACGAATTCTTGTGATGCACCTAAAATAGATGGTTTTAATTTTACGTTACCTGGTTTGTAAACACCGTGTACGTTACCGAATGCTGCAGCAACGGTAAAGTTAGGGCTTACAGGGTTTAATTGGTCGTAAACATAAAGCACATCAGATGGTTGGGTATATAAACGAGATTCATCTACACCAGAGTTATCTACGCCATCTTCTTCACCACCGGTAATACCGATTTCGATTTCAAGGGTCATACCTAGTTTGTCCATACGCGCAAGGTATTCACGGCAGATTGCCATGTTTTCTTCCATTGGTTCTTCAGATAAGTCAAGCATGTGAGAAGAGAATAATGGACGACCAGTTTCTGCGAAGTGTTTTTCACCCGCTTCAAGTAAGCCATCAATCCATGGAAGTAATTTTTTCGCCGCATGGTCGGTATGAAGAATAACGGGCACACCATATTCTTTGGCTAAAGTATGAACGTGTTTCGCACCTGCGATTGCACCTAAAACGTCTGGACGAGCACCGCTTGTTGGTTTGATACCTTTACCTGCGTAGAAAGCTGCACCGCCGTTTGAGAATTGGATAATCACTGGCGCTTTCACACGTGCAGCGGTTTCCAATACAGCGTTTACGGAGTCAGAACCCACGCAGTTTACTGCAGGGATTGCGAAGTTGTTTGCTTTGGCATAAGCAAAGATTTTTTGTACATCTTCACCTGTTACTACGCCAGGTTTTACGATATCTAATAATTTAGCCATTTTAAATTTTTCCTTATATGTTGGGGTGGATCAAATCCACCATTGAAGAATTAGTGATAAGGCAGAGTAATTTCTAAACATAAGTCACTTAGGATAAATAAAGTCCATAGTGTTGTCAGAATACCATTTAGCATATCTTGGACATAACGTTTGTCCTCTCGGTAAATAACCTTGAAAGGTACCAAAAGCATTTTGCCCCGAGATATTATAAATACATTCCATTAACTGAGCTTGTCTGTCCCAACTAGAACCAACTAACTGCCCTTTGTAGTAGTAGACACCGGAACCACCGCCATTATTACAAGCAGTTAATAACAATATAACACTAGCTATTAGACTAGGAGCTTTGATTTTAGACGCATTTATCATAAATTAAACCTTAGATTAGTAATATAATAATGGAAATTAATAAGCAAATTTTTCTAATTAACCGTTCGCACGTTTTTCAAGAATTTCTACTGCAGGTAATACTTTACCTTCAACGAATTCTAAGAATGCACCGCCACCGGTAGAGATGTAAGAGATTTTATCTGCAATACCGAATAAATCGATAGCGGCTAAAGTATCACCGCCCCCTGCGATAGAGAATGCATCGCTGTTTGCAATCGCGTGAGAAATGATTTCAGTCCCTTTACGGAAGTTAGGGAATTCAAACACGCCAACAGGACCATTCCATAAAACGGTTTTTGCATTTTTGATGATTTCTGCTAATTGTTCTGCAGATTTATCACCGATATCGAAGATAGATTCATCATCTTTCACTTCAGTGACTGATTTTTCTGTTGCTGGCGCTGTTTCAGAGAATTCTGTACCTACACGCACATCAACTGGAACTGGGATGTCAGTGCTTGCAGCTAACTCTTTTGCCACAGGAATTAAATCTTCTTCATATAAAGATTTACCCACATTGTGACCTGCTGCCGCGATGAAAGTGTTCGCAATACCACCGCCCACGATAATTTGGTCAGCAATTTTTGAAAGAGAGTTTAATACTTCTAATTTAGTGGAAACTTTTGAACCGCCTACGATCGCAACCATCGGACGAGCAGGTTCTTTTAATGCTTTACCTAACGCATCTAATTCTGCTGCAAGTAATGGACCTGCACAAGCAACTGGAGCAAACTCTGCGACGCCGTAAGTTGATGCTTGCGCACGGTGAGCGGTACCGAATGCATCCATCACGAATACATCACAAAGTGCGGCATATTTTTTACCTAATTCAGGATCGTTTTTCTTCTCACCTTTGTTCACGCGAACGTTTTCTAAAACAACGATTTCGCCTTCTTTAACATCCACACCGTTTAAGTAGTCTTGTTCTAAACGCACATTGAAGCCTGCGTTTTTTAAGTAATCAACAACTGGTTGTAAAGAGTCTTCAGGTTTGAATTCCCCTTCAGTTGGACGACCTAAGTGAGAGGTAACCATCACTTTTGCGCCTTTCTCTAAAGCCAGTTTTAACGTCGGGATAGTCGCACGAATACGCGCATCAGATGTCACTTTGCCATCTTTTACTGGCACGTTTAAGTCCGCACGAATAAATACACGTTTACCTTTTAAATCTAAGTCGGTCATTTTGATTACTGACATAAGCTTTCCTCTTGGGTTAGTTAAAATTAAACGGGGACATTATACCTAGTTCTTACTAGGTTGTAACGATGTAGATCAAATAAAAAAGCGAATTATGCTTATTTAGGGCAATCGATTACTTGCCATTGGCGATCGTAGCAAATAAATAATTCGTTATGGCTAGCACTTAAATAAGCGCCTTTTAATTGCGGATTATGTTGCTTCATCCATTGAAATAATTCTTTACGGCTTAATTGTTCGTTTGGCAAGGAAAGCGATTCAAATAATGCTTTCTCTTGTTTGAAATAAGCTTCTGCTGAATCAAACGCACAGCTACCGTGTTTTTCCCATTCGCCTTGCAACAATTTTGCGCCTGGCGAGATTGAAAGGTAAGGCTCGAGCGTTTCAATTGGAAGTGGCGCTAAATCACCCTTACAAAAACGTGGGTGATCCGTAACAGAACGTGCATTCGCATTTTGTGGCCATAAGCCATGCACTACCCAGCCAAATTGATTTTTTGTACTACATTGATATTGCGCTGAATCGGGTAAATTATTGCCATATTGCGCTCGTTGTTTTTCACAGAATGCCGGCGACCAAGATAAGGCCAACATATAATAATCAACAGGGGCATTTTTATTTTGTCCAATGGCATCATCACGCATGATGACATCATAATTCCCAAAATCTTTGGTATTTTTGACCGCACTTTGACTTTGCTGTTGTGTGGTTGTTGGGGCGGGTTTTGTGTCTTTTTTGTGTTCAGTGAAATATTGCCAAATACTAAATGCGGCAAGGGCAATAAGGGAAAGAGTGGAAACCTGTTTTTTCATAAAAATCCTGTTTAAATTTTGTCAATTTTGCTTTTGTCGGCTATAATTCGCCGCTTTCTCATATAAAGGAATGGTATGGCGTTACTGATCACAAACAAATGCACAAACTGCGATATGTGCCTCCCCGAATGCCCGAATGAAGCAATTTCAATCGGCGAGGAGATCTATGTGATCGATCCTGTACTTTGTACGGAATGTGTTGGTCATTATGACACGCCAACCTGCCAAAAAGTTTGCCCGATTACAAACTGCATTAAGCCAGATCCTGATCATCAAGAAAGCGAAGAGCAGCTTTGGGAACGTTTTGTGATGATTCACCATTCGGATAAGTTGTAGAATTTACCTGATCTTTTTCTTTTCGTCCAATGACTATGAATAAAACGAAGTTAATTAAAATCGCCATCATTCTGATTTATTTGTTCAGTCCCATTGATATTTTGCCTGAAGCGGTGCTTGGCCCATTAGGTTTAGTAGATGATGCGGCAGCCATTGCCTTATTAATTCGAATTTTATTGAAAAAATAAAAACTTGAATAAAATCAACCGCACTTTGCTTTTCTCATTCTTGCAAAATTCCTTTAATTTCTCTAAACTACGCGTCGGAAAATTTCTTTCCTCATCATTTCACTTTAAACGCTACCCGTGAGTAGCAAAAGGGACCTCAATCATGACAAACGTCAATCAATATGGCTGGAAAGCCTTGGTTGGATCAGCTGTCGGCTACGCGATGGATGGATTCGATCTTCTTATTCTTGGATTTATGCTTAGTGCCATTTCGGCCGATCTTAATTTAACTCCCGCACAATCTGGCTCATTAGTTACCTGGACACTTATTGGTGCTGTGGTGGGCGGTATTGTATTTGGTGCATTAAGCGATCGTTATGGGCGTGTACGCGTACTGACTTGGACAATCGTCCTCTTCGCCGTATTTACCGGTTTATGTGCAATTGCACAAGGCTATTGGGATTTATTAATTTATCGCACCATCGCGGGTATCGGTTTGGGCGGTGAATTTGGTATCGGTATGGCATTAGCCATTGAAGCTTGGCCTGCAAAACACCGTGCAAAAGCCGCCTCTTATGTGGCGTTAGGTTGGCAAGTTGGTGTGTTAGCGGCTGCGTTACTCACCCCTGTATTGCTTCCACATATCGGCTGGCGCGGCATGTTCGTTGTTGGTATCTTCCCAGCATTTGTTGCTTGGTATTTACGCGTGCGATTACATGAACCTGAAATTTTCTCGCAAAAACAGACCGAACTTTCAATCCAAAAAATATCTAAACTGGAATCTTTCAAACTCTTAGTGAAAGATAAAGCAACCACAAAAGTAAGCCTTGGTGTGGTGGTGTTAACTTCCGTACAAAACTTCGGTTACTACGGCATTATGATTTGGATGCCAAACTTCTTATCTAAACAACTTGGCTTTAGTTTAACAAAATCAGGTTTATGGACGGCTGTTACCGTATGCGGCATGATGGCGGGGATTTGGATTTTTGGTCGTCTAGCCGATAGAATCGGACGTAAACCAAGTTTCTTATTATTCCAACTTGGTGCAGTGATCAGCATCATCACTTACTCTCAATTAACTGACCCAACCGCGATGTTGGTGGCTGGTGCCTTCTTGGGGATGTTCGTAAACGGCATGATGGGTGGTTATGGCGCATTAATGGCAGAAGCTTATCCAACAGAAGCACGTGCAACGGCACAAAATGTGTTGTTTAACTTAGGTCGTGCTGTTGGTGGTTTTGGACCGGTTGTTGTCGGGGCGATTGTTTCTGCGTACTCATTCAGTATTGCGATTGCTTTCTTGGCGGTGATTTATGTCATCGACATGGTAGCGACAGTCTTCTTAGTGCCCGAATTAAAAGGCAAAGAATTGAGCTAAGTGCGGTCAAAAAAATTCAAGTTTTTGAAAACATCGGTGTCAAAGCCGATGTTTTTTATTTGTGAAAAATCAGCCAATTTCAACCGCACTTTGTGCTAAACTATGGTCACTTTTTCCAATTTTGAAGAATTATCGTGTACGCTAAACGTTCAGTTTCTACCCGTATTGCTAAATATTTATTTGTGGTCATTATCTTCATGGGCATTATTAGCTCATTGAGTTTGATCGTGATGGCCAGTAATAAGTCAGATGCGGAAGCCATTAATATTTCCGGTTCTTTGCGTATGCAAAGTTATCGGCTATTAACGGAAATGGAACGTTCACCGGATACGGTTGAACAGAACTTAGTGCGTTACCAACGCAGCCTCAATGCCGATGCTTTGCTGACAGTGCAAAATCAGCTTTTTGCGCCATCAGGTGTGAGAGAGTCCTATCAAAAAATCCTTAAACGCTGGGCGGTGATGTCCGATTTCGCTCGTAGCCATCAAATTGAAAAATATCACGCCGAACTAAAAAGTTATGTACAAGATGTCGATGATTTCGTGTTGGAATTACAACGCTTTACTGAACTAAAATGGATTATTGCGGTTTCGGTATTGTGTGTTTCTATGCTATTGATTCTTGCGATGGTGTCTTATGTGATTTGGTATATGAAGCGCGAAGTAGTGAAACCGTTAGAGCTTATGACCAAAGCCAGTATGCAAGTGCAAATGGGGCAGTTTAACCATATCCAGCTTGATACAGAAAGCAATAATGAACTCGGTATTTTAGCGAAAGTGTTTACCCAAATGTCATCAGAGTTAGGGCGACTTTATTCGCGTTTAGAAGATGCGGTAAATGACCAAACGCAAAAGTTGCGTCAAACCAACCGCTCTTTAACAACACTTTATCAAAGCTCACAGTTACTTATGCCCACGAAGATTAATGATAAAATTCTCAGCCAAGTGCTCAATCATATTCGTGTCAGCGAACATTTACGCTACATCGAGTTAGAAATTTTCGGCTCAGAACATTGGGAAATTTCTTTTGGTCAAAAAGATCCTAAACAATCACTCCAAGTCGAAGAACTTTCTATTGAAAATGAAAACTTGGCTGTGCTCTCGTGGCAAGCCGGTTTACCTTGTCCTGATCCGCGCATGATGAAAAACTTAGGGCAAATGGTGGCAAAAGCCTTGTATTCCCATAAAACGCAACGCCAACAAGAGCAACTTTTACTGATGGAAGAGCGGTCAATTATTGCACGGGAATTACATGACTCGTTGGCACAAGTGCTGTCTTTCTTACAAATTCAATTAACGCTGTTAAAGCATAATTTGAAGAAAGAAGACGAGGAATCAAAAGAGAAAAGCATTGCCATCATTGGTGAATTTGAACAAGCTTTATCAGATGGATATTCTCAATTACGAGAATTATTGGCGACCTTCCGTTTAACGGTGCAAGAAGCCAATTTACAGGTTGCCTTGGAACAAGTTATTGAAAGTTTGCGTTCACAAACGAAGATGCAAATGAGTGTGGAATGTAGTTTGCCATCACAAAGTTTAAATCCACAAGAATTAGTGCACGTTCTGCAAATTGTACGTGAAGCAACGTTAAATGCGATTAAGCACTCTAAAGGTACACGTATAGAAGTAAAAGCCCATATTAATGCTGAGGGCGAATACGAAATCCTCGTACAAGATAATGGCGTAGGGATTCCGACGTTAGATGAGCCAGACGGGCATTATGGTTTAAATATCATGACTGAGCGCAGTCGACAATTAAATGCTCAGTTCAGTATTTCAAAAGGGGAGCAAGGTGGTACTATCGTGAAAATCACGCTTCCTCACACGTTTTTTTAAGGAAAGTTAATGCAAAGTTTACAGCCGTTTCACACCTTCAATATTCCAGCAAATGCACGTGAAATTATTGAAGCCACATCGATTGAACAAATCCAACAAGCTTGGCAAAAAGCACAAGCTGAAAATCTACCTGTCTTATTTTTAGGACAAGGCAGCAATATGCTGTTTTTAGACGATTTCCAAGGTGTTGTAATTGTTAACCGTTTATCGGGTATTCAACATACAGAAGATAGCGATTACCATTATTTGCATGTTAATGGTGGCGAAAATTGGCATCAGTTGGTGGAATGGTCGCTCTCTCAAGGGATTGGCGGCTTAGAAAATCTCGCACTCATTCCAGGTTGTGCTGGCTCGGCACCGATTCAAAATATTGGTGCGTATGGCGTAGAATTTAAAGATGTGTGTGATTATGTGGATGTATTGAATCTCAACATGGGCGAACGATTCCGTTTGCAGGCGAGCGAATGTGAATTTGGCTATCGTGAAAGTATTTTTAAACATCGCTATGCGCAA
>OGEO01001120.1_pt1 | contig 18430 bp, 13 predicted proteins | sample 1570661 | NCBI WGS metagenome assembly OGEO01 (sample SAMEA2582142, study PRJEB24529) | metagenome | biome: Human gut stool | place: China | collected 2011
CTTTGTTTAAGTTACTCCTGCCCGGAAATCTATTAGGTTTTATAGAGGAAAGATAGGTATTTTCTTCGACACTAACAAATTATTTCTCAAAAAAATACCATTCCATTGTACAAGCAGTAATATAAAAACTACAAACCACCTCTTTCAGCAACTACTTGAATTATAAGCAAATTCAGATTCACATTCACCTCTTGCCAAGAGGTGGGCTAATAATTTAACACATATTCCTATGGAAAGAACCAGCAAAAAGGCATACCAGATTGCAAAACGGCTCGCCGCGGAATCAACCGTAAGTCCCGCCGACACCAAGGCCGCACTGACGGCATTGGGCAGCGTAATGGGCGACTACATGGCGCAAGGACGATCCGTGAAGCTGGACGGCATTGGGACGTTCTACGTCACTGCCACCGTCAGCAAGAACAGCGTAGACAACAAGGAGGAGGTTGCCGCCAACCAAATCAACGGCGTGCACGTGTGCTTCGTGCCAAAGACCAACTTCCACCGGGCATCGGACATGAGGGTTGCCACACGCACCCTGACCGACACCACCATCTGTTGAGAAGAGTGGGCAGAGGACGAGACCACCGGAAAGACAGAAAACAAACCTGAGACCAGAGGCAACACCAACCCATGACAAAAAAGAAATATACCAAACCTTGCACCGAGATAATCGACTTACAGGGAAGAGAATATGCCGAAAATAACCACTGCCCACTCCCCGCAGCTTCGGGGACATCGGGGACAGCCAGCACCTTACCACCCGGCAGCTCACCCGTAAATCAGCATGTTTCGTTTGTCAAGGTTGACTGAAAATGCAGCTTTCATGCTGTAAACATTCATATAAAACAAGAAGTTAAACAAAGTAATTTACAAATCGTGGTTTATGAACAAACATTATTTACACCGAGCACTTTTTGCGCTCACTCTTTGTGTTTCTGCCATAGGAGCAAAAGCACAGGACAAGCTCATCTTCCATGAATCCTTCAACAAGAACTGGAACTTCACCACTTCTACGATGTTTGGTGGCACGCTTTCGGCTATAACTTCCCAAAGGCCGGCATTCGATGATGAGCGTAATTGGGATATGGATTTCGGACATTGGAAAGAAGGGGCACTTCATGTCGCTTGGAATTATGTTAAAGGTCCGGACTATAGTGACTGGGTTTGCTCCGGCGTAAGTTGCGCCCTCTTCAATGGTACTATTGCCGGACACCTTAAGCCGAGTTCAGAACAACGCTATCTTAAGACGCGCAAGTTTGGCAGCGATGCTTTCAACGGTTCAACGGTTACCGTGAAGATAAAATTGGGCAAGCCTTTCCGTACAACAAACTTTTCGGGAGGTATTATAAGCTATATTGCCCAAAGCCCTGCAGGTCTTGAATACAGTGTGGTGGGAAGTGACGAAATCTATGCGGCAACGGGACACAGACCGACACCATCGGTTGACCACATGCATCTCGGTGCATGGCGTACCTTGTTCTTTGGCTCCGTACGCCGTACATTCACCATCAATGATTGTACTCCCGAAACTCAATTACTAATGAAGGGAAATATCTGGACAGCTATCTATGACATCAAGATCTATGTAGAAGCTCCTCCTACCGAGCCAATCCCCCTTGACACCATCAATGGCAACATCAGTGCAAACTCATCCGGATGGGTTCAGGGCTATGTGTCGAGTATCCAGAAGGACGAGGACAAGGAATACACAATTAACAACGTAAAATTCTATCGCTATTCCATCACGATTCGCGACAAGTTTGTGAACCCGACACAGACGCTCACGATTCCTTTGTACACAGACTTGCACCAGAAACAGGACACCTATCAGCCTTATCCTGGACTTCCTAAGGTACTGAACATAAATAGTGCAGGCGATCTCATCAACAGTAAGGTGTTGGTACACGCATCTTTCAATGAGAAGGAGCAAGGAGAAACCGATTCAGCGACTGTTTATACGGATAAAGTGAATGATGTGGACAAGGTGCTCATCATGACCCCAGTCTATTCCGAACTGACCGATTACAAAGTGAACTCGGAAGAAATGCTTAAGAAGCTGACCTTCGACGGCGTGGGCAACATTAGCGGTGTGGAGTACAATGGGCCGTCCAAGAACTTGCTCTACTATGTCAACAGTCGCTCCGAGGAAAGCGTCAAGAACCTTCCAAATGTTTGTTCGGGAGATTACAATTTAGAGAATGAGGATGACAATTATGTAACCCAGATGCCGACCAACCTGACTGCCAAGGAGGTGAACATCACCGATGCAAGCGACAACAAGGACTTCTGGAACCTGTATGAGACAACGGTTGCTACCGCACCAACATACGACCGCGACATCAACAAGAGTGGCTCTGTCAAGTCATTCTTCGCTCCGTTCGATGTTACCTACGACAAGAATGCCTTCACGGCATATACTTATAATAATGGCATTAAGTACGGAAACGGAACGGCACGCATAACAATGGACGAGACTACTGACGAGACGCTCAAGGCCAACACACCTTACATGCTCGTGCCGAAAAAATCTGACGGTACATACACCGTAAGCGCAGCCAATAACAAGCTGGCAGTTTCTGTCTTTCCACCGCAGCGCAACGAATGGACCTTCACCGGCACGTTCCGCAAGTTGAGCAGCACAAAGGCTGCTGAATATGGTGCAGTAGTGTTGAGCGGTGGAAAGCTCTATGCCATCGAGGCTGGCACAAACAGCTACGTTCCGGCATTGAGAGGTTTCCTTCAAAGTATCACAGGATTCAGTGTAAAAAACCAAGCTGGCGCAAAGCGACAGCTCATACTGACATTCGCCGCACCAGCCAATGATCACACGACAGCTATCGACAGTGTCCCAGCTACGGAGCAGAAGCCTCTGCCAATCTATTCTATCAACGGCGTCTATATGGGCACAGACTTCAACGCTCTGCCAAAGGGTGTGTACATTGTCAACAACCATAAGATAATCAAGTAAACAACACTTAAATATCAACCATCATGAGCAAGAAAAAATATGTAACCCCTCAGACAAAGATAGTACAAATAAATGCCAATGACATTCTCGCAGGACCTTTGGATTTGGGTTCCGTCCATAAAGACCCGGGAGACCTTGGAGGAGAAAACTGTGAGCATCCTGTTGATGCCAAAGAGAACAAGCTCCAATACGATGCATGGATCACCTGGGACGATTAAAAAATCAAATACAACATCCTCATGGTTTGCCAAGGTGCAAGACCTTGCGAATCGTGAGGATTTTTCTAATCTACGTTAAGAAAATGCAACTAAGGAAACAACTTTTCCAAACACTGTTCATCCTGTGTGCCGGGATGACTTTCTACTCATGTTCTTCCGACCAGGAAGGACCCCTCGATAGTATTTCCATTGCAAAAGACGGAATAGCCAACAGTGAGATAACAGGAATGGTTACCCAGTTGGCAGGCGGAGCCGCCAGTGCACCTGCCACAAGAGTGCTCAAATCGGCAGATGCCCAGCCTAAGGTTTCAGCAGATACCAGCATATCAGAAATACTGGAAAGCACGAACTTCACTGCCCACTGCCTGATAAAGGTAAGCAACAGCAGCACCGTAAAGCATACCGAAGTTTCCATGACAGCGGAAACAAACGCAGATGGCAAGGAAGTCATCTCCGTAAAGGATGCCAACAAAGTATTCTACAAGGCTGTCGGACGTGAGCCGCAGTCGGGAGAGGTATGGAAGATGGCTATCGTTGCCGGCGGCGGCAAATGGGACGAGGCAAGCAAGCGTGTCGTGTTCTCCATAGATGGCAATGATGGCGTTTCGTCCTACGGCGACAACCACCTGACAGCCCCCCTGGCTACAAACTGGACGACAATCGTGTCCAACTCGGATGGCAGCTACAAGGCCAATCTGTCTTTCTCCATTCGTGGCACGCTCGTCAGACTGAACGTGAACAACGAACTTGCAGACCCGTTCGTCCGTGCCATCCGTCTCAATTCAAAGGCACTGTGCCGTAAGATATACTTCGACATGAATACGCCAACCCCTGACGGCAACCTGATATGGAAGCCTCTTGCCAACGGCACCCAGCCAACGATTGTTACCAACAGCAGCGTGCCTGCACGCAATATCAAGCAGTTCGTATTCTGGGGTATGCCGACAGCAGAGCAAAATCCTACCGAATACGAGCTGAACGCCGACCAGTACGGCTACACGCTCCTCAACCAGACGAACGACAAGCTGTATAACCGCAAAGGTGATTTCGTGGCAGGAAAAGTAAGCGAACTCGATGTACGCATCGCCAACATAAAGATGCCTATTGCGTATTTCGCCAAGACAAACTACACGGGGCATCCAGAATGGGCATTCACAAACAGCTCTTATAACGACCAGTCGTATTACGTGTATAACCGGGCACTGGATATTCTCTCCGACCTAGACACACAGCGTAAGGGCTGGCATGTGCCAAGCGTTTTCGAGTGGGCAGCCGTAATCCCCCGCTCGCACGCATATACCGAAGAAGCCGCATCCAAACCGCTTATTTACCTCGACGGGAAAAGCAACCACATCAATATCATGGCGCAGAACGAAGAAGTGGAGTGCCCGCGCAACAACTTCATAACCTATCGCTCGCAATATGTCAATGTAAGGAAAGGTGTCAATTATGCCATACGCTTCGCGCCACCTACGGCAAAGGTGCGCTGGAGAAGTGCAGCTGGCTATGTAGCCTCCTTCCATACCCGCCCGGTTCCGTTCGCACAGGACCACCGGTACTATGCCGCTTATAAATACGAGGTGGTTGACAACGCCGGCAACGGACATCCCGGCATTCTCGTAACCGTCCGCTACTTGGGCGAAAGTGGAAAAGATATGACTCTTTGCGATATTAACGATGAGTTCTGGAGCCATCCCGCTCCATCGGGAATCAGCGATGTACAGGTAGCGTTTCCTTTCTATGGCTATATGAATCAGGGAAATATCAACCGGAAAGTAAATCAACAGGATGAGGCCTGCTACTACTGGACAGTAACTCCAGGCGGTTCGCTGGTGCCATTGGCAGGTTGGATGACCTACATAACAAATGCACGATCTATCAGTTTGCGCAACTATCAGCTCAACGAAAGCCACGATGGACGGCAATACAGATATTTGCTGCGCCTTGTGTCTTCCAAGTAGGAACCGTCCGCTTTTACAACACAGACATTCTGGCAAAAGTGGGGGCGAGAAATTTTAATTAACTACTGTATTTGTAGGTATCAAGCATAGATGACACTTCTCTCCGCCCCCAAAAATTTACACCAACATAACCCTTAATTCCGCAACATTGATTATATGAGAGATGAAGAGTGCGTGAAACAAAAGGCCGTGAACCCAAAACGGGTCCACGGCCTTTATGATTGATAGACTGTGTGAATAATCAATTCTCCGGAGTCACCTTGTCGGCATAGTCGAGCACATTCTTGCGGTTGGCCTCCATGCGCTCATACTCTTCCTTGGAACCTACGATGATCTTATCCCACTGACGCATACCGGTACCGGCAGGAATCAGGTGACCGCAGATCACATTCTCCTTCATACCCTCGAGATTATCAACCTTTCCACGGATGGCAGCCTCGTTGAGTACCTTCGTCGTTTCCTGGAAGGAAGCAGCACTCATAAAGCTCTTCGTACCCAAGGCAGCACGAGTAATACCCTGCAGCACCTGAGTAGATGTAGCAGGCACAGCATCACGGACGGTGACGGTCTTCAGGTCACGACGCTTCAAGCTGGAATTCTCGTCACGCAGCTTGCGCACGGTAACGATCTGACCCTTGTGAAGGTTCTCGGAGTCGCCCTCGTCGATGACCACCTTCTTACCCCAGATGCGGTCATTCTCGTCGGCGAAGTCGAGTTTGTCGACAAGATCCTGTTCGAGGAATGTGGTGTCGCCCGGGTCGTCGATACGTACCTTACGCATCATCTGACGGACGATGATCTCGAAGTGCTTGTCATTGATCTTCACACCCTGAAGGCGGTAGACGTTCTGCACCTCATTGACGATGTACTCCTGTACAGCGGTGGGACCCTTGATGGCAAGGATGTCGCCCGGAGTGATCTCACCGTCGGAGAGTGCCGTACCGGCACGCACGGCATCATGCTCCTGCACCAAGATCTGACGTGACAGTGGTACGAGGTACTTACGCTGGTCACCTGTCTTAGAAGTGATGATGATCTCCTGATTACCACGTTTGAGCTTGCCCATGGTCACCTCACCGTCGATCTCAGAGACCACGGCGGGATTCGTCGGGTTACGGGCCTCGAAAAGTTCGGTGACACGAGGCAGACCACCGGTGATACCACCGGCGTTGAACACGGCACGAGGGATACGTACTAACGTGGTACCAGTCTCAATGACCTGTCCGTCCTCGATGTTGGCGATATGGCCGCCCACCGGGAAGTTGTAGGTACCAAGCACCTGACCGTTCTCGTCAACGACGTGAACCGTCGGGATGACATTGTGGTCCTTGGACTCAGTGATGATACGCTCCGTCATACCGGAGGTCTCATCGGTCTCTGTCTTGAAAGTAGCACCCTCAATGACATTGTCGAACTGCAGCTTACCAGCATATTCACTGACAATGACAGCGTTGAACGGATCCCACTTGCAGACCACGTCGCCCTTCTTCACCACGTCACCGTCCTTGAAGAACAGCGAGCTACCGTAAGGAACGGTCAGCGTAGCCATGTTGATATCTGTATTGGGATCAACGAACTGCACCTCGGCCAAACGGCTCACTACCATCTGACACTCGACAGGATTGCTTTCATCGCTCTTGTCAACGAATGCTACGGTACGCAAGCCCTCGAACTTCAGCTTAGCATCATACTTAGAGGTGATGGAAGCGTTGGCAGCAGCGTTCTCGGCAATACCACCGGAGTGGAAGGTACGAAGCGTCAGCTGTGTACCCGGCTCACCAATAGCCTGTGCGGCGATAACGCCGACAGCCTCACCAAGTTGAACCATCTTGGAAGTAGCCAGGTTGCGGCCATAGCACTTACGGCAAACACCCTTTTTGCTCTCGCAGGTCAGCACGGAACGGATCTCTACCATCTCAATGCCGGCATCCTCTACAGCCTGTGCCTTGGCCTCAGTGATCTCCTCACCAGCCTTGACAAGGATCTCGCTGGTATGTGGATTGATGACATCATGCACGGAGACACGACCCAAGATGCGCTCGGCGAGTGTGGAGACAACTTCGTCGCCCTCTTTCAGGGCGCGACACTCCAAACCACGCAGTGTACCGCAGTCATCCTCAGTGATGATGACATCGTGCGACACGTCGACGAGTCGACGGGTCAGATATCCCGCATCAGCCGTCTTCATAGCCGTGTCGGCAAGACCCTTACGGGCACCGTGAGAGGCAATAAAGTACTCCTGCACGGACATACCCTCCTTCAGGTTGTTCAGAATAGGGTTCTCAATGATGGAATTACCCTCAGCACCAGCCTTTTGCGGCTTGGCCATCAGACCACGCATACCAGCGAGCTGGGCAATCTGGTCAGCAGAACCACGGGCACCGGAGTCAAGCATCATAAACACAGCGTTGAAGCCTTGGTCGGCCTCGGTCATGTGCTTCATCACAGCCTTTTTCAAGTCGTTGTTGACATGCGTCCAAGCATTGATGACCTCGTTGTAGCGCTCCTTATCGGTAATAAGACCCATATCGAAGTTGGCCTTGACCTCATCGACCTCGTCCTGACCACTCTTGACGATCTCTGCCTTCTCCTCCGGCACGATGATATCGTCGAGGTTGAAGGACAGACCGGCAAGGTAAGACATGCGGTAACCGAGGTTCTTCACTCCGTCGAGGAACGAGCAGGCACGATCCATACCTACGTGCTTGATCACGTCGGCGATGAGCTTACGCAATGTCTTCTTGGAGATGACACCATTAAAGAAGCCAATCTCCTTCGGGATGATCTCGTTGACGATGACTCGTCCCACAGTGGTCTCCACGATATGGCGGATGGGATTACCCTTCTCGTCAATGTCATCAACCACACATTTCACCTGAGCGTGCTCATCAACACACTTTTCATTGAGTGCGATGATAGCCTCTTCAGGACCATAGAAGGTTTGGCCCTCACCCTTAGCACCCGGACGAATCTTGGTGATATAGTAAAGACCGAGCACCATATCCTGCGACGGCACGGTGACAGGAGCGCCATTGGCCGGGTTGAGGATGTTGTGACTCTGGAGCATCAGAACCTGAGCTTCCAGCACGGCCTCGTTGCTCAGTGGCAAGTGAACAGCCATCTGGTCACCATCGAAGTCGGCATTGAACGGTGTACAAGCCAACGGGTGGAGCTGGATAGCCTTTCCCTCGATCATCTTTGGCTGAAACGCCATCACAGACAGACGGTGAAGTGTAGGAGCACGGTTGAGGAGCACAGGGTGACCCTTCATCACGTTCTCAAGAATATCCCAGATCACCGGCTCGCGGCGGTCAACGATCTTCTTAGCGCTCTTGACCGTCTTCACGATGCCGCGCTCAATCAGCTTGCGGATGATAAACGGCTTGTAGAGCTCGGCAGCCATCAACTTAGGCAGACCGCATTCACCCATCTTCAACTCAGGACCGACGACGATCACAGAACGGGCAGAGTAGTCGACACGCTTACCGAGCAGGTTCTGACGGAAGCGCCCCTGCTTACCTTTCAGAGAATCCGAGAGAGACTTCAACGGACGGTTGCTCTCGCTCTTAACGGCACTGGCCTTACGACTGTTATCGAAGAGAGAGTCAACAGCCTCCTGAAGCATACGTTTCTCGTTGCGGAGAATCACCTCAGGAGCCTTGATCTCGATGAGTCGTTTCAGGCGGTTGTTACGAATGATGACACGACGGTAGAGGTCGTTGAGGTCGGAAGTGGCAAAACGGCCACCATCCAATGGTACCAACGGACGCAACTCTGGCGGGATGACCGGAATGATCTTCATGATCATCCACTCAGGTTTGTTGACATCCTTGGAGCTACGGAAAGACTCTACGACCTGCAGACGCTTCAGAGCCTCAGTCTTGCGCATCTGGCTGGAGTCGCTGTTGGCACGGTCACGCAGTTCATAGCTAAGACTGTCGAGATCGATATCCTTGAGCAGGTCAAGGATTGCCTCGGCACCCATCTTGGCAATGAATTTCGAAGGATCTGAATCATCGAGCATATCGTTGTTCTCAGGGATCTTGTTGTCGATGATGTCGAGATACTCTTCCTCTGACAGCAAGTCGAGCTTATGAGAACCATTGAGATCATCCACGCCCTCAGCATCCTTCTGTCCTTCGAGGATACCGGGCTGAATGACGATATACTTCTCGTAGTAGATCACCTGGTCGAGCTTCTTGGTAGGCAGTCCGAGCAGGTAGCCGATCTTGTTTGGCAGAGAGCGGAAGTACCAAATATGAGCTACAGGAACGACGAGCTCAATATGTCCGGCACGCTCACGACGTACCTTCTTCTCAGTGACTTCAACCCCACAACGGTCACAGACGATGCCTTTATAGCGGATGCGCTTATACTTACCGCAGGCGCACTCATAGTCTTTTGTCGGACCGAAGATTCTCTCGCAGAACAAGCCATCGCGCTCAGGCTTGTAGGTACGGTAGTTGATGGTCTCGGGCTTGGTCACCTCACCATAGGAGTTCTCCTTGATTGTCTCAGGAGAGGCCAGGCTAATGGTAATCTTGGTAAAATTATTCTTTACCTTTGTATCTTTTCTGAAAGCCATACTTCTAACTTTTCAATATTCCAAACTTAATCCAACTTAATGTTCAGTCCCAGACCGCGAAGCTCATGCAGCAACACATTGAGCGACTCGGGGATTCCCGGTGTCGGCATTGGGTCGCCCTTGACAATAGCCTCGTAAGCCTTGGAGCGACCGGTGACATCATCACTCTTGATGGTCAGCATCTCTTGCAGGACATGGCTGGCACCGAAGCCCTCAAGAGCCCAGACCTCCATCTCTCCGAAACGCTGTCCACCGAACTGTGCCTTACCACCAAGTGGCTGCTGAGTGATGAGAGAGTACGGACCGATAGAACGGGCGTGCATCTTATCCTCAACCATGTGACCGAGCTTCAAGAAGTAAGTGATACCCACGGTAGCCTTCTGGTCGAAGGGCTCACCGGTCTCACCATCGTAAACCGTAGTAGAGCAGAGGTTAGGCAAACCAGCCCTTTCGGTCCACTCACGCAGGTCGTCAAGCTTTGCTCCGTCGAAGATTGGAGTTGCAAACTTCACGCCGAGTCTCTTACCGGCAGCACCGAGGATAGCCTCGAAGATCTGTCCCAAGTTCATACGCGAAGGCACACCCATCGGGTTCAGCACCAAGTCGACAGGACGACCGTCAGCCAAGAACGGCATATCCTCCTGACGTACGATCTTAGAAACAATACCCTTGTTACCATGACGACCGGCAAGCTTATCACCGACCTGGATCTTACGCTTCTTTGCGATATAGACCTTAGCCATCTTCAAGATGCCGGAGGGCAGCTCATCACCAATCGTGATGGCAAACTTGCGGCGGTTCTGCTCAGCGGCGAGCTGCTTGTCCTTGCGGATGAAGTTCATGATCAACTTCTGGATGAGTCCGTTGATGTGCTCATCGTCGGTCCAACCATTGCTCTGGATGCCGTCATACTCGAGGTTCTTCAGAGCAGGCACCGTGAACTTGCTGCCCTTGGTGAGCACCTCTGCCTCAGTATAGTCTTTCACACTCTGGCAGACCTTGCCGTCAGTGAGGGTCATCAGCTTGTCTACGAGCATGTTCTTCAGCTCATCGCTCTTTGCCTCATACTCCTCATCGATTTTCTGAAGCTTGACCTTATCTTGTTTCTTCGACTCGCGAGTCTTCTCTGCGCGTTGGAAGAGTTTCTTGTCGATCACGACCCCGCTCAAAGAAGGATTCGCCTTGAGTGAAGAATCTTTCACGTCACCGGCCTTGTCACCGAAGATAGCACGGAGCAACTTCTCCTCAGGTGAAGGATCGCTCTCACCCTTTGGCGAGATCTTACCGATCATGATGTCACCCGGCTCTACGCGTGCACCGACACGGATGATACCATTGTCGTCGAGGTCCTTGGTAGCTTCCTCACTGACGTTTGGAATATCGCTGGTGAACACCTCCATGCCGCGCTTGGTCTCACGCACGTCGAGAGAATACTCATCGACATGGACGGATGTCAGCACGTCATCGCGAACCATACGCTCAGAGATGACGACAGCATCCTCGTAGTTGTAACCCTTCCAAGGCATATAGGCTACTAAAAGGTTACGACCCAGAGCCAGCTCGCCATTTTCTGTGGCATAGCCCTCTGTCAGGATGTCGCCCTTCTTCACACGCTGACCTTTGTTGCAGATAGGACGCAGGTCGATGGTCATATTCTGGTTGGTACGACGGAACTTAGGAATACGATATTCCTTGAGTGCCGGCTCAAAGCTGACAAACTCCTCGTCTTCCGTACGGTCATAGAGAATACGAATGGTAGTAGCATCAACATATTCAACGACACCTTCCCCTTCGGCTGTGATCATCGTACGGCTGTCCTCGCAGACCTGCTTCTCCAAACCGGTACCTACGATAGGCGCATCATTGTGGAGTAAGGGCACTGCCTGACGCATCATATTACATCCCATCAGAGCACGGTGACCGTCATCATGCTCCAAGAACGGAATCAAGCAAGCACTCACGGAAGCGATCTGCTGCGGTGACACATCCATCAGGCTTACCTCACCCGGCTCCACAACAGGGAAGTCGGCAGCAAGACGACAGTGAACGAAGTCACGCTTGAAAGAGCCATCCTCATTCAAAGGAGCATTACCCTGGGCGATGAGCTGTCCGTCCTCTTCCTCAGCAGTAAGATACTCTACATCCTTGTTCTCCAAGTCTACCTTGCCGCTTTTCACTACACGATAAGGAGTTTCGATGAAACCGAGCTCATTGATTGTAGCATAGACGCAAAGAGAGGAGATCAGACCGATGTTAGGACCCTCAGGTGACTCAATAGGGCAAAGACGACCATAGTGAGTATAGTGTACGTCACGAACCTCAAAACCTGCACGTTCACGAGACAGACCGCCAGGACCTAAAGCAGAGAGACGGCGCTTATGAGTGACCTCGGCCAACGGGTTGGTTTGATCCATGAACTGGCTCAACGGATTGGTACCGAAGAACGAGTTGATGACACTGGAAATAGTCTTGGCATTGATCAAGTCAGTCGGCGTAAACACCTCGTTGTCACGTACGTTCATGCGCTCACGGATGGTACGGCTCATACGGGCCAGGCCGACAGAGAACTGGTTGGCCAGCTGCTCACCTACCGTGCGGACACGACGGTTGCTTAAGTGGTCAATATCGTCAACTGTAGCATTGGAGTTGACCAGTTTGATCAGATATTTGATAATCTCGATGATGTCTTCCTTGGTGAGCACACGCACATCAGGATCAATATCAAGATTCAGCTTCTTATTGATACGATAGCGGCCGACATCACCCAGGTCGTAACGCTTGTCAGAGAAGAACAGGTTCTGGAAGACTTCACGTGCACTTGCATCATCAGCAGGGTCAGCATTACGGAGCTGCTTGTAGATGTAGCGGACAGCCTCAATCTCAGAGTTGCTCTGGTCTTTCTCCAAAGTCTTGAAGATGATATCGTACTTTGAAGCAGCCTCATTGTTCTTATGTACAAGAACAGTAGAGACGCCACTGTCTACGATCGTATCGAAATTATCTTCTGTGATCTCAGTCTCACGCTCAAGCACCATCTCGTTGCGCTCAGCGGTAACGACCTCACCGGTATCCTCATCTACGAAGTCCTCTGTCCATGTTCTCAGTACACGGGCAGCAAGCTTACGCCCGATCAGCAAAGACTTGTTTTTCGGAGAAACCTTCACCTCCTCAGCAAGGTCGAAGATCTGAAGAATGTCTTTATCGCTTTCGTAACCAATGGCACGCAGGAGGGTTGTCACCGGCAACTTCTTCTTACGGTCGATATAGGCGTACATGACATTGTTGATGTCAGTAGCGAACTCTATCCAAGAGCCCTTGAAAGGAATGACACGTGCGCTATAGAGCACGGTACCATTAGCATGCACGCCCTGGCCAAAGAATACGCCCGGTGAACGGTGAAGCTGTGCCACGACGACACGCTCTGCACCATTGATCACAAAGGTACCATTGTCTGTCATATAAGGAATGGTACCCAAGAAGACATCCTGGATGAACGTACCGAAGTCCTCATGGTCGGGATCGGTACAATACAGTTTCATCTTAGCCTTCAAAGGCACACTATAGGTCAGACCGCGCTCCAAACATTCATCAATGGTATAGCGGGGCGGATCGATATAATAATCGAGGAACTCAAGCACGAAATTGTTGCGAGTATCGGTGATCGGGAAGTTCTCTGCGAACACCTTATACAGGCCATCGTTCTTGCGCTCCTCTGGTGGAGTGTCAAGTTGGAGGAAATCACGGAAGGATTTCAGTTGCACGTCGAGGAAATCCGGAAAAGGATAAGGATTCTGGACGCTGGCAAAATTTACTCTGTTATCAATAACGTTTGACATAAGAAATCAATTGTAGTCTAATACCAGTCTTAGCCGAAGCTGAAAGAAGAGAAAAAAAAGATGATCGAAAGCAATAATCGAAAGCAATGACCAATGGGGATAAAGACACAAAAAGGTTAGGATTCACCGACTGGGCAAATCCTAACCCTTAAGTATGTAACTGTCATCATGCCGCTTATTGAAGCGACCTAACGGCTAAAAGAGACAAAATTACTTCAGCTCAACCTTAGCGCCAGCTTCCTCGATAGCCTTCTTCAGGTTTTCAGCCTCGTCCTTAGACAGGCCCTCCTTCAGAGTAGCAGGAACAGACTCAACGAGAGTCTTAGCGTCCTTCAGACCGAGGCCACAAGCCTCTTTAACGGCCTTAACTACCTGGAGCTTAGTAGCGCCGACATCAGTCAGCACAACATCAAAAGAGCTCTTCTCCTCAGCTGCAGGAGCTGCGCCAGCAGCAGGACCAGCAACTGCAACAGCTGCAGCAGCGGGCTCGATACCATACTCGTCCTTCAGGACTGTTGCCAATTCATTTACCTCTTTAACAGTAAGATTTACTAATTCTTCTGCAATAGCTTTAACGTCTGCCATTTTAGTATTTATTTAAATTTTATTCTTAAAAAATGTAGTGACTTAATTGATTACTCAGGACGCTCGCCTAAAGTCTTCAGCACACCATGGATAGTGCTTGCGCCTGACTGAAGAGCAGAAACCACGTTCTTTGCGGGGCTCTGCAACAGAGCAACGATGTCAGCAATAACCTCGTTCTTGCTCTTGATGGAAGCCAGCTCATCGAGCTTGTCTGCACCAACATAGAAACCTTCCTCAGCATAGGCAGCCTTCAAAGAAGGAACACCAGCCTTGGCAATGTCTTTATCCTTAAGCAACTTTGCAGGAACATTAGCGGTGTGGGTGAACAGCACAGCAGTGTTACCCTTCAAAGTACCATAAAGCTCAGAATAGTCGATGTCAGCAGCCTCGAAAGCCTTGTGAAGAAGCTTATTCTTCACAACAACCATCTTGATCTCCTGCTTGAAACACTTGCGACGAAGAGAAGATGTTGTCTCAGCATTCATACCGGTGACATCCACCAGATAGAAATGAGGATATTCCTTCAGCTTCTCGCCAAGGTCAACAATGATAGTATCTTTTACTTCTTTCTTCATTTTACCAAACTTTTAGAGTGATTCAACTGATTTAGGATCAATCTTGATACCCTTACTCATTGTGCTTGAAATAAAGATACTCTTGAGGTATGTACCTTTAGCGGCAGCAGGTTTCAAACGTACAACAGTGTTGATGAATTCTTTGGCATTACCATAGATCTGATCAGAAGACATAGAGATCTTGCCGATAGAAGTATGAATGATACCAGCCTTATCAACCTTGAAGTCGATCTTACCTTGCTTAACTTCTTTGACAGCCTTAGCGACATCCATCGTCACAGTACCACTCTTCGGGTTAGGCATCAAACCACGGGGACCGAGGAAACGGCCCAGAGGACCAACCTTACCCATGCAAGAAGGCATAGTGATGATGACATCGACATCAGTCCAGCCACCTTTGATCTTCTCAATATACTCATCGAGACCAGCATAGTCAGCACCAGCTGCCTTAGCAGCCTCTTCCTGATCTGGTGTACACAGAGCAAGCACGCGAACTGTCTTACCAGTTCCGTTAGGCAGAGACACCACGCCGCGAACCATCTGGTTAGCCTTACGGGGATCAACGCCCAAGCGAACATCCACATCTACAGAAGCATCAAACTTTGTTGTCGTGATCTCCTTTACGAGTTCTGCAGCCTCTTTCAATGTGTATGCCTTCCCTGCTTCAACCTTCTCAGCTACTGATTTCTGATTTTTTGTCAGTTTACTCATTTTACTTGCTTAATTGAAGTTTAATTATTTACCAGGGAAGTCACCTTTAACAGTGATGCCCATGCTGCGTGCAGTTCCTGCAATCAGTCTCATGGCACTCTCGACAGTAAAGCAGTTCAAGTCTGCCATCTTGTCCTCAGCGATCGCTTTTACCTGATCCCAAGTCACGCTAGCCACTTTTTTACGGTTAGGCTGGCCGGAACCAGACTTCACCTTCGCAGCTTCCTTGAGCTGGACAGCAGCAGGAGGAGTCTTGATGACGAAGCTGAACGACTTATCTGTGTAGTAAGTGATGACAACAGGCAGAACCTTACCAGCCTTATCCTGGGTACGTGCATTGAACTCCTTGCAGAAGCCCATGATGTTAATACCCTTGGAACCCAAAGCCGGTCCTACTGGAGGGGAGGGGTTTGCAGCGCCACCTTTAATCTGTAACTTGATTAATCCAGCAACTTCTTTAGCCATTTCTAATTGAAATTAAAATAAATGTAACGTATAAGGCGCGCATAGCCCGTAACAACTACTCAGCAACCTTTTCAACTTGCATAAAACCAAGCTCCAAGGGTGTCTTACGCCCAAAGATCTTGACCATCACCTTCAGCTTGCGCTTCTCTGTGTTGATCTCTTCGATCACACCTTCAAAACCAGCAAAAGGACCGTCGGTGACTTTCACCGTCTCATCAAGCAGATAAGGAACATCCACATCGTTGTCGATCTGTGTTTCCTCAGCTTGTCCAATCATACGATTAATCTGAGACTCTGGAACCGGAGCCGGATGATCCAAACCGCCGAGAATGCCCAAACAATTAGGCATGTTTCTTAAGTCAACCGGAACATCACCAATCATATCAGCCTGTACAAACACGTAACCGGGGAGAGCGATCTTCTCTTTCTCCACACGCTTACCATCTTTAATGCTCGCATGTTTCTCCATAGGAATCAGCACCTGATAGACATGATCAGCCAAACGCCGGTTATGACGCAGCTCAGCTTCAATGTACTCTTTCAGTTTTGCCTCTTTACCGCTGGAAGCACGCAAAACATACCAATTCTTAGTATTTGCCATTGCCTTAATGATTAGCCTGGATATACAATACCCATCAGGTTCTTGAACACCAAGTCCATAGCGAAGACGATCAGTGCAATGATAAGGGAAGCAGATAATACAATCACTGCACTGTGAGTCAACTCTTTATGTGTTGGCCAAGTGGTCTTATGTGCAAGCTCGTCATAACAAGCCTTGCAATAATTCACTATCTTTTTAAACATATTATCTTCTATTTAGCACGGGTTGAAAGACTCGAACTCTCGACACCTGGTTTTGGAGACCAGTGCTCTACCAACTGAGCTAAACCCGTAAGAAAGTCTCCGCGTCCGCAGACGCGGAGACTTACGTATCTTGGAATCAGATAATCGTGATTATCCCTCCTCTGCTACGTCAGGCAGAATCTGTGTGATCTGGCCAGAACCTACCGTACGACCACCCTCGCGGATAGCGAAACGGAGACCCTCATTCAGAGCAACCTTGTAGATCAGGCGAACCTCGATCTCAACATTGTCACCAGGCATCACCATGTCTACACCTTCAGGGAGAGTGATCTCACCGGTGCAGTCCATTGTGCGGAGGTAGAACTGAGGACGATAGCGGTTGCCGAACGGAGTGTGACGGCCACCCTCTTCCTTCTTCAGCACGTAGATAGAAGCCTTGAAGTGATCATGCGGAGTGATAGCACCCGGGTGCACGACAACCATACCACGCTTCACCTCGTCCTTGTCGATACCACGGAGGAGCAGACCGACGTTGTCACCAGCCTCACCCTCATCCAAGGTCTTACGGAACATCTCGACACCAGTGATGACAGACTTCTTGTCCTCACCAAGACCGAGCAGCTGAACCTCATCACCGACCTTGCACTTACCAGTCTCGATACGACCAGTAGCAACAGTACCACGACCAGTGATAGAGAAGACATCCTCAACAGGCATCAAGAAAGGCTTATCAACCTCACGGACAGGCTCCTGAATCCAGTTGTCAACAGTGTCCATCAACTCCATGATCTTGTCTTCCCACTTAGCAACACCATTCAGTGCACCCAGCGCAGAACCACAAACAATAGGAGTATCCTCTTCATAACCATAAGAAGTCAGAAGATCCTGGACATCCATCTTCACGAGGTCAATCATCTCCTCGTCAACTTCAGGATCGTCGCACTTATTGAGGAAAACAACCAGACGAGGTACGTTTACCTGACGAGCGAGCAGCACGTGCTCACGTGTCTGAGGCATAGGACCATCGGTAGCGGCAACCACGAGGATAGCACCATCCATCTGAGCAGCACCGGTTACCATGTTCTTCACATAGTCGGCGTGTCCCGGGCAGTCCACGTGAGCATAGTGACGCTTTTCAGTCTCATACTCAATGTGGGCGGTGTTAATGGTGATACCACGCTCTTTCTCCTCAGGAGCGTTGTCGATCTGATCGAAGGACTTCACATCCTCACCTGTACCCAGACGCTCATGCAGCACCTTAGAGATAGCTGCGGTCAGAGTAGTCTTACCGTGGTCAACGTGACCAATTGTACCAATGTTAACATGCGGTTTGGTACGCACATAAACCTCTTTAGCCATAGCTTTACTTTTTTATTGTATTAATTAAATAATCAAATAGATGATACTCTTGACAACCTTGACTTGTCACACTGATATTTAGTTAGACTTCGTTTAGGCATCAAAGTGGAGCTGTAACTGAGAGTTGAACTCAGGACCTCTTCCTTACCAAGGAAGTGCTCTACCACTGAGCTATTACAGCAAAAAGAGAGCGGAAAACGGGGCTCAAACCCGCGACCCCCAGCTTGGAAGGCTAGTGCTCTATCAACTGAGCTATTTCCGCATTACGCTCCAAAGAGGAGGTATCTCATGCTTACGCATTGTGGGTGGTGATGGATTCGAACCACCGAAGGCAAGAGCCAGCAGATTTACAGTCTGCCCCAT
>OGEO01001126.1_pt1 | contig 18333 bp, 19 predicted proteins | sample 1570661 | NCBI WGS metagenome assembly OGEO01 (sample SAMEA2582142, study PRJEB24529) | metagenome | biome: Human gut stool | place: China | collected 2011
AACACAATGAAAAAAATAAGTTGGTTTTTGGACACTTTCGCATAATCGTATATTGACTAACAGTCAGTTTTGGTATATAACTCTTAATGATGAAAAGAAAATGACTGATAGTCATAAATGAAAAAGATAGTCAACAAGGAGGACATGATGATTAAGGTCGGTAAATGGATAGCGAAGCATAAAGTGCTGATCGTACTGATCAGTATGATTCTGCTGATACCGTCAGTGATCGGTATGGCGGCAACAAGAGTCAATTATGATATCCTTAGTTATCTGCCGGATTCCCTGGAAACTGTAGAAGGCCAGGATATCATGGTAGATGAGTTCGGAATGGGTGCGTTTTCCATGGTCGTTGTGGAAGATATGGACCTCAAGGACGTAGCAGCATTAAAAGAAAAGTTTCAGGATGTAGAGCATGTAAAGGATGTTCTGTGGTATGACAGTGTGGCTGACTTAAGCATCCCGGTAAGCATGATCCCTGATAAATTCAAAGATGCATTTTTTAATGGCGATGCGACCATGATGATCGCACTGTTTGACAATACAACTTCCTCTGATGCTGCGATGGAAGCAGTTACAGACATGCGTAAGATCGCAAATGAACAGTGCTTTATCAGTGGTATGTCAGGTGTTGTAACAGATATCAAGAACATTGCTCTGGAGGAGATGCCGATCTATGTTGTGATCGCAGCAGGACTTTCCCTTCTGGTACTGCTTCTTGCAATGGATTCACTCGTGGTTCCAATTCTGTTCCTTTTGAGTGTAGGTCTGGCGGTCCTGTATAACCTTGGAAGTAATATTTTTCTCGGTCAGGTCTGCTACATTACCAAATCACTGACGGCGGTACTTCAGCTTGGTGTTACAATGGACTATTCCATTTTCCTTCTGAACTCCTTTGAAGCATATAAGAAAAAATACGATAGCAAAGACCGTGCGATGGCACATGCCATCTCCAACACTTTTTCTTCCGTTTTGGGAAGCTCTGTCACTACTGTAGCAGGATTTATCGCACTTTGCTTCATGAGCTTCACGCTTGGAATGGATCTTGGCATCGTCATGGCAAAAGGTGTTGTCTTCGGTGTCCTCAGCTGTGTGACTATTCTTCCTTCTTTTATTTTGGTTTTTGATAAATGGATTGAAAAAACTTCACACCGCTCCCTCATTCCTAAGATGGAAAAACTGACACACTTTGTCACGGATCATTACAAAGTATTTGCCGTTGTCTTCCTGTTAGTATTAGGTCCTGCAGTCTGGGGATACACGAAAGCCGATGTGTATTATAACTTAGATGCTACCCTTCCAAAATACCTGGACAGCATAAAGGCAAACGAAAAGCTGAGCAATACCTTTGACATGAATGCGACACATATGGTTTTGGCAGACGCTGATCTGTCTTCCAAAGAGGCAAAGGAAATGCTTCAGGAGATGTCTGATGTAAAAGGTGTCAAATTTGCGCTTGGACTTGATAGTCTTCTCGGTTCTTCCATCCCGCGCGATATGATTCCGGGCGAATTGACAGAGACATTAAAACAAGGAGACTGGCAATTGATTTTAGTACAGTCTGAATATAAAGCTGCAACTGACGAAGTAAACAAGCAATGTACCGAATTAAATAAAATCATAAAAAGCCATGACAAATCCGCAATGTTAATCGGCGAAGCACCGTGTACAAAAGATCTGATTACAATCACCGACAAAGACTTTAAAGTAGTCAGTGCCATTTCGATCATTGCAATTTTCATTATCATTGCATTTGTATTCAAATCCGGCTCACTGCCACTGATTCTTGTATCTGTCATTGAATTTGCAATCTTTATCAACTTGGGAATTCCATACTATACCGGAGTGAAGATGCCGTTTATTGCATCTATCGTAATCGGTACGATTCAGCTCGGTGCAACTGTCGATTACGCAATCTTGATGACAACACGGTATAAAAAAGAGCGCTGCAAAGGAAAACCAAAAAAAGAGGCTGTTTATATCGCGCTTTCAACTTCCATCAGCTCCGTTATCGTATCTGCACTTGGATTTTTTGCCGCGACATTTGGAGTCGGACTATATTCTGACATTGATATGATTTCCGCTCTCTGCAGCCTGATGGCACGTGGTGCAATTATCAGTATGTTCACCGTAATCTTTATTCTTCCGTCCGCACTGATGATTTTCGATAAACCAATCTGTGCAACGACAAAAGGAATGCGTTCAATCAATCAGGAGGTAACTAATTATGAAAAACAGAGATTATAAAAAACTTGTAACAATTGCAACAGCTGTCGCTTTAATTGTTGGATCTTTGGGTGCCGTATCGTCTCCGACACTTGCAAAAGATACCAAAACTACCGCTCAGACAACGACAGCAGAAAAGAAAACCACAAAAGAAAAAGAGGTCTCTTCTGATTCAAAACCATATAAATCTGAGACAGTATATGCAAAGACAGACGAAGACGGAAACGTCACATCTGTCATTGTGTCTGACCAGCTAAAAAATATTAACAGTACCGGAAAATTCAGTGATACCTCCACTTTAAGTGATATCGAAAATGTAAAGGGCAACGAAAAATTTTCTAAGCAAAAAAATAAGTTAATTTGGAACACAGCAAAAAAAGATATCTGCTATCAGGGTACAACCACCCAATCACTTCCTGTCGGAGTCAAGGTAACTTATACTTTGGACGGCAAAAAAATCAGCGCCAACGATCTAAAGGGGAAAAGCGGTCATCTTGTTGCGCGCTACCAATATGAAAATACAACGATTTCCAAAGAAGATTACGTTCCGTTCTTAATGGTGACTGGACTGATTTTCGACACAGATAAGATGACAAACCTGCAGGTGACAAATGGTAAAATTTTCTCCGACGGCGACAGGGACATTATAATCGGAATGGGACTTCCTTCTTTAAAAGAAAAATTGGACGTCAAAAATCTGGATCTGGACATTCCTGACTATTTCGAGCTGGAAGCTGATGTCACAGATTATGAACTCTCTGAAGGAATGACGATTGCTACAAACGATATTTTCAATCAATTGGATACAGAAGGATTTGACAGTTTGTCTGAACTAGAAGATTCTATGCAGACACTTCAGGATTCTTCCAACAAATTGGTAAGTGGTTCAGGAGAATTACGAAATGGACTGGACACCCTGCTGTCTTCTTCCGGTACATTGACAGACGGGATTGATCAATTGATCGCCGGCGGCAATACGCTAAAAGACGGTACTTCTTCCCTTGCATCCGGAAGTAAATCTCTGGCAGATGGAAGCGCTGCCCTCACAGATGGAACCTCACAATTAAAAGACGGCACAAACACACTCAATGCCGGTGCTTCCAAGGTAAGTCTGGGGCTTACTTCCGCCTCTAAGCAGGTTTCTGCCGTACTTCTTCCCGGCGCAGTTCAGTTAGATGAAGGCGTTGCGAAAATGCAGGAGCAGCTAGCTCCTGGAATCTCTTCGCTTGCAGGCGCTCTGCAGCAATTAGACGCCGGACTTAACAATCCGCTTACCGCAGAACAGCCTGGACTAAAAGCCAGTATTTCTGCGGTAAATGATGTGATGAATACAGGCACTTCACAGACTGGTAACCAAAGCCTGAAAGATATTGCAAAAAATACTGCTACTGCTGCACAGACACTTGCCCAGATGTTTCCACCTTCTTCAACAAATGATGAAGCAAACAGCGCAATCGCTTCCTTATCTGCATTATTAGAGCGTGACGATCTCCCAGAAGATGTAAAAGCATCTATTCAGGAAAGCATCAATACGTTGCAAGAACAAGCCAGCACACAGGAACGTGCAAAATCAGATATTCAGGAATTGTTAAAGAACGTAGTTATTGGAACACAGACAACCAGCGCTGTTGTAGATCAAGTTGCGCAGAATACGATTGCAATCAACGCTGGAACCGATAAACTTTCCTCCGGCGCCAGTGAACTTAACAACGCCGTAACCGGTCAAAATGGTCTCATCGACCAAGTGAATGCTGGTGTCTCCACTTTAAAAAACGGAACCTCGCAACTTTGCGAAGGAATCGGCGGACAGAACGGTCTTGCCAACGGCTTGAATCAACTCGCAAGTGGCTCCTCTCAAGTAAGCAGTGGGGCTGCCACTTTGAACAAAAAAATGACTGAGGCATATAACGGTGCCAAAAGCGTTTCAGATGGTGCAGCACAATTAAACTCCGGTGCCGCACAATTGGATTCCGGTGCTGGAACACTTGTAAATGGTCTCCAGACGTTAAACAGCGGTTCCGCCGCACTGATCGAAGGCGTGAAAAAACTAGATGACGGCGCCATCGCACTGAATGATGGTATGATTCAATTCAATGAAGAGGGAATCCAAAAATTGGTCGAAGTATTTGACGGTGACATTGATGGACTGCTCAATAAAGTCAATACAATATTAGACAGCTCCAAATCTTATAAGAACTTCTCCGGTATCTCTGACGGTATGGACGGAGATGTAAAATTCATCTTTGTGACAGAATAACTCTCTGTTGAATACACTAAACAATCGTGTTATACTCAACCACCCACAAGGGATTAACCTATAAAGAATGAACATAGAAATACCACCGCTCAACTCCAAGTGGTGGTTTTCTATGTTTTAAATCACCAGTGACAAATCAGGTAAATGATATCATTTCATTACATGTGTTACCCAAAATTCTTTTCCACCAACTCGCAATATTCCAAGTACACTGGATTTTCTTTCATCGCTTCCCTCAGTGAATCTCTGACACCTTTGTAATACCAGCCGATGATTTCCTTATCTTTCATGCGAAATCTCTGCCACAATTCTTCTCCACATTCCGGATAATCACGGTCAATGTCGCGCATATTCGACAGCTTATCTGCAAGACTGATCATCTGCACTTCCCTGCACGCTGTCTTCAAATGTTCAATCGTCGCCCCTTTGCGCTCCATCCATGTCTTAGACTTATCTTCACTTTCCTTCGCCACAAACTCTGCTACTCTTTTTGTAAACTCCCGACAGATCACTTCTTCCGTAATTTCTTCGCAGTCTTCAATTGTATCATGCAAAATTGCCGCACTGATGATCTCCTCGTCCTCTGTCATAGACGCTACAATTCTGCCCACCTCTAATGGATGTACAATATACGGTCTGTCCGTACCTTTTCGAACCTGTCCCTCATGTGCCTGTGTCGCAAACATAATCGCTTTTTCTATCACTTCGATACCGTCCTTTCTATCTTTTTCTGCCATTGGAAATTAAATACTTTCTTGTCTTTACTTCAAGAATGCCTGTGTCGCAAGCTATATATAATACAAATTTTAACACTCATCTTCTAAAGCCACAACCTCTTCTCAGTAATTTGTGATTTTATTAAATTTATATATCGCTAAATATAGATATTTTATCATTAGCAATAGGCAGGAATATTCCTGCCTAAGAGATTTAAAGTTCACTACGGATAAATTCTGCAAGTTCTTGAATGTTTTTTTCGTTCCTCCTGTAATACGTCCATTTACCGAACCTTCTAGATTCCAAAAGCCCTGCACGTTGTAACATATCTAAATAGTGCGATATAGTTGATTGTGAGATATTTGTCTTCTCACAAATAGAACCAACACATACACTGTTTGAAAAATCATCTCCATCCGGAATATGTAGTCCTTGTGGCGGAAAATATTTTTCAGGTTCTTTCAACCATTTCAAAATGCTTAATCTCGTTTCATTGCTTAATGCTTTAAATATATCTAATTTGCTCATGTTTGCATTATATATCTATTTTTACAGATATGTCAATATTAAGCTCTGTAAAAATAAAACAACTTAAAATCGAAACAGATTAAGGCCGATCTGTTCATCATAATATCTGTCTACCGCTCCATCAATGACTGTAATCACCATCTCACAAGTTGCACTTACAACAGCCTGATTCAAGTGCCCGCCAAAGACTTCGCCCTTGTCGTTACCTGCGCTCATATGCAGATGACAGTAAAACTCATCATTCATTGTATTGACTGTTCCTGTCAGGGACACAATTTCAAAACTTCCGCAAAATTCATTTGCCAAATATTCTTTTTCATCTGTTTTAAACACACCGACTGTAAACTTATTCATCGCCCCCAACGCCTGTACGCTTGCCAGTTTTATCTCTTCTTTTAGGGCAATTTCTTTTACCTGTGCAAGAATTTCTTCTCCTCTGTCCAGTCGCGCAACGATGGTATCTTTAAATCTTCTATACTCCATAACAATCCCTCCAATTATAAACTTTCTCGTTCTTCCGGATAAGACAGTCCCCACGCCTTTCTGATTTCAGTCATAACGTTCATCACATCCACCGTATAATCAAAATGCATCTCATCTGCAGCACCTGACACTGCCTCTTCCATATCATTCACCTCATACCAGAGTGCATCCTTCGTACTTCCACACTCTATGACTTCCTGCGAGGCATCTTCTGTATAAGTGATTACAGCTTTTTCTGCCCGTGGATAGTCATAAATCTCAACATAGCCATTCTCAAATGCAAGCATTCCCCTCTTCGGCTGTTTTGCATGCAGAGTAAGCGCTATCGTAGCCATCTCTCCTGCCGGATTCATAAGCAGGATTCCCGCCTGCTAAATTCGGATTAAAGAAACGGTTCTGCATATCGTATTCCTTATAACTTCCAAAATTCATCTGAGCCATGCAAAGTTTCCCCAACTTTCCGCTTCGAATCACTTCCTGCAATTTTTTATACAAAGGCATATGATAAATCGTCATTGCCTCCGCCAAAACGACACCATTTTCTTCTGCAAGCTGTTTTGCTTCTTCCAGTTCCTTTGCATTCAGCGTAATAGATTTTTCACAAAGCACATGTTTTCCATGCTTCAATGCCTCTCTCAAATATTGTATATGTGTATTGTGCGGTGTGGAAATATAGACAATATCCACATCATCATCCTCAAAAAGATCCTGTATGTTCTTATAAACTTTTTCAACTTCATACTTTTTGGCAAACGCAACTGCATTCTCATATGTTCTATTTGCAACACCGTAGAGTGTTCGTCCGTCTTTTTGCATTGCCTGTGCCAATTCATTGGCAATCACACCACATCCTAAAGTAGCCCAACGATAAGTTTTCATTTCCCGGTCCTCCTAATCGAATCTAAGTCAAGAGCAGCACGAATTTGAATAATATGCTCCTGCATTTTTCTATATGCCATATCCATATTCTGATTTTCAATAGCTGTTACAATCTCTCTGTGCATCTTTTGAGATTCTGCAAAATGCTGCCTGTCAACTGTATACTGTTCCGCAAAAAAATCTTTTTCAATGGTCACATGGCGTATTGCCTCAATAATCTGTAACATAAAATTGTTATGTGCAGATGCCGCTATCCCTAGATGGATTGCGCCATCATATTCCATCATGACCTCAGCTGATATTTCCCCCTTATGATAAAGAACTAACGCTTTTTCATGATTCACTAATGCTTCCTGCAAACATTTCAAATCCTCTGATGTTCTATTTTGAGCAGCCAGCCTTGCTGCATCTGCCTCAAACAGAATTCTGGCCTCAAAGACTTCATCTACTATAGAACGATCAAATATCCCATATTTTTTTATTACACTTGAAAAAATTTGAGCATTCTTTTCACTGACATATGTCCCATTTCCTTGATGCGCCTCTAAAATTCCAAGTGTTGACAATGTGCAGATTGCTTCTCTGAGCGGAACTCTGCTGATTCCTAACAAATCAGCAAGCTGTCTCTCATTCAATATTTTATCACCGGACTTTAAATTTCCACTTCTTATCTCCTGTAAAAAATATTGAATGGCAGTCTCTCTGGCACTTTGTTTTTCCTCCATATCCCGCCTCCTGTTCCAAATGGTATAACCAATTATATTCCTTCTTGTTTTCATTGTCAAATACTACTTTACACATTGTCTTTGATTATTTTTCCAAGCACCTCTCCAATATCTTGATCAATACAGATGGATCTTTCTGAAATCTCCTTCGGTGCATAGGCTTGTCCCCAATTTATACAGGCATAGACCGCCTTTGGATTCTCCGCCGTCATCCGCCAGAAAGGATACTTGATGATCGCCGGAGTATTTTCTCCAACCCCTAATTCCAGAAAAAGAATAAAAAGATTTTCGTGTCTCTTTAAAAACTCATAGTATCGATTCGATGCCGCATACCATCCCTCATCTTGTATAAATGTTCCATCAGCACGCAGATTCATACTCATCGGTTTCCCACATTTTGGGCAGTGCGGGACCAACTCTGATGGAATCTTCCTTTCAGGTTGTCTGCTTTCCGGAACAACTAACCGCCCATTACCATCGACACGATACCCTTGCGCCTCAACCATTTTTCTAATGACCGCTTCGTTATTGTAAGTGTTCTGATGACACGGTTCACTGCACTGGAACAGACCATAGTCCCCTTGCGTGTAAAATAACCGATGTTTATCAAATCCGGCTTTTTGAAAGCAATGATCTACATTTGTGGTCAATACAAAATAGTCTTTTTCTTTAACCCGTGAATACAAATTATTATAAACCGGATTCGGTGCATCCATATATCGATTGATGTAAATATATCTGCTCCAATATGCCCAATGTTCTTCCAATGTCTCATATGGATAAAAGCCACCGGAATACATATCTATAAAATGATATCTATTTGCAAAATCTCCAAAGTACTCTTTAAAACGTTCTCCCGCATAATGAAATCCGGCAGAAGTTGATAAACCGGCCCCCGCTCCAATAATAATCGCGTCTGCCTGTTGGATTTGTTTTTCCAGTTTCTCAATCTCTTTCCAACAATCGGTTGTAGATTTCCCAATCTTTTTCCTTAAAAACATTAAATACCACCTCCATCTGTGAACCTGTTTCTCGGAAATATTTTTTGACTGTATCCACAGCAATCTGACCTGCAATCTCATTCGGAAAGTGAAACTCTCCTGTGGAAATACAACAGAATGCAATGGATTTCAATTCATATGCATCCGCCAACTCCAGACAAGAACGATAGCAGGCTGCAAGCAGCGTACGGTCTTTTTCTGTCAATTGCCCACGGACAATCGGACCAACAGTATGCAGAACATATTTCGCCGGAAGATTGTAGCCCTTTGTGATTTTTGCTTTTCCCGTCGGCTCCGGTTTCCCTTGCCTTTCCATTATTTTTTGACATTCCAACCGCAACTGAATCCCCGCATTAGAATGTATTGCGTTATCAATACAACCATGACAAGGAATAAAACATCCTAGCAGCGCACTGTTTCCGGCATTTACAATTGCATCAACTTTTAATTTTGTGATATCACCTTTCCAAAGATACATATTATCCTTACGTGATGTCAAAAAATTCAGTTCGGTAATCTCCTGCTGTGTCAATTCATTTTTCAAATACTCATCCTGTATACGAAGAAATTCTCTGCTGATCGGAACAGCCGGACGAACGTTCATCAATGACCGCAACAGCCGTTTTTTCTCTTCTATTTCAGTTGGAATAGAAATCTCCTCATATTCCGGTTGTTCCTTTATGAGACAGGTAATCAAATATTCCAAACGTTCTGTTTGTGTCATGTCATCCTTCCTCCTTTTATTGTAATACCTATCATTACAACTTTAATATGAACCATTTTTATCGTAATGTCAATAGTTACAACATTTTTATGATGACAAAAAATGCTCGATATTAGAAAAAAGACTTCACCCAGAAAATTTCTAAGTAAAGTCTCTCTATCTATTCTCTTTCTTTCGCAATATAATATTGTGTATCTTTCATCACATCTTCTAATGTAATTTTACCAAGCTCATTCTCCAAGGCATCTTGTATCTGTATAAGTTTTCCGTCCAAAACATTGTGAATATTTCTTCCAACCGGACACTTCTGATTCGGATTTTCATGAAAATGAAAAAGTTCTCCATGCTCTACACATTCTACCGCCTGATAGATATCAAAAAATGTAATCTCATCAAGTGGTTTTGCAATCGAAGCACCTCCACTTCCTCTCTGCACTTTCACAAGTCCTGCTGCCTTTAATTGAGACAATATCTTTCGAATAATCACCGGATTGACATTGATACTGGCAGCCAAAAACTCACTGGTAAGTTTAAATTCCTCTTTAAATGTATCGATACAGGCAAATATATGAACTGCAATTGTAAAACGGCTTGAAATCTGCATGGTAGTTCCTCCCTTTCGTGCTTTTCTCTACCACAGATTATAATGCCATCTCATTGTAGTGTCAACATTACATCCCATAGTGATGACAATGTCTACCGGTGGTATTTCAGACAACAGTTTTGAATATTGTGTTTCTTCCATATCAATCTGATACTGCTCTTTCATCAAACGGACAGCATCTTGATTGATCTGTGGTTTCGTCTCCGTACCTGCTGAATAGCTTTCAAAAATCTCAGAAACCAAGCTTTTCCCAAGCACTTCCGCAATCTGACTTCTGCAAGAATTATGGACACATACAAATGCCACTTTCTCTTTCATTTTCATCTCCTCCTGCTCATCTACATTAAAAATACATGAAATGCATTAAACACATATCCAACTATTATAATTCCGGTCGCACAAATTGTAATAAATACACCTAGCAACTTTGGTTTTACGGCCTTTTTCAACATAATCATGGACGGCAGACTCAGTGTTGTAACCGCCATCATAAAAGAAAGAATCGTTCCAAGTTGCGCCCCTTTTACAAGCAGTGCTTCCGCAATCGGAATTGTCCCGAAAATATCCGCATACATCGGAATTCCAACCAAGGTTGCAAGGACTACGCCAAACGGATTGTTGCTTCCCAAAATGGATTCAATCCACGTCTGAGGAATCCAATTGTGAATAATCGCTCCAATTCCCACACCCACTAAAATATACGGAAATACTTTACGAAATGTCCATTGCACTTGTTCTTTTGCATTCATAACCCGTTCTCGCTTTGTGATAGTCGGGGAGTCACTCTCCACATGACTGGCGTTTCTGATAAATTCTTCCACATACGTTTCCATATGCATTTTTTCTATAAGCGTACCTCCTATTACCGCAATCGCAAGTCCTAAGATAACATAGACAAATGCAATTTCCGCGCCAAAGATGCTCATCAACAATACCAAACTTCCCAAATCGACCATCGGTGAAGATATCAAAAACGAAAATGTTACTCCAAGCGGCAATCCTGCACTTGTAAATCCCATAAAAATTGGAATACTTGAACACGAGCAAAACGGAGTCACGGTTCCAAGCAACGCCGAAATTATATTTGCCCATATTCCATGAAATCTTCCTAATATCTTTTTACTTCTCTCCGGTGGAAAATAGCTTTGAATATAGGATATGATAAAAATAAGCAAGCATAATAAAATCGTAATCTTAATCACATCATATAGGAAAAACCGAATGCTTCCTCCTACTCTTCCTTGAATATCTACCCCCAACACTGACAAACCTTTTCCGATAATTTCATTCATCCATTTCATTCCAAGTATCTGTTCCTGCAAAAATTGAAACATTAATTTTAACTTCTCCATTCAACACCTCCATATTGTTTTTTCATATCAAATATTTTTGATGTGTTAGGCTTTTATAAAAGCCATCTAATGATGACTTTTTATTTCCGATTCCTCTTCATCTGCTAGGATGTAAGTTCCGTCAATCTCTTGATTGCATATTCTCTCCCACTTTTACTGATGGTGTAGTGCGTCCATTTACCTTCCTGTCTGCTTGTTACTATTCCCGACTCACACAAAATCTTCATGTGATAAGATAACGCAGACTGAGCGATATTCAATTCTTCCATCAGGACACACGCACACTTTTCACCGCCTTTGAGCAATTCCAGTATCGAAAGTCTCTTTTCATCACAGAGTGCTTTAAATATGATCGTATCGTTTTTATACCCATTCATTCTACGGACACCTCACATCAAATATTTTTGATGTATTCATTGTAATCTAATTCATGACGAATGTCAACTAAAACCACCTTGTGATTGCCTCCCCTCCCCAATTACGCTATAATGATGTCATCAACGAAGGAAATGAGGAATTTTTATGCACAAAAAAACGGTATTAGTCACTGGTGCTTCCCGTGGGATCGGACGTGCCATTGCAATGACATTTGCACAAAATAATTACCACGTATTCTTAAATTGTCGTCACTCCATCTCAGAACTGGAATCCGTAAAATCTGCAATCGAAGCAATTCCTTACGGCTCCTGCGATATTTTTATCGGCGATGTAGGAAATCCACATTCTGTCAAAGAGCTGTACGAGATGATTTACACAAAATACGACTGTCTGGATGTACTTGTCAACAATGCGGGAATTGCTCACATTGGTCTGCTAAGCGATATGAGCGATGAAGAATGGTGCAATCTTCTGGACACGAATCTTTCCTCTGTATTTTACTGCTCCCGTGAAGCAATTCCAAAAATGGTGTCAAAAAAATCCGGTAAGATTATCAACATATCCTCGATGTGGGGAACAGTCGGCGCCTCCTGCGAAGCTGCCTATTCCGCAACAAAATCCGGTATCCACGGGCTTACGCGGGCGCTTGCCAAAGAGCTTGCTCCAAGTAATATTCAGGTAAATGCTATCGCATGTGGGGCGATTGAGACGAGCATGAATGCCCAACTGAGCGCAGAAGAAAAATCTGCCTTTGAAGAAGAAATTCCTGCGGGGCGTTTCGGCACACCGCAGGAAGTCGCTGATTTGGTATGGAATCTTGTCAACAGTCCTTCCTATCTGACCGGTCAAATCATCGGTCTGGATGGCGGTTATATTTAAAACCGCCATCTAAAGCACTATTTCTGATTCTTTTCATATATGAGTTTTAGACCTTTCAACAATAAATTTTCATCTAAAAACATATTCCGACCGCAATGGGGAACGATATACTTCGCAGCCTCCCCGGTCGCAACAATAGCTGCCGCTTTTTCTTTCAATTCTCTCTCAATGCTGGCAATGGAGCCATCTATACAGGCAGCAGTCCCATAAATGATTCCACTTTTCATACATTCCACCGTATTACTTCCAATAACCTTTTTCGGCCGTTCCAAACTGATTTTCGGAAGCTGCGCCGTTCCTTGCGTCAGAGATTCCGAAGAAATCCGGACTCCCGGAATAATCATTCCTCCGATATAATGTTTTTTTGCATCAATCACAGAAAGGGTCGTCGCTGTTCCCATGTTGACTACAATGAGCGGAAGTGGGTACTCTGCTATCCCTGCTACTGCATTTGCCACCAGGTCACTCCCCACCTGTCCCGGCTGATCCATCATAATATTCAATCCGGTCTTCACTCCCGGTCCGATAATCAACACCTCATTTTCGGAAATCCTCTTTGCCGCCTCTTTTACAACATTTGTCACCGGGGGCACCACAGATGCGATAATCGTTCCCTCTATCTGATTCATATTCAAGCCATGTAATTCAAATATATTTTTAAAACTAATTGCATACTCCAGCCCTGTTCTTGTCAGGCTCGTGGAAATGCTCTCCACAAAGACTATATTTTCACCTTCAAAACATCCGACCACGGTGTTCGTATTCTCGATATTAATTGCCAGAATCATATTTTTCCTCCTGCTATCCTGTCACGAGACGCGATTTCAACAGCGTTCTTCCGACAACTGCCACAATCACTGCCGCAACAATCGCCTCAGGTATTCCATTCATCGCAATGATGGATAAAATAAAGCCATACACCGCATTTGCCGCAACTCCATTTGCCGCTGCATAGGCATCTCTAAAAAACACAAAAATCAAATTCATTACTAACAATGTGTTGACAAAAGATCCCGCAAGCCCTGCAATTCCTAAAGCTACCAGCATGCCTGATCCTTTGGACTTCATTTCCTTATACAATACTTTAAATACAAAATACGGAATAATCCCAACTAAAATACGTGGGACAAAACAGATAATAATACTTCCGATCCCCCCCTGCATCTCACCGAGTGAATAAAACGGTGTAAACACAAACGATGTCACTGTCGGATTCATCGTATTATTAATAAAACTCGTCAGTCCAAAAATGCCTCCTAAAACAGCGCCTTTCTTTGGACCAAGTAAAATAGAACCGATAATAACCGGTACATGGATAATCGTCGCCCTTGTAAATCCAAGCGGGATATATCCTAAGAATGGGGTAAATGCCATGATAATAATCAGTGCCGCGAACAGTGCAACCTGTACCATGCCAAGTGTCTGTGACCTTCCGTCACTCTTTGCTTTGTTATTCATTTTTTCCTCCTTGTTATCATTCTCTTACGAGATACAATACATATCGCTCCAGTTCACACATACACATACGTCTGAGAACGCTCATGCTCGCATGGAAACGTCTGATGTCGTGTGTTGATGAAAGGAATTGAATTCCGTGAACTGCAACGGAGTTACTTTCTCAGTATACCATCCTCCTTCACACGAAAACAACCATGTTTTCAAAAATAAACACAAAATTTGCGTACACTTTTTCTAAATATGTGCTAGAATAATTTACAAACCATTCAGAAAGCAGAGGATTTCAAATTATGTTAAAGGGAAAAACTGTTATTTTAGGTGTTACGGGAAGTATTGCCGCCTACAAAATCGCCAATCTTGCCAGCATGCTTGTAAAGCTTCATTGTAATGTCCATGTTATCATGACAAAGAACGCAACAAATTTTATCCATCCGATTACATTCGAAACATTGACAAACAATCGTTGTCTTGTTGATACATTTGATCGAAATTTTCAATATAATGTAGAGCATGTGGCGCTCTCCAAACAGGCAGATGTCGTTTTAATCGCTCCTGCAACTGCCAATGTTATCGCCAAACTGGCAAATGGACTTGCTGATGACATGCTTACAACTACAACACTCGCATGTACCTGTAAAAAAATCATTTCGCCGGCAATGAACACACAGATGTATCAGAACCAGATTACACAGGACAATCTGCTGAAATTAAAAGATTACGGATTTGAGGTGATTGATCCGGCAACCGGAATGCTTGCCTGCCGTGACGTAGGAGAAGGAAAACTCCCTGATCCAGAGACTTTACTAGACTATATCTTAAAAGAAATCGCATATGAAAAAGATATGAAAGGATTAAATGTCCTTGTCACCGCCGGACCAACCACAGAAGCGATCGACCCTGTTCGCTATATTACCAATCATTCTACCGGAAAAATGGGGTATGCCATTGCAAACTGCGCAATGCTCCGCGGTGCCAATGTAACTTTAGTCACTGGACCTACTTCACTTCCGAAACCACCATTTGTCAATACGATTTCTATTAAAAGTGCTGAAGAAATGTTTGATGCCGTAACTTCTTGTTCCGATACTCAGGACATTATCATCAAAGCTGCCGCTGTGGCAGATTATCGTCCTGCCTCTGTCAGTGATGAAAAGATGAAAAAGTCAGACGACTCTCTCTGTATTCCATTAGAGCGCACGAAAGATATTTTGAAGCACTTAGGAGAACACAAAAAAAATCACCAATTTTTATGTGGCTTTTCTATGGAAACAGAAAATATGTTAGAGAATTCCCGTGCGAAACTGGAAAAGAAACATCTCGATATGATTATTGCAAACAATTTAAAAGTGTCCGGTGCCGGATTCGGAACCGATACGAATGTCATTACGATGATTACAAAAGAAGAAGAACTCGCATTAGACATTATGACAAAAGCCGAAGCGGCAAAACAAATTTTAGATAAGATTCTTGAAAAGCTAACATTGATATGATCCTTTTGATTTCAAAGACCTGATGGCTTTTGGAATGTTCATTTTGGCATTACTAACATTCGTTTTTACGTTTATCAGATAATGTTTTAGAGCATAGAAAACCACTCCAAAACTTTGGCGAGCGATGGAGTGGTATTTCTATAACCATATATCTACCTATTTTTCTAATTCTATACCTACATTCTGTGCATAGCTTTCGAACACAGTCTCAATCTGCGAATTGCATGCTTCCATGTTCTTTTCTTTTCCGATATAATATCTCTTTTCAGAATCTGTCGTATACGGCAATTCCACAGAAGCCGTAATCGGTGCAGCAAAACCATCTTCATCTTTTGCATCTTTATTATAAGCAAAGAAATATGGTTCCTGAATCAATGCATAGCCATCTTCTGTTGTTTTTGCTGCTGTCAGATTTGTAAGATGTCTGTCAATCAATCCTGTATACATTTTCGCAATTGGAGAGTTTTCTTCACAAATAGAAGTTGTCTGTGTGTATCCCCACTTATCAACAGTTATTCCTCCGTCAATCTGAGGATCATACATGTACACACGAACATTGTTTTTCACTGCATACTGATTGATTTGTCCAATAATGGCACGTGTTTTTTCATTTCTAGAACCACCTATGAGCACAAGCGAATTTCCCTTTTCATCAAGCAACCATTCCAGTTGACGGTATGTAATCGGGTAAATATTTATCTGCTCGTCAGAGCCAAAAACTTCTGTTCCGTAACTGTTAAATGTATCTCGAATATATGTTTCTTTTGTATACTTTGAAAATTGAATGTTATTTGTTTTAATAAATTCAAACATTTGTTTTAGACGTGCTGTATACTCATCCGTCACATACTTTCTTACCTGATTTCCTTCTTTATCAAGAACCGGATTTCCTTCGTCGTCCGTTTCCTTCACATAAAGACCTTTGGAGTCACGGTCAACCATCTCCTCAAAAGCATACATGATTGGACATTTTCCGCTTGTATTTCCTTTCCCGCTGTAGTCTGTCTGATTATCTTTGTTATAAAGAAAGATAATAGGCTGTTGCAATCTTCCGACTGTCACCTCTTTCCCTTCTGCATTGGTATAAGAAAGTGCAGTATCGTGATCTGACGGATATGCAATCCAGTCATCCAAGTTTGTAAGATATCTTGACACAAACTCTCCATACATATAATTGTATTTTGTTCCAAGAGTTGTCTTTTCGTTCGACATACGGACAAACATAGAACCGTCATCACCATTATCTACATTAAAATCATAAGAATAAATAGTATCAATTCCGTATTCCTTTGCATATGCATTTACATAAGGACTCATTGCACGGCTGTTATGACACCATGAACCGCTCAACTGAATCAGGTAATTTCCTTCCTGTCCCAAAAGCTGAATGAGCTGGTCATAGCTGATGTCCTGAAATACAATATCTTTATCCTCAAACGTATCAATTCCATCCTGTCGTTCTGCATCTGCTTTGGAGTGTGCATTAAAGTCACCGTAAGCATATTCTTTTTCAAACTCATAGTCCGGGGAAGAAAGTTGTGCATTCGAGACTTTGAGTTCTTCTTTTTCTAAAGTTTTAACATTATTTTTGATGCTGCTGTTTTTTCCTGAGCAACCCGTAATCATTCCTGCCGCCATCACTGTAACAAGAACAGCAGAGATTAGTTTTCTTTTCATGATCAATCTCCTCCTATCTTTTCCTAACACATTGGAATAGATACTTCTTCCGAAGAACCACCGGAACTTCCTGTTGAAGTATATTCAGATTCCAACTCTATCAGGTCTGCATAATTTTCGATAAGAGTATATTGATCAGCTGTCAGATAGCTGTCAATCACTTCTCTTGCTTCTGTTACATATTTTTTCACATCATCAAAGGAATAGCCTTCTACAGTCTTTCTTGCATCTGCAACACTTGCCGCTTTAATTGCCAGACGTGCATATTCTATTTTTGCCGCATTAAATACATTCATATTTTTAATCTTCTTTTTGAGATCAAAATTCGGATCTAATGCATTATAATATTTTACTGCACGATCGATTTTTGCTTTTGATTCCTCTGTATAAGTTACTTCTCCGATATTTTGAATGGCATCATTTGTTCTTACCACTGAGGCTTTTACAGAAAATACAGAAAGTCCCAGACATACAAAAGCCGCCACAATCAGTGCAATTGTTGATTTTTTCATTATGCCCGTCCTCCCTTTTTCTCTAATTTTTCATCCTCTGTCTGAAAAATTTCGTCATCCAAAAGTTCTGTTTTTCTTGCAACAACAGCAGCTGTCACATTTGCTCCTACGACATTCGTCAATGTTCGTGCCATATCTGTAATGTTATTGATCGGAGTCAGAAGTACCACTGCTGCAATCGGAAGATTTACTGCACTGAACAGTGATACTGCTGTCACAACTCCGATTCCCGGCATTCCGGCGCTTCCCATCGAAAGTACAAGGCACATAAAGCACATGATGAGGTATTGACTGATATTCCAACTCTGCCCCGTTGCATTTAGATAGAACATAGCTAACAAAATCGGCCAAATACACGTACAGCCCGCCATTCCAATTGTTGTTCCAAGTGGCGCTGTAAAGTTCGCTACCTCCTCATCTACACCAACCTTATGTATCAGACG
>OGEO01001140.1_pt1 | contig 18134 bp, 12 predicted proteins | sample 1570661 | NCBI WGS metagenome assembly OGEO01 (sample SAMEA2582142, study PRJEB24529) | metagenome | biome: Human gut stool | place: China | collected 2011
CTCTATTGTATTTATAAGATACAGCTAAGAGAAAGGAAAGCACCTGTATATCAGCGGATCAGCGGTACAGGGCAAAGGCGCTAGAGAATGATAAAAGAGGCTGAACGCTATCTGGACTATGCGTGGGTTGATTGGGAGTATAGGAAATGAGGTAAAAGTGATGGAGAAGAGAACAAAAAAATATTTTCGAGTAAAGATCAACCGAATACCACCATATTACCCTATAAACGCAGCTTATGACTTTGAAGAGGATGTGTGGGCTTACTCAGAAAAGGGAGCAGAAAATAAAGTAAAAGGGCAGTATAAGAAATGTTACGGAAGCCATGTTATAGAAAAAGTTATAGAAGTGTCTAAGGCTGATTTCCGTGGAGACAAAAAAGTTGTGATGTAAGAGAAGAAGAGAAAATTCTATGTTCAATTACTACTGGGGATGTCGAAATGAGGTATTAATCGACATCCCCTTTTGGGGTGCTAGAACAAATGAAGAATTCTAAAATTTATGAATGGAATTGACTAAGAAGTTGAAAGTATAGACATTAAATGATATAATTTTCATATATAACAACAGGAGGTGCGTATTATGTTTGCTCTGCAGGAAACTATCAGACCATCAGCGGATTTAAGAAATCATTATAATGAAATCTCAAAGCAGTGCCGTGAGGGAAAAGAAGCTGTTATCATAACTGTAAATGGAAGAGGCGATACGGTGTCCTTGTCCTATGAAGAGTATAAGAATATGAAATCAAGAATCGAATTGCTTGAAGTCCTTGCTGAAGCTGAAGACGATGTAAAGAATGGTCGTGTTGCGCCGATCAGTGAAACCTTTGATGATTTACGTGCTATGCTGCAGGAGGGCTGAGTTTGAAATACAATGTTGTTCGTACTGATACCGCAGATGCTGGTCTGCGAAAGATTGTATTATATATTGCACAAAATTTCGGCAATGATGTGGCACTGAAAAAGTTAGACGAAATAGAAGATCGTATACGACAGCTGGGAGAAAATCCAGATCTTGGAATTGATCCAAGATACCTGGTATTAAAGCGTCAGGGCTATAAGGTATTGATTCTTGAAAAAGACCTTGTATTTTATAAAGTTAATGAAGCCCGAAAGGAAGTTATTATATATGCTGTCGTAGACCAGAGACAGGATTATTTGAACATTATCCGAGGGCTGTGAGGCAAACGCCGAAATATAACTGACCAAGTAAGTCAATTAAGGTTCGCCTTCGGACAGAAGAATAAGCGGTGGGAGTACTAAAATGGATTTGTGCACTTGAAGCGTGGAAATTGTCTTGATTATGAGACGAAAATATCACAAAAGTAAACATAATTTTTTGTGCAAAAGGTAGAAAAAGTAGAATTTTGTCGATTTTTAGCCGATTTTCTTCATTTTTCCTGTTTTCAGCACCTTTTGGCAGCAACGTCATTTTAAATTGACCTATAATCGCTCCAAAATTGACCTATCACATCTGAAAACCACCGAAAATGTAGTAAAAATCAGTAAGCCAAATAAGGAAAAAATCACCTTTCAGAGCCATGAAAAATCGTTTCAGAAAAAATTTTAAAAATCGCGCAAAGCCAGTAACTACGCGGCTTCCGGGACTTTTACGACATGAAAAAAGCACCTCATCTGAGGTGCTCCAATTAGCAGGGCTACAAGGATTCGAACCTTGAAATGACGGAGTCAGAGTCCGTTGCCTTACCATTTGGCGATAGCCCTATGTGTCTTAGCAAGTCGTTTCTCGCTTGCGACATGTTGTATTATATATCAATGCATATATAAAAGTCAACCCCTTTTTTCAAATTTTTTTAAAAATTTATTCAATTTCTGTGAAGCCTTGATTTTTCGGGGAAAAATTAAGATTTCGCTTTTCTTTTTCCTGTGCATTTTGAGATGAATGTGTTATAATCAAGCAAAATATACGGAATCGCATAGGTCGCTGGCGGGAAGCTTTTGGAGTTTTTTTCGACACACTCTAAGGTAGTAGTGCCAGAAACTTTTTTACTTTATAAGAAATTACTTCGCTTTGTTCCTGTGAGTCTATGGTTACCGTATAAAATTTTTATAATTAAACAGCCTGTCTGGAGCCTGTTTAAAATTATTCAGGTAATTGGTTCTCAGACTGGCCTCATTAATAAGGAGAATAAACATGAGAGCAAATAACCTGACTCTGCTCACGGATCTCTATGAACTTACCATGATGCAGGGGTATTTTAAGAACCCAACTGACCAGACTGTCGTATTCGACATGTTTTACCGTGATAACCCATGCGGAGGCGGTTTTGCTATCTGTGCAGGACTGGAGCAGGTAATTGAATATATTGAGAATCTGAGATTTACAGACGCAGATATCGAATATCTTCGCGGTCTTTCCATTTTTGAGGAAGATTTTCTGGAATATCTTCGCTCCTTCCATTTTACCGGCGATATTTATGCCATCCCGGAAGGCACTGTTATTTTCCCAAGAGAGCCAATGGTGAAAGTGGTAGCACCGATTATGGAAGCTCAGCTTGTGGAAACTGCGATTTTGAACATTATGAACCATCAGAGCCTGATTGCTACTAAGGCAGCACGTGTCTGCTATGCGGCGAAAGGTGACGGAATCATGGAGTTCGGTCTTCGCCGTGCCCAGGGACCGGATGCCGGTATTTTTGGAGCCCGTGCAGCTGTGATCGGTGGTTGTGTCGGAACATCCTGTGTGCTTACTGGTCAGATGTTTGACGTGCCAGTGCTTGGAACCCATGCACATTCCTGGATCATGAGCTTCCCGGATGAGTATACTGCATTCAAGACATACGCAAGAATGTATCCGGATGCATGTATCCTTCTGGTAGACACTTACGACGTGCTGAAATCCGGTGTTCCCAATGCAATCCGTGTATTTGAGGAAATGCGGGAGGAAGGCATTGAGCTGAAAAAATATGGTATCCGTATCGACAGCGGTGACCTTGCTTACCTTTCCAAAGAGGCATATAAAATGTTATCGGCAGCTGGTTTTGATGATGCGACCATTTCTGCATCCAGTGACCTTGACGAATATCTGATTGAGAGCCTGAAAGCCCAGGATGCCAAGATCAATTCCTGGGGCGTTGGAACACGTCTGATTACTTCCAATGATAATCCGGCATTTGGTGGTGTATACAAGCTGGCAGCAGTGAAAAATCCTGAGACAGGTGAATTTGTTCCGAAGATCAAGCTTTCTGAGAACACAGCTAAGGTAACAAACCCTGGAAACAAGACAGTATATCGTATTTACAGCAAGTCCACAGGAAAGATTAAAGCTGATTTGATCTGTCTTGCTGACGAGAAGCTGAACCCAGATGAAACTATGGTAGTATTTGACCCGGTTGACACCTGGAAAAAAACTAAGATTCTGGGTGGTACTTACGAGGTTCGTGAGCTTCTGGTTCCGGTTATTAAGGAGGGAAAACGCGTTTATACGTCTCCTTCAGTAATGGAACTTCGCGCAATCTGCCAGAAAGAACAGAGCACTCTCTGGGACGAGTCCAGACGATTCTCCAACCCACAGAAGGTTTATGTGGATCTTTCTCCGAAGCTTTTTGAGGTGAAGAGAGAGCTGATTGAGGAGATGAGCCGTAAGGATCTGGAGTTTGAGGAAGAGTAAACATAGAAAAAATAATAAAATATAAATAAAGTGGCATACCCTCTATCATTGTGTTAGAGGGTAGTGCTTTTTTTGGAGAAAATAATGAGCTATATTTTCGAACTTGCAAAAAAAGAAGAAATACAAGATGGTTCAGTATCCATTTGGATATGGTCTCAGCTACACAACCTTCTCCGAAGAAATGTCTGATTTTACAGATAATGGCGACACTTTAACATTCAATGTGGACCGTAACCAATATTGGTGATGTTGCTGTTGATTCTGTTGGAAAAGTTGGCACACAGGATTCCGACGGTACTTCCGGATTGAATGACTGGTACTACTCCACAGAGCTTCTGATCGCACAGAGCTGAAATAAGGATCTGGCTGAAGAGGCATAATTAAATAAGGTCAGACTTGAAAGTCTGACAAAACAGAAAGACTCCGTTCGATATGAAAATAACATATTGGGTAGGAGGCTTTTTTCGTATATTCGATTTGAAAAATGTTCTGAATCCAAATGCTGTCATAGCTTTGGCGAAAGGAAAAAAAGAAATTTAAAAATTTTTAAAAAAATATTATTTTTTTAAAACCTGCTGTGTCCCTTGCTCGTCTATATATCAGAGAGAGGGAAAGGAAACGTTGTCGTTTACCGGAATCCCAGATTGTTAAAATGAAGGAGGATTTATACATGCAGGAAAATTTGAAAAAGTATCTTGAAAGAAACGAAGCAGACAGAAAACAGTTTCTTCGTATGTACCACATCGGAACCAGGTTACAGGAGTTTGGAAAAAATGCGCTGCTGCTTTTTTTCTCAGATCAATCCAAGGTGGAGCTGTTTGTACATCTGTTTATTCTGCTCATAGTGGGTGCATCTTTCCCGGCCTGGCTTTTTCTAAAAGTGCATATCGGGTTTAATCTGGGTCTGTATGCTCTGGGAAAATTTTACTTCCGCAGAATCTGGGGCAGAAAACTGGATGACATGCAACTGGAATGCCAGGAGCGGCTGAATGAATTTGCAGACCAGCAGTATCAGGAAAAACGGATCGTAAAAAATAGGGAGCTTTGCGGTGAGGACTATGTGGTATTCGGAGACGATACCGTAGTCAAAAACAATTGCATACTGAGTTCTATCGAGGCAGGATGTGATCCGGTTGCCATTTACTGTCTGGCAGACAGCAGCGCGAATGCAAATTACAACTGCAATCGCCCGAATTTTACGGACATGAAATCTAAGGTAGCCTCCCTGGAATTCAATAAACGGTTTGGGGTTCTTGTGAAAAAGAACTGGGAAAGAGAGGGAATGAAATTCCTGTCACCTACCAGACAACTGAACATGATCCGTTCTACAGACTTTGAAGATGTTTCAGAAATCACCATTGAGAATGGAAGGGTTAAAGTAACTATGCCGAAAGAGCACATCAGTCGCCCATACACCGATGTGAACGTGTATTTCTGCCAGGCGCTGGAAAAACCGTTTAAAGAGGTAGCAAACTATTGCACCAGTATGCGGGTAATGGCTGACAGAATGTACGGCACCTACACCCGGATTGCAGAAATCCTGCAGGATTAGAGCGTGCCTGAAAATCATTCCTGCAATCTGCACGCTCCACTTTGCAGTGTATTACATACGAATTGGGTTGTTGCAACTTGGGCTTAGTTGCTGATTCTTATTAACTGCGATGTTGCCGCAGAGGGCATATTAATTTAAAAGACAAAGGAGAATAAACTTATGAAAACCATCATTTTTTTAATCATCGTAATCCTCGTTGTAAAATACATCATCACCACCAGAAACTACTTCAACAGTCTGAGTCAGGCTATCAAGCACGAAAATTCCAACATCGGAGTAGCCATTTCTAAAAGAACTGCATGCCTGAAAGATGTGCTGCAGATTGTAAAAATGAGCTACGACAAAGAAGTTGCTGGTATCGAGAAGCTGACTGTCGGTGATAAATTGGAGAGACTTTCCTATCTGGGACAGAAGTATCCGGAACTGCAGTCCATCAGTGGTTATCAGAATGCCATGAAACAGGCATTTTCCCTGAATAGTGACATTTCCGCTGCAAGAGAGCTGCTGAACGGAAACATCCGCGAGTACAATACCGCAATCACCAACTTTCCAGGCTCCCTTATTGCTTCTGCTTTTGGCTACACAGAAGAGAAGTTTATCGACGAGGAAAGCTATGAGGAGAACAAAAAAATTGATAAATCGGAGGTGGATTTCAGCCAATTCTGAGACAGGAGGTGAAATGCTTGAATGATAGTGAACTGAAAAAGCTGATTTCCAATGCGGCAGCCTGTCTGCCGGTACCATGGGAACAGCTTTGGGTGATTTTTCAGAAGGTGATACAGCAGAGTCAGGATAAGAAGCGGATTACCAAGGAAAAACAGGAAGATTTTAATAATCCGCCGTATTAGTATCTTGATTTGTAAACTGCAAAATGGTAAAGTTTACTTATCTACATTAGTTTTAATTTAGGGAGAAGAGAAATGAGATGCAATAAATGCGGACGTGAGAACAGGGATGACGTCAGGTTTTGTATATATTGCGGAAACAAGTTTGAAGAAGAAAAAGAAAAGAAAGACTTGCTTAAACGGGCAAGAAGTAAAGATCAGCAGGCACTTGCTGAGATTTACAGCCAGAGTTGTTCCGCCGTATACCGCGTGATCAGGGTCCTGGTGAAGGATGAAGATACGGTGAACGACCTGGTTCAGGATACATATGTGAAGGCTTTTTCCAGGCTGGATCAGCTTCAGGATGAGGCGAAGCTGGTTCCATGGCTGAAAATGATCGCCAACAACACTGCCAAGGACTGGCTGAAGAAGTGCAAGCCGGTGTATTTTAATGAACTGGCTGGCGAGTCTGATGACACAGACGACCTTTCCTTTGAGGAGAACATTGAGGACGAAAATATTGATCTGAATCCGGAAATGGCAATGGATAGGCGGGAAGTGAGCCGCCTTGTCATGAAAATTCTGGATCAGCTGCCGGAAGACCAGCGAATGGTTATCGGTATGTTTTACTATGAGGAGATGTCGGTAAAAGATATCGCCGAAGTGCTTGGAGTCAGCGACAATACCGTTAAAAGCCGTTTGAGTTACGGTCGGAAGAAAATCAAGGAACTGGTGCTGGATCTGGAGAAAAAAGGTACCAGGCTGTACAATGTGGCACCGCTTGCATTCTTTATTTATCTGCTTCGCTGCATGGAGAAGTCACCAGCGGAAGTGCCGGAAATGGGAATGCTGGATCGGATTTTGGGAAAAGAGAGCGGAAAAGGCGCACCGAAATCTGGGAAAAAGGTCGAGAATGGTACGGCGAAAGCCGGGAAAGCAGAGAGCTCCGCAGCGAAAGCTAGAAAGACAGCCGGGAAAGCGGCGTCTACAACAGGAAAAGTCGGAAAGGCTGCAGGAACTGTAGCTGGTACTGCGGCGAAGCGGGCTGGAATGAAGGTTGCGGCATGGATACTTGCAGGAACCATTGGAGCTGGCGGAGTTGCATATGGAGTGGTGAAAAATGCGGATAAGATTCCGTTTCTGCCGAAACAGGAAGAAACAGCCAGTGTGAATTCGGAAGAGGCGGCAGCTTTACAGAGTGAAGAGGCGGTGGAAGGAGAAAATGTTGCAGATGTAACAGAGGTGCCGGAAATTACGGAGCCGCCGGAAGTTACCGAAGAACCGGAAGCAACGGTCACTTCGGAACCGACGGAGGAACCAGAACCAACAGCAACACCAGAGCCAACGGAGGAGCCGGAAGCAACAGCAACTCCAGAACCGACAGCGACTGTAGAGCCTACAGAAGAACCGGAACCTACAGAAGCAGCTGAGGCTCAGGCGGAAAATGCCATAGTGCCAATCGCACAAGGAACTTACGGCGACAATATCCAATGGTACATCGACCAGGAAAACACTCTGATCGTAGTTGGAACTGGTGCTATCGCAGATGTGGATAATCTGGATGATACACAGGAAAAACCTTCTTGGTGGAATTACTCAGATCAGATACACCGGATTGTAATTGGTGAAGGAATTACATACATTGGGAAATCTACATTTGGAATCGGGGAACTGATTGAAGATATTACAATGGCGGACACGGTAACTGAAATTGGAGACTATGCATTTGGCAGTGTGCCGAACCACCATAGTGCATATGAAAACAAAGTTACCGTAACATTATCCCAATCATTAGAAAAAATTGATGACTATGCATTTGCATTTTCAGATGTAAGCTCCATTACATTACCAGATAGTGTAAAAGAAATTGGAACCAGAGCGTTTCGCAGGTGTTACGAATTAGAAACCCTTACAATAGGTGAGAACTCACAACTGGAAACTATTGGAAGTGAGGCATTTGCGGAATGCCCGCTGAGTTCAGTGCAGCTTCCTGAGAATCTCCACTGTATAAAGAGTGAAGCCTTCTGGTATGGCAATTTCCCAAGTGAAGTGACCTTCTCAGATCAGCTGCAGGAATTGGGATTAAGAGCTTTTGGAACTACCAGTACAGGGCTGAATACAGTATATTTTACAGGAAATGCGCCGGTGATCACAGATGACCGTATTGCGAAAGGTGACGATGCGGTATTCCCAGATGGAACTGCTACCGTATATTATCCACAGGGAAACAGCACCTGGGATGGCTATGATTTCTCACAGCTGGCAAAATATGCGCAGTTTATTGCTTACGATCCTGCACAGAAACCGGAAAACACAGCGGCAGTGCAGGCGAGCGGGGATACGATAATGTATTACTCTACGCTGCTGCGTGCTCCATCAGAGAATTCCGAAATGCCAGGAACAACAGCTGTTGAAGTAGATGGCAATTCTATTACGTTCCACGCATCCTTCTATAAGAATGCTACAATACCATTTGCATATCAGGATGCAGAGTTCGTTCCATTTGGAGAGGTTACTTTTGAAATAGCAGATGATATGAAGAGTTGCTATTGGGAAGCAGATGGGGCGTACTGGTCAACAAAAGAGGATGGAATCAGAAGCTGCAAGATGTTGAGTGGCCTGGTTTGTACATTGAAGGTTGTAAATGGGATAATAACAGAAATGTCCTTTAACAGCTAGAGCGTGTTTGAAAAATCATTTCTATAATCTGTAAGCACCATTTGAGAGATGTTTTTTTCAAATATGTTCTGGTTCCGACCAATTTATTAAATGTATATGATTGATTTTATCATATAAAAAGCAATGTAGGCATTGGGGAACCGCCTACAAAAGAAACAGAAAGAGAGGAAAAACGTTATGTTAAAAGAAAAAGTGGCAAAAATGATGAAGCTGGCCGCAGCTGGTATGATGCTAACACTTGGTGTGGCTGCAGCGGCACCAGCGGCGCAGGTACAGGCGGATACGTTGCAGGAAGTGGAGCCAAATGATAATCCTGCAGAGGCTACAAAACTGCCATTAAATATTTGGATAAAGGGTACAATAGAAGATTGGAATGAACAAGATTGGTATGTAATTACAATTCCGCAAGCAGGCGTTTCTCAAATTGAGATTGAACCTACTATTGACAATATTTCAGGATCAGAGTGGAACGTTGCTGTGTATGATGCTAATAGACGTTGGCTGTTAGGGGTTAATTATGCTACTACATATAAGCTGGCAAAAATTGGTTTGACTCCTGGAACATATTATATCAAAGTTTCTCAGTCTTCTGGGCATGGAGCGGATGTTACCTACAATTTAAGAACTAATTTCGAAGCATCAGATTCTTGGAATCAAGATATGTATTATGGCGATAAGACTATTGTAAATGCAAATAATATTATTGCGAATAAAGTTTATTCAGGAACTTTGTATTGTAGAGAAGACGTTGATTATTATAGACTTAAATTAAGTGGAACAAACAATATTTCTGTTAGATTCTCAATTGATGATATAGTTTCTAATCCAGGGGAGTGGAATGTTTATGCATATGAGTATAACAGTAGAAAACAAATAGGAAAGTATAATTATTTATCAACAAATGAAACTTTGAATATGGGACAATGCACAGGAGATGTGATTATTAAGATTACTAATAGTAGTGGTACAGTTGGGCAGATTTATCATATTCAGGCAACTGCTACTCCAGTTGTAACAGCAACTCCAACTCCACAGCCAACCGTTGCCCCAACCAACCCAAGCAATAACAATCCAACCACCACCGTCCAGAAACCATCCGCAACCAAGATCACTTCCATCAAACCTGGCAAGAAACAGGCTACCATTCGTTGGAAGAAAGCAAGCAACGCTACTGGATACTATGTATACCGTAGCACAAAAGCAAAAGGCGGCTACAAGAAAATTGCAACTGTAAACGGAAAGACAACTTACAAAGATAAGAAAGCCCTGAAGAGCAAGAAAACTTACTACTATAAAGTAATTTCCTACAGAAAGAACGGCTCCAAGGTGCTGAAATCCAAAGCATCTGGTTACAAGAGAGTTAAAATTAAATAAGGTAACTGTAGAGGTACTGAGCAGTTACGAAAAAAATATAAGCATTCCAGGCTGTAAAATATGCGGATAGCTTATAAGCAAAGCAGCTCAGCTTGGGTTCTTAACTTGCTTTATCAGAAGTAAGGACCTGAGCTGAAATGCTGTTAATCTGTTGCCGCTCTATGGTGGTGGCAGATTTACCAGAAATGAAAAGTTACAGGGAGGAAACAATTATGTTTTGTCCAAATTGTGGCAAAGAAATAAAAAATCCCAAAGCCTTTTGCCCGGCTTGTGGTACTCCACTGGAGAAATATAAAGCGGCATTTTCCCAGGAGCCGACAGACCAGGAGCAGGATGCAGAAGGAACTATGGGGTTTGAAGGAAACGACAACTTAGAACCCGAAGAGACCTATAATAAAACGGTCGGGGAGTCAGATGATGAACCTGAGGAAAAAACACACAAAGCATATATTTCAGAAGATGTCCCGGCAAGAGCCGGTAAACCTCCAAAGAAAAATAAGCCTGGTTTTCCCAAGGCGCTTCTGCTAATTCCGGTGGCAGCAATCGTGGCCATGTTCGTTTATACACAGTTTGATTTTAGCGGAAATAAAAACAGCACGGATGTAGCGAAGAATATAAATTTTGAAAAGTCCTCCGGCGATGGTTCAGAAAATGGACAGGCATCTGTTGCAGAACCAACCGCGATGCCGGAACCGACAGCAACCCTTGTGCCAACCGCAACTCCGGAACCGACAGCGACCCTAGCTCCAACAGCAACCCCAGAGCCGACAGCAACTCCGGTTCCAACGGCAACTCCGGCTCCAACAGCAACCCCAGTTCCAACCGCGACTCCGGAGCCAACAAAAGTCCTGCTTCCGACAGCGACTCCAAGTCCAACTCCAGGTGCAGAACCGGCTCCTGCGGATAACCAGCCCCAGGCTGCCACAGAACCGTCAGCAAATGCAGGTGCAACTGCACTGCGCAGTGATTTCTACAAGGATGGACAGATCACCGGAACTGATCCGGATTACATCATCCCAGACAGCCTGAACCGCTATCTTACAGCTGATGACCTTTCCAATTTAAGTGCAAAAGGCCTGTGCTTCGCAAGAAACGAAATGTTGGCACGAATGGGAAGAGGTTTTAATAATCATGAATTGCAAGATTACTTCAATTCCATGTCATGGTATCAGTGTACGATGAATCCGTCAGATTTCGACAACAGCGTGCAGATCCCTGATGTTGTAAGTGCAAATGCGGCGTTGATGAAATCCCTGGAAGAACCTATGGGAATGTATATTCCGTGGAAGTAATCAGTCATAAAAATCTCAGACTGCTGTCACATAAGGATTTCATAAGCAGAAGATATTCTCATGAATTTGAGTGAATCGTTGAAAAATTCCTGATAGTGTTTGAAAAAGAATCCAGGGCAGCCAGGTAGTTGAGAAAGCAAATTAATAAGAAAAACAGGTGATTGAAATGAGAAAATGCAGTAACTGTGGCAATGAACTCAACGAAGAAGTTCAGTTTTGCCCTTATTGTGGAAGTAAACAGGAAAATCGTGAAAATTACAAAGATTCTGTAGAAGTAAGATTCTGCATTGGATGTGGAAGACGGTGGAAAGAAGACGACCAGTTTTGCCCTGTGTGTGGAAAAAAGCGTGCAGAAGATCCGCTGGCTGAAGCCGCAACAGAAGAATACACCGAAAAAGCTCCTGCAAAAATAAGAAAACCCGCCAGTTCAGCCGCCAACCCCATCAGTGACATCCTGGGAGACAAGGTGCTGAACTCCAATTTACTGAAAATTCTTGGAATTATATTTTGTGTAGTCTATGCCTATAACTCCCTGAGTCATCTGGGATATCTGGCATCTGATATGGGCTCCTTTAAATTCCTTGGAGTTGTATTGACCGTGATCTATGCATGGTGTGCTGCAATGTGTTTCGCAGTGGCATTCCGCTGCAAACAGGAATACGCCCCAACCCTTTTCCTGGCACTGGCAGGCGGCGAAATTCTCAGAGGAATTTTTGCCATTATGGAAATCTATCAGCTCAAAGAGTACCAGAGTTGGTATACATCCATTATGATATACTGGCCGCTGGTTGACAGTATTGTGGTAATTGTTGGCGGATATTACCTTATGAAACGTGAGGGAATGCTTGAATGGCAGGAAGGCTGGCAGTTGATGGATTACGTGAAAGACATTCCGGTCATGCTGAAGCAGATTTTCCCGAAAAAAGGCACAAGCGAGGCGGAAGCCTGGAAGAAAGAGAAAAAACCACTGGCACAGCCAAAAACTGAGGCAGAAAAAGTGCTGCTGATCGTAAAAGACAATCTGTTCCTGGCTTTTGGTGTATTGTATACAGTGAAAGTGGCATATAATGTATTCGCTTCTTTCTCAATTATGAAACTGACAACAGGTATTTTTTCCATCCTGACCTGCGTTGCAATCTGGTTGATCTATTCTAGCGGACGTAAAGGAACATTGACCTCATCCGGTTTTACCATCTCCGGCGTAATTGCCTGGATAAAGGTAGTGGGACATGGAATTATCGGACTGGGACTGCTTATGATCGTTGGACAAATAGACGGCATGTTATGTTTTGTAGTTCTGGTGGTTGCAGCACTGGACGTTTATTATTGGTGGTGCATCGCAGATATTCTGTGGACCATGAGAACGAATGTGATGGGTGGCTGCAAAGAAATAAATGTGGGCAAGTATCCGATCGTGATCCTGGTTTTGAATGTGGTTAAACAGGTGCCTGGAATCATTATGATGGGAGCTATGCAGCTTGGCGGCAGTATGTTGAGCCGTGCGCTGTATAGTCTTGAGTATTCCAGTTTTGGAGACGCATATAGTATGCTTGGAGGAGAAATGTATAACATGGTTTGGGGCATGCTGGAAAAAGCACTGGGAATTAATTCCAACGTAGTAATGGCCCTGATCCTGGCAGCAATCCCAGTTCTGGAGATCCTTCTGTTAAGAAAGCTTCGCGCTTATAAGTCAGAGGAATTTGCTGATTGATAAGGGGATACATATTTGCAAAGGAGATAGGAAACATGGATTCTGAAAAAATAGAGAAAACCGGAACGGACACAGAAGAGCTTACAAAAGAACAGAAGCTGGCTGAGATTGAGAAATTGAAAAAGACGATTTTTGAGGCAGAGGGAAATCTGGAAAATCTTTACAGTGAAATTGGAAAAAGCGTTTATCAGAAGTATAAAGAAGCCCCTCTCCCGGAAGTGGAAGAGCAGCTGAAATCCGGTCAAAACCTGGAGGCTGCCATCGCTTCCTGCAAAACTCGCATTGAGTCTCTGAAGGAGAGACCAAAATGCCCGGTATGCGGCGCCGAAGTCACCGACAACATGCTCTACTGCTATAACTGTGGTGAAAAACTAAACTCCGCTCCCGAGAGAAAACGCAAACACATTTACTGCCGCCACTGTGGTCAGCAGTTGGAAACTGAAAGTGCTTTCTGTACAGCGTGTGGGAAGAAAGTGGACATGTAAATACTGTAAAAAAGTTTTGGAAAAGAGAAAAATACAGGTAAATTTAAGAGGATTCCTGGAGGCAGGAGAATTATAAGAAGGGAAACAAAATAAAGTAAGTCTAAATGGGGCAATGTATCAGCGGAAACGATACATTCGCCCCATTTTTTGTTGAAATTAATCAGAAAAGTGCAGAAAAAAACATAGTGTACAAACTGTAAAAATGGTAAACTGTAGGAAAGGAAATTTTTTACAGGAGGAGTGTATGAAAAAAAGAAAATCCATTGGTCTGTGGGTGGGAATCTGTCTTCTGTTTCTGGGAATATTTGGCAGTGTAAATGTTTTTGCCGCAGTGACAGAGGGAGAAGCTGGGGAAACACTTACTGGGGAGTATGCAGTGATTATTAATACAGATACATCTGATTCGAGGAGCGCAGGCACACTGATCTTTGATGACAGTGGAAGTACTGCGTCAGTTTCAAGTGGAAGTGAGCTTCCCGCAGCTCAAAGCCTGGCCGGACTGAATACAGGGAGCACCAGCTCAGTCACTGCGCTGAATGAAAAAAGCGCCATTTCGTCCGTTGCATCGGCAGATGAGACTGACGATGGTATATCCGTTCAGGCAGCGGTTACCACTTATGCAATAGGAGAAGAGAAATATATTTACAGAAGCAATGGCAGCGGCAAGACCTATATATGCATTGGGATTGGCGAACATTGCTATATCTGGATGGACAAAAATATGAAAGCGGATTATGATGCCGCTGGAAAAACATCTCTCATAGCATCAGACATGGCGAGTATTTATGACAGACAGCCCTATCAAATCCTGAAAACACTGGCAGGAGGCGATCTTCCCTGGGAAGATGGATCCGGCAAGCTCTCTATTGTGCTGGAAACCTTAAGCGGCGCAAGTGGTCAGTTTCAGTATGATGAGGGAATTACAGCAATCCATATCAACACTCCGGCGGCAGCATCCTATGTCTCCGGTGAGATGACCAGAAGAAACGGTCTGCTGGTTCACGAGGGACAGCACGCAGTATTCTGGCTGAAAACAAAATTCAATGCCTCCGAGAAATATATGTGGATAAACGAAGGTCTTGCAGTAACGGTCATGGATTATCTGTGGGGCGGTACGGACACAAATGGCTGGATGAACGGAATTGCAGGAAGTACCGCTATTCGTAACGGCTCTTCCTTGATGTATAAGAGTTATCGCGATGATATTGCCCAGGACTATGGAATGCCATACCTGTTTGTCAGATACGTAATTGACCGTATGGCAGGAAGCTATGAGCCTATGGCTGTGTTGCCGAGATTTTATACAGTAGATGCTTCCTCCCTTACCTGTGAAGCTTATCTGGAGAAGGTAACAGGAATTCCGTTTAAAACACTTCTTTCAGATTTTTATACAGCTGTGGCAGCAGGAGAAGCTTCTGGTGTATACAGTTTTCCAGGTGATCGGATAGCTGCAAAAAAGGCATCTGCATTTCCGGTATTTTCCGGAGACAGTGGCTCAAAATATTCCATTCCGGCAGCTTCCGCGATCCTTGTGAAACTGAAGAATGGAAAATTTACAGTCCCATCTGATGGGGAAAGCGGAATTGTTTATCGTGTAATAGGAAACCGGACTTCATCTGTGAAACCGGCTGGCGGAAATGGTACAAGCAGCAGTCCTTATCAGATTGATTCTCTGGATGATCTGAATTTGATCGAGGAAAATCAGGGTGCATATTATCAGCTGACCTCAGATATTCAGACACAGGGAAGAATTAATTTTACCATCTCTTATTTTGGTGGAACGCTGGATGGAAACGGACATACGATCTATGGATTGAAAAAGCCTTTGATAGCCATGAATCAGGGGAAAATCAGGAATCTGCGCGTAGCTGCAGATTTTGATGATGATATGCAGAACGTGCAGGGAGTCATCACACAGTACAATGAAGGAAATATTGAAGACTGTATGGTGACAGGAACAATCAGCGGATATATGGGCGGAAACGGAGCTGTTGTATATCCGGAATTTGGCGGAATTGCAGGTGAAAATGCACTTGCCGGAATTATTTTTGGCTGCACATCAAAGCTGAATGTTAATTTGACAATGGCTCCTATGAAAAGCTGGGTAGGTGGAATTGCAGGTCTGAATATAGGTACTATAAGCAAGTGTGTCAGCACCGGTACGATTCGTGTTACCCAGACAAACGGAAACGAATATCCGGTCTATGTTGGCGGAATTGCGGGAGAAATCCAGAAGTTTGGAGGCATGGGCGGTGTGCTCAAAGAATGCCTCCATGCAGGAAAAATCACAGTAACTGCAGCAAACAATCGTGTAGGACAGATGTGTGGAACTGCTGCTGATAATGTACTCAGCTCTTCTTACGGTTTAAGCGGACATGTGCTGAACTGTTATGGAAAGAGTGGAGAGGGGAATCTTGTCGGCGGAACTGATGCTTCCATTGGAACAGGTGGACTTCTCACAGAGGCACAGATGAAAGATCCCAAATCTTACGTGGGCTGGGAGTTTGGAACTGACTGGAAGATTTCAGAGGATGGTTTGCCAGAGCGGGTGGAGAATCCGGAGATTACTTCATTGGAGGTAAAAAACAACTGGACTTCCTGCTACGTGGGAGAAAAACCGTGGTATTGGGGCAGGCTTTTGATAAATGGTACAACTTATTCTGAAATTACAGCCGATATGATAAGCGGATTTGACAGTTCTGCTGAAGGAACTACTCATGTTTATGTAGAATATAAGGGAAAACAGGTTGCCTATTCAATGGAAGTTGTTGCGCCGAAAACCAGTGATATCAGCAGCATTGTAATATCAGGACAGCCGAAGAAATCTTATGTGGAAGGAGATGTATTCAATCCATCCAGAGCCAGTATGTATGCAACGATTGGTGGTCGTGCAGCTTATATTTACAGTGGATTTACCTATGACAAAACAGGCCCACTGAAAACCTCGGATACTCAGGTTACTTTTGATTACTTTGGAGCAAAAATACCGTGGGCGATTACAGTTGCAGCGAATGCACCAGCGGCCTTGACTATGCTTGCAGCTCCTGAGAAACTGAATTATGTAGCTGGAGATAAACTCGATCTGACTGGAGTGAAGCTTCAGATTACATATAGCAATGGAAAAGTATCGCCGGTTATTACAGGGGCTGATCTGAATACTTATGGAATACATTTGGCGCTTGGAAGTGGAAGCGGTTCATCGGCTGTGATTGATAATGGCAGAATAACAGAGTCATCAGATAATGGAAAAGATCTTATTGCTTATGTGTCTGATAAGCTGCCGGGAGAATATGGTGCCGTGATCGCTGTGCTTGGAATAATGAGCGTAACAGAACCATTGGCGATTACAGATACTGAGCTGTACGCGGTTACAGGAACTGGAAAAGAGCAGTGGATATATTCAGGCTTTGTTACAGGTGGAAGTGGTAAGTATGAAACTCAGGTTGTTTCTGAGAATTTACCGGCTGGTTTAACTGTTTTTGCGGTTCCTGGCGGAGGCTCTTATGGAAGTAAATATTTTACTTTTTCCGGGACTGTCACTGCACCAGTGGGAATTTATGAGTCACAGTATAAAATTGTGGATACAGGAACAAAGGCAGTTTTGCCAGTTACAATAAAAATTATAGTTACGGCTTCTAATGAGGCAAGATTTTATAGTTTTGTACTTAACAAGGCGTTTAATTCCCAGTTAAAAGAGGATGTTGTTGGGGAAATTGATAATGAGAACCGTAAGATTACGCTGCGGTTGCCAAAAGGAACTAATGTTACCAGGCTGGCACCGAATATTGATTATGGTTCTGGTACAGGAACAGCGGTGGCAGATGAGTTTACCAGTGGAAGATCTCATGATTTTACAAATCCGGTACAGTATGTTCTGACAGCGCCAGATGGCGTAACGAAGATAACCTATACGGTTACAGTCGTTTTTTATGATGAAACGCAGGGTGGTTCCGGGGAAACTGAGCATACGCATACCTGGGATGCCGGAGTTATAACGAAAGAGGCTACCATTTCGAGTACAGGAATTAAGACATATACCTGTACTGTGTGCCAGAGCAAACGCGAAGAGGAAATTCCGAAGTTGGTTGTTTTACCGACGAATACGCCGGTGCCAACGAACACGCCAGTGCTAACGGCAACGCCAACGAATACGCCAGTGCCGACGGCGACACCGACGAACACACCGGTACCAACGGCAACGCCGACGAACACGCCGGTGCCAACGGCAACGCCTACAAATACGCCAGTGCCAACGGCGACACCGACGAACACACCGGTACCAACGGCAACGCCTACGAATATGCCGGCGCCAACGGCGACACCGACAAACACGCCAGTGCCAAAGGCAACGCCTACGAATACGCCGGTGCCAACGGCAACGCCGACAAATACACCGGTGCCAACAGCAACGCCGACGAATACGCCGGTGCCAACGGTAACGCCTACGAATACGCCGGTGCCAACGGCAACGCCAACGAATACGCCAGTGCCAACGGCGACACCGACAAACACACCGGTGCCAACGGCAACGCCAACGAATATGCCGGCGCCAACGGCGACACCGACAAACACGCCAGTGCCAAAGGCAA
>OGEO01001143.1_pt1 | contig 18080 bp, 21 predicted proteins | sample 1570661 | NCBI WGS metagenome assembly OGEO01 (sample SAMEA2582142, study PRJEB24529) | metagenome | biome: Human gut stool | place: China | collected 2011
GCTTTAATAAGGATTAAGTTATTGGGGAGTGCTCCTCAAAGGCTGATAAAAGTTAAATGGAACGAAAATATGGGTGATATATATCATGATCTTAATTATGAGAATGATAATGGAAACCAGTTTGACTTGTATATTCCATCTGGTTTAAATAACTCGAAAAATCAGAACTTGATTTTGTTTATTCATGGAGGCAGCTTCAATTCCGGTTCCAAGGAAGATGGAGAAGACTGGTGTAAATATTATGCTGCAAAAGGATACATTACAGCTTCGGTTGACTATACGCTGCAGAATCATGGCAAGGATGCATCCATCTATCTGATGAATACAGAAATTGAAAATGCAGTAAAGGCTATCAAACAAAAGACAGAGGAATTGGGATATCATATTGCAGGTATGGCACCATGTGGGGTATCTGCTGGTGGAACACTTGCAATGAACCTTGCATATAACGGGAACTCTGTGATACCGGTTAAATTTGTTTTTCAGCTGGCAGCACCTACATACTTTAATCCATCTGAGTGGTCATTACTTATGAAGGTTGACAAGTTGGATTCGGAAGACGCTTTCTGTTATATGATGACAGGGAAAGAATTAGCAGATTATGAAACTGAAATCCGAAGAATTTCACCGGCGTGCATTGTAAATGAAAAATCTGTACCTTCACTAATTGGGTATGGTTTGATCGATCACTGCGTACCTCTGTCTCAAAAATTTTATCTTATTGACGCATTTAATAAGTATCAGGTTCGTTATGATTATATAGAATTTCCCAAGTCGAATCATGGTATGTACAATGATTTAGACAAACTACAGCAATTTTTAGACAAATCTCTTGAGTATGGAAAAATATATTTTTCAGAATGAGAGTTTTTAATTAAATTTTCTAGCAAGGAAGGTGAGCTTATATGTTATTTCATATAGAAATAGTCAAAAATATTTATTTGATTTCTGATTCAGAAAATGGTCCAACTGAGAATGGTCAGTCAATGGCGCCAGGAAATCCTACTGGGAATTCTTATTTGATCATTGGCGAAAAAAATGCTGTACTTTTTGATCTTGCAGTTAATCTGCCTGATATCCATGAATATGTTAAAACTTTGACAGATAAGCCGGTCAAACTTGTTTTGAGTCATGGCCATTATGATCATTGTTACCATCTTGAAAAATTTCAAGATGTCTGGATGCATCCAAATGATGAATTTCTGCTTCGGCAGGGGATGCTTGGGATGCCTCCTGTTGACCCTTGTCCAACGATTCATTATTTAAATAACGGAGACGTAATAGAATTAGGAAATCATCTTCTTGAAGTAATCCATATTCCAGGCCACACCCCTGGCAGTATTTTGCTTTTGGATAAAAAATATAGGATTCTGTTTTCTGGTGATACCTGTGCACGCAGGTTATTGTATGGATTACATGGAGTGATTCCCTTTAAAGATTTTTGCCAGGCGTTGAAGCGCCTTCAGGAAAAAGAATTTGATGTGTTTTATTCAGCTCATGATCGCTGCGCAATTCCGAAATCATATTTAAATTATATGATAAATGAAATTGAGACTGAAGTGCCAGAGTCATCATCGAATATTGAACTTCCACAAATTGGAACTTTGCATTATTTCACAAAAGGAAATCCATATACGTTTGATTATTTTGATATTGCTTATGTGAAAGAATAAGCAATATAGGAAAGAAGAGGACAATATGAGAGAAACTGATATTACAGAAGTAATGGAAAACTATGTAAATAAACAGGAAATGTCCGGTGGAGCATTAATGGTCAGAAAGGAAGGGAAGCTTGTCTACAAGAATAAATGGGGGTATTCTGACCTGGAAAGCAACACTCCCATCGAGTATAACAGTATTTATCGTTTCATGTCCATGAGCAAATGTATAACGGGCATTGCAGTACTGAAATTATACGAGGCTGGTAAAATAGATCTGGATGCACCAGTGTCGGTCTATATTCCTGAATTTGCTAATATGCGTGTTGCTGATGATGCAAGATACAAAATGGATGATAACATGAAAATAAAGCACATGTTTTGGAAGCTGCTTACTTTCAGGATGGACAAAGTCAAAACGGTTGACTGCAAAAGAGAGATTACAATAAGGGATCTTCTTTCTCATGCTTCCGGTCTTGAACAGGGGGTAGCTGGACTTATGGCTTTTATAAAAATGAAGCCCACGGATCGATCACTGGAAGAACGTGTAATGAGATATTCACGTTATGCTTTGGATTTCCAGCCTGGAACATCAACAAGCTATTCCCCATTGGCTGGATTTGATATTTTGGGCTATATCGTTGGGAAAGTAAGCGGTCTTGGATTTGAAAATTATTTACAAAAAGAAATATTTAATCCATTGGAGATGAAAAATACATTTTTCTACCCAAACGCTGAACAAAAAAACAGAATTGTAAAATTATATAAAAGAAAAAATGGAAAGCTTGTTGATGTTACGGATACAAAAGAAGACACACATCAGTTTATGCATCATGGAAATTTTCATATTGAATCTGGAAGTGGTGGACTATATGGAACCATAACCGATTATGAAAAACTGGCAGAAATGCTTTGTAACGAGGGAAAATTTAATGGAAAGCAGTTTTTACAGAGTAAAACAGTGCAGTTAATGCACACAGAGGCACAGGAAAAGCACCTGGAAGCTGAACCAGGTCAGGTTTGGGGGTTAAGTGTAAAAATACGTCAGGATCCTACGGCTGCAGAAAGCTTTGCACATGCTGGAACATATGGTTGGAGCGGAGCGTTCGGTACACATTTTTTTGTATGCCCGGATAAAAAGCTGGAGGCTGTTTTTACCACAAATCGTTCTGATCTTGGTGGTTCAAGCTCTTATATCAGTCGAAAAGTTGAAGAACTGGTATTTAAAATTTGGGGCAATTAATCTGTATTTGCCTCAAAATAATACAAGAGAAAATTACGGTCTGCTGTGCAAGATTTTATACACACGGCATAGAAATCGCGGTAGTTCTTTTAAGTTATCCTGAAAAAGCATTTGGTAATCCCAAAGCGCTACGTGCTTTCATCAGTACAAATGTAGCCTTATCTATACAGGAGATCCTTTCCTGTTATGTGAGCCGCTGGCTGATTGAAATATTTTTCCGCCAGTGTAAGGACAAACTGGCACTGGACGGCTATCAGCTGCGCTCTGCACAGGGGATCAAAAGGTACTGGCTGCTTATGTCACTGGCATATTTCATGTATATAGCAGGAACTGGTGAGTTCTGCTCTTTTGAGACCGGATATCACAAGATCTGCGGTATTGTTCAGCTGGAAAAGTATCGATATCTTTTCCAATGTGCAAAGGAAAGCAATGATTTTGACTCATTTATAAAATTAGCAGTGTAGTTTTGTGCAATTTTTCAAATTTGCTCATTTATAGTTTAAGAGTTAAAAATTGTCTATAAAATCGCTACGCTTAAATGCACAAGATCGATACATATGGCTCCCGCAATTATTTCTACACTTTTATATTTGCATAGAGTTGATATTATTTTTCTCACATCTGCTCGTACCTTTCCATACAGTCTTTCTTCCGATATTTAGGAATGAATACGATATGTTACTGACATTTCCAGCGAGTATGTGATAGACCTTTATTGTCCACGAAATATACTTTTTGGACCGCCTCCTTTGATTTTGAGTTTGGCTTGCGACACCATTCTCATCATATCACAGGAGGTTTTATTTTGTTATCTTCACCGCTTCCACCTACTCCATTCTCCCCAGCATAGCTAGAATTTCCAACAGATGTAAAAGAACAGCTTTTTGAATATGCGAATCTGATCGGTGAGGAAGAGAAAGTTAGGACTCTGGTAAGAAATCTAGCAGATGCAGTGATCCAGGCAGATGAAGAAGGGGTAGAGGATCTACTGGATGATGCAAGAATGGATATTCAGGATCTACCAGATCCAACCATAGGTAAGCTGGAATTACGTGATTATGGATATACAGCAGAAGACATGGTGCCGCTTAGAAAAGAAGCAGCTTTGGATTATCACAGAATGGGTTCTAAGATTTATTGCCTGGGCAGCGATGGCAGCAAGGGAGAGTATGCAAGTAAAGAAATGATACAGGCGCATGAAGGTCTGTTTGGCATGGAATCGCAGATGTGGGAACGGATAGAGGAGAATGACCTGGATTATGCCGATGAAGATTTTGGAGCATTTCAGGAGCCTATGAGTGTCATTGAGCAGGAAGAAGCACTGAAATTATACGATGCCGGAGCAGATATCTATCTGATCACTAATTTTTCATCACCAATGTATGTCACGGAACGCATGGAAATTGAACGAGGACCGGAGCATTATCAGATGTCTATGACAGAACTGGAGCGTTTCCGTAACCTGGAATGGGAAATGCAGAAATATCCGCAGATTCAGTCTTTGAAAGAGGCAAACCTGTTGTTAGGAACAAGGCGAACCTTTGGTATTTATCAGATCAAGGACGATTCACCGGGCGAAAACTATGCATTTATGAATATGCGCTTTATTGAAAGTCATGGTATGCAGATAAAAAAAGAAGATTATAAGCTGGTCTATGTTGGGGAATTATCGGGAAATATGTCACTGGATGATATTTTTGAAAGGTTCAACATTGATAGACCGGAAGATTTCCGTGGGCATTCCCTGTCTGTCAGTGATATCATAGTTCTGAATGACGGGGAAATGGGAATTATTTATCGTGATCCGGAAGACAGTTACTATGATGAAGCCGAATTTGCGATCGTTAAAGGGAATACCGTATTCGGAGATCTGATGGATGATGTTCGATTTTATGGAGAACTTGCACTGGTACGGGAAGGGATCGAGAAAATTCATGAAGCATTGCCGGACTACAAGTATGTACCGATGAGGGATGTTCGAGAAGCAATGTATCCTGAGAAAATGACCACAGAACAGCTGGCAGAGGCACTGGATGAGATTGCAGAAGCTTTTGATCCGTATGAGTATCGAGATAATGTGGAGAGGGGAGAAAATACGGTGCAGGAAGTAATGCTGGATTTGAGAAGTGGAAATATTCATTCCTATATTTCATATCTGAAGGATATTGTAGACGAAGAATGCGATCTGTCTGTTCGTGCAGGAGTATTGATTGAAAGACTGAAAGCCTATGAACCTGAACTTCCAAAGGATATGGAACCAATGGTGTATGTAAACTATTGTGAAGAAAGTGATCTCATGAATCCAAGATGTCAGAAGCTGTCTGAGCTGGATGCAAAAACAGCAGAAATGGATAAAGAATGGTATGCAAAACGTGATCCGAAGACAGAGGAACCTACAAAAATTGCAAAGATATATGTGACTGTATATTATGCGGAAAAAGGTGAACAGATGCTGCATCATTTTAAGAAGTCAATGGATATTGGAAATGGACATGGCGGTATTGTGAGTCAGTTGAAGTATGATAATGAAATGAAGCTTACAGATGAGTATTGGATCAATTACCAGAAAGGCAAAGGAAGTGAAGAGTTCCAAAAGTATATGGAAGATCTGACAGACATGCAGAATCATGTGCTTCCGTATCTGCAGAGTTTTTGCAATCTGGAGGAAAAAGGTGTGAAGGAGAGACGAGAACAGCAGATAGCAGAAAGATATGAAGGAAGAGCAGATGAGAGGGTAACAAGTACCGAAGCGAATGAAGTTGTTAAGGATGTAGGAAAAACAGATAGAAAACCGGCACAGCAGAAGCAGGCGGTAGATGGAAAAGATAAGAAATTATCCATTCATGAACGGCTTGAGATCAATAAGAGGATTATTCAAGAAAAGCAGGGAAAAGATAAAACGGAGAGAGGAGTTGATTTGGGTGTAAGGACAGTGTAGAATAAGCAGAACGAGTCGGAGGTCATGGATGATAACGTGGCTTCCGGCTTTATTGCGTATTGTCGGAAGAATTATAAATGGTATAATGAATGTAAATGCGATAAAAGAATGTCGCCTGTTATGCGACTTCCAAATGAGAAAAGTGTGTTATTCTGAGATCAAACAAGAGGCTAATAGAGTCAGGAGGATGACATTATGAGTAAAAAAGGATATAGCAGACCAGGATTCTTTGGATCCATAAACCATTATGATGCAAACGGAAAAAAGTAGGCGAGAGCAGACCAGGATTCTTTGGTGGTATGAACGACTATGATGCAAATGGAAAGAAAATCGGACATAGTTCGCCTTCCTTTTTTGGTGGTATGAATCATTATGACAATAACGGGCATAAAGTAGGTGAGAGTCGACCAGGATTCTTTGGCGGTTTAAACCATTATGATGACAAGGGGCATAAGCGGGGGCATAGCAATCCAGGATTTTTAGGTGGATTCAATCATTACGGTTAAAACTGCACAGAGAGCAGCACAAGCGGCAAGGGCTGCGGCAAAAGCCGCCGTGGTTACGGTAAAGGCGATTGCCAAAGCGACCGCACTTGCCATTAAAGCGATTATTGCCGGAACGAAAGCCTTGATTGCCGCTATCGCCGCAGGCGGCTGGGTGGCGGTTTTGGTTATTATCGTGATTTGCCTGATTGGTATGATCCTCGGCTCAGTATTTGGCATTTTCTTCTCAGACGAAGATTCCGGCACTGGAATGAGTATGCAGACCGTTGTGCAGGAAATCAATACCGAATACGATACCAAGCTGCAAGAGGAAAAGAACTCGGTATCCTATGATGTTCTTGAAATGAGTGGCAGCAGAGCCGTTTGGAAAGAGGTGCTTGCCGTTTACTCTGTAAAAACGAATACGGATCAAGATAACCCCCAAGAGGTTGCCACAATGGACGATGGCAAAAAGCAACTCTTAAAAGACATCTTTTGGGAGATGAATCAAATATCTTCCCGAACAGAGAGCAAGACCGAAACAGTTATTACCGAAACCGATGACGGACACGGTAATATCGTGGAAACTGAAAGCACGGTCACACAAACCTATCTGTATATTACCGTCAGCCACAAGACTGCCGAGGAAATGGCGGCGCAATATGGTTTTAACGAAGAACAGAAAGGCTACCTCGCTGAACTGCTTGCAGATGAAAACAATTACCTTTGGTCACAGGTGCTTTACGGCATTACAGGCGGCGACGGACAGATCGTGACCGTTGCACTCTCTCTGGTTGGCAATGTGGGCGGTCAGCCGTATTGGTCGTGGTACGGTTTTAACTCCCGTGTAGAATGGTGTGCTTGCTTTGTATCTTGGTGTGCCAACGAGTGCGGCTATATCGACGCTGGAGTTATCCCAAAATATGCAGGCTGTGTCAACGGAGTACAATGGTTTAAGGATCGTGGACAATGGCTGGATGGCAGCGCCGAGCCTGCCCCCGGAATGATTATTTTCTTCGATTGGGCAGACGAAAGTGGTCAGGATGGATTATCCGACCATACGGGTATTGTTCAAAAGGTCGAAAACGGCAAGGTTTATACGGTCGAGGGCAACTCCGGCGACAGTTGCCGAGTCAATGAGTATTCTATCGGTTATTACGAGATTCTTGGCTACGGCGCACCTGCCTATTAAAATACACAAGCCGCCTGCATTTTGCAGGCGGTTGGATTACATATCAGAAAGATATTGTGCCGGTTTGAAAACTAAAAGTCTCAAAATACAGACTTAATAATTGCGATTTCACTCTCAAAGTGCTATAATACAAACTATATTTGGGTGGAGGTGCGGAAATGAAAGTACGGTACAACAAACTTTGGAAACTTCTGATTGACAAGGGAATGAAAAAGAGTCAATTACGAGAAGCGGTCGGGGCAAGCAAAAGTACATTTGCGAAACTCGGAAAAAATGAAAATGTTACCCTTCCCGTGCTGTTGAATATATGCGAATACTTAGAGTGTGATTTTGGCGACATAATGGAAGCCGTACCCGAAAATGAGGTGTAGGATCAATGAACAAGAAGATTTTAATTGTGGATGACGAAAAAGAAATCGTTGATCTGCTTGAAGTGTATTTGAGTAACGATGGTTATTCAGTATATAAATGTTATAATGGGTTAGAGGCGATGAAATGTATCAAACAGTCGCAGATTGATTTAGCGATACTTGATATTATGCTGCCGGATATTGATGGTTTTCGACTTTGCCAAAAAATTCGGGAAAAGTTTTACTTCCCTATTATTATGCTTACCGCCAAAATTGAGGATAGCGACAAGATTATGGGGCTTACGATTGGTGCGGATGATTATATAACGAAACCGTTTAATCCTTTAGAGGTTGTGGCAAGAGTAAAGACGCAATTAAGGCGTTATCAGAGCTATAACAGTCCTAATTTGAGCCAATCCGAAGAAAAAGACGAGTATGACATCAGAGGTCTACTGATAAACAGAGTCAGCCACAAGTGCTACTTGTATGGCAAAGAAATAGCCTTGACTCCGTTGGAGTTTTCTATTCTGTGGTATCTGTGCGAACATCAGGGTAAAGTTGTCGCCTCGGAGGAATTATTTGAAGCCGTGTGGAAAGAAAAGTATCTTCGCAACAGTAACAATACGGTAATGGCGCACATTGGGCGGCTTCGGGAAAAATTGAATGAACCTTCAAAAAATCCGAAGTTCATTAAAACTGTTTGGGGGGTAGGGTATGAAATTGAATAAAAAAGAAAAAAACTATCTGCTCTCTACCTTGTTCAAAGGGTATGTAATTCAATGTGCGATTTGCTCTGTGCTTATTTTTGGCGGTACTTTTCTTTTAGGAATTATGGCAGAGGAAATTCTCCGCAAGTATGTTTTGTATTATTACTTGTATTACAGAACAGTATATCTTTATATAGTGGCTGTAATCGTGTGGGGTGGCTGTATTATATACATGACATACCTACTTTTGAAAAAAGTAGTCGCCTATGTGTACGAGGTACAGGCTGCGACAGGAAAAATGTTCGATCAGAATGTCAGTTACATTGAAATGTCCCCGGAGTTGAGTGAAATCGCCGCTAACATCAATCAGTTAAAACAAGAGGCTGAAAGTAATGCAAGGCTTGCAAAAGAAAATGAGCAGCGAAAAAATGACCTGATTATGTATCTTGCACACGATTTGAAAACACCGCTTTCTTCTGTAATCGGGTATCTTACTTTACTGCGTGATGAGTCGCAAATCTCAAAGGAACTTCGAGAAAAGTACCTTTCAATCACTCTTGGTAAGGCAGAACGGTTAGAGGATCTGATTAACGAGTTTTTCGAGATAACACGATTCAATATATACGATATTACATTACAATACACGAAAATCAATTTAACTCGCCTGCTGGAGCAACTTGTATATGAATTTAAGCCTATGCTCAAATCAAAGAATTTGCAATGTAATCTTTGTGTTGATGATGATATAATGCTTCGATGTGACGCAGACAAAATTCAGCGTGTTTTTGATAACCTTTTGAGAAATGCGGTTATCTACAGTTTTGAAAATACGGATATCACGATCAGCGCACAATGTCAGGAAGATACGGTCAGCATTATTTTTTGTAACCACGGCGATACTCTGCCGGAAGAAAAGTTAAACAGGATTTTCGAGCAGTTTTATCGGCTTGACGCAGCGAGAAGTACAAGCAGTGGAGGAGCTGGATTAGGTTTGGCGATTGCAAAGCAGATTGTTGAACTACACAATGGTACAATCGTTGCAGAGAGCCAAGAGGATCAAAACAAGTTTTCAATTACTTTGCCGTTGGCGTAGGAAAATTGTAAGAATTTGCATAGAAAAAAAGAGGAATATCTTACGAGCAATCAAGAAAATACGGGCTTCTGTTTTGGTACAATAAAAGTATCAAGATAGAGGCTCGTATTTTTTGTGATACAGCATAAGGAGGAATGATGAAGTTGCTAAGAAAACAAATGCTGCTATGTTCTATTTTGTTTCTTGTATTTACGCTATCTGCCTGCTCTGCAATTGGGCAGACAGACGAAAACAATCTTACAGATAGCGCAACATCCGCAGAAAAAACGGTATCAGTTGTACGAGGGACAATTACTCCAACCGTTTCAACGCAAACGACTATTGTTCCGGCAGTACCGTTTATTATTTTCTCACCCGAAAATGGCATATTTAATACAGCGGTAGAATTAGAAGAAAAAATCACTGCCGGGCAAATTATTGGAACTGTGAACGGCAAAGAATTGAAATCTCCGGTGGATGGTACAATTACCTCTATTGCCCCATCCAATGAAAGCGTACCGAGTAATTATCCCGTAGCGATAGTGCATTATACAGGATTTGCCCTCAATGTAGAGGCAGATAATTTTTTGAGTACCTTACCGGAGTATGCAGAGTTGAAAGCAAAATTTCAAGTATATGATGGTGTAGGACCAACCGATATGATTGCCGTGGTGTCGCCTGCCGCAGATGAAAATGCGTTTACGGGAATCGTGCCGCAAGAGGGCATTCTGCAATGCTTGATCAGTCAAACAGTCGATGTGAAATCGGGGCAAAGTGCAACGGTAGTCATAACGGCGACAACGAGAAATGATGTCCTTATATTGCCGCTGTCGGTAATAGCGGGTAGACAAGGGACGGGATTGGTTACTGTAATTACTCCGAATGGAGAAAGAGTGGAAACAAAAGTGACATTGGGTGTGACAGACGGAGCCAATATAGAAATACTGTCCGGCTTAGAGGAGGGCGATGTAGTTTCTGCTACTCCGCCAAACCTTGATCCGAGGGGGATTTGATAAAATGAAAGGAATTTCCGAAAAGACTTTAATCAAAATAAAGGATTTGAAAGCAAGCGTCAAATTGAATAATGGCGATATGCTGACAACAGTAACCAACGCTAATATGGAATTGCAACGAGGGCGCAGTTATGCCATTGTCGGAAAGTCCGGCTCAGGCAAAACAAGCCTTATATCCATTATTGGCTTGTTAAATCGGGAATATGAGGGCGAGTACCTTTATGATGGTATATCTATTTCTGCTTTGAAAGACCGTGATCTGTCTATACTGCGAGCCAATAATATCGGATTTGTATTTCAGAACTACTCTCTGATTAAGCACTTGCGGGTATGGGAAAATATCGAATTACCCCTACTCTATGCCAAAAAGTCGTTTACCGCCAAACAGCGTCACGAGATAATTACAGGCTTGCTAAAAAGTGTCGGCTTAGAAAGCAAGGAAAATGATTACCCAATCAATTTGTCCGGCGGTGAACAACAAAGAGTTGCAATCGCAAGGGCGCTTGCAGTATCTCCGGAAGCCATTTTATGTGATGAGCCTACGGGAGCGTTGGATAAAAAGACGGGAACGCAGATTATGGAACTGTTGCACAGCGTCGTAAAAGAAAATGGAATTATGCTGCTGTTGGTTACGCACGATCCTGATATTGCAGATACCTGTGATACGATTTTTGAAATGGATGGAGGGAGGATAACTTGTGCTAAAAATGATACTTAAAGACCTTCGTCTGTCTCCACTTAGAAGTATTCTGACAAGTGTTTCAATGCTTGTAGGCATTATCGCAATGCTTGGATCGGTATTAGTTGGTACGCTTGGACGGGAGTATTTGATTTCCGTAAACGCACAGGTATATGGCTGGTCACCTACTTACTCATTCGTGATAACGGAATCCGATTTTCACGATAGAAATAAAATGGAACAATTATTCCAGAGATTTGAAGCCATTGATGATGTAGCCGCTGTTACTTTTTCTATGGGAGAAGATATTCGATTTGCACCAATGAAAGATTTAACGCCAATACCGCCGAATGATGTTTACCAAAACCTGATGGCTTTTGATTTAGTTTGCACCACGGAGGCATATAGTCAAGTCTATAATCTTCCAATGACATCCGGTAGATGGTTAGAGCCTTCGAGTGAGGGCGGATCGCTTGAAGTGGTCATAAACAAAGAAGCTAAAAACTATTTTAATGATTCGCCCTATGCTGCAGGAAATGTAAAAAGCACACTTTCGTTAACCCCATTCAATATTGTCGGAGTAGTAAACGATGGCAGGGATTTTCCGACTATCTATGCGGATTCTGCGGCGATCCTCAATTTCGCACCAGCAATGTGGCAAGTACAAAATGCAAATGTGTATTGGCATCCCACAACAGGACTGACAATCGAACAGATACATTCTGCCCTTGGCGACATTTTGACTGATACCATTGGCGGTTACTGGGAAAGTGCTGGGCGGAGTGATATTGGAGATACCTATGATTCGGTATTGTCCATACTGCAATTAGGGCTTTTGGTTACTTCGCTTTTGTTGCTGTTTGTTTCCGTATTAGGGCAGATCAATATCGGACTATCTTCATTGGAACAGCGCACACATGAGTTGCTGATCCGCAGAGCGATAGGTGCTTCACGAACAAATATTGTGGCATTGGTTTTAGGCTCACAGTTGATTTTATCAATATTCGTTTGCTTTGCAGCTATTTTGATTTCGCTGATTTTGGTGCATTGTATTGGAGCGTTGCTCCCTGTGGATTCCCCGGTGGGAACACCGAGTTATCCAATCAGCGTTGCTGTTGTTGCAGTTGCTGTGTCTGTGCTTACAGCATTATTGGGCGGATTATTACCAGCATTGAAAGCAGCAAAATTAGAGCCTGCATTGGCTCTTAGATAATAAAACTCAATTCAAGGAGGAAACAAAATGAAACGAACAATCTCAAAATCCGAAAGACCGTACAGACTGTTATTGTGTGTTATGATTTCTTTGCTGGTGATTATGCTGGCAGGCTGCTCCACTTCTTCGGACTCCGACACAAACACAAGAGGTTTCACGGACTTTGCTACCATTGAAGAAGAATACCTAACGACCATTGAGAGTTTGAATTGGCCGGAGGGCTTTACGCCGCCTGATGCTTTGGAAGGCGAAGATACGGGAGCGTCTTTTCAGATAGGATATGGCGATACAAGAGCATCTAACCTTTGGGAATATTCTTGGATGCAGGAATGGCTTGATACTTACAATACGGATTCGGAAAGGGCGGCAAAAGCCTTAGCTGAACTCGAAAAAGCCTTTGATATGCCTTATATGGGAACAGATCGCTGTGATGACGCCACACGCAAATATCTTCGTGATAATATTGATAAAGCTAAGTTGGGAGATCCGTCTGGATTTACAGAGTGTATTCAGGCAAATTATGCCGATTAAAAATGGCACATAGGAGTTTTGGTGTTGGGAGGTGAGCACATATATGCAGAGAAAACGCCGTAAGAAAAAACGATTTGGAGTATTTTTGTTTTTGCTTGTAGTTTGTATCGGCATAGGTATAATGTTTGTGCCGTGGGCAATGCAGCCGGAAAATTTCAGAGAGGTAAAGAATAAAATAAATGGTTTTCTCTACAAAGAAGATTTTCCTGACTCTTATAATGCAAAATCGCTGATTTTGGTGGATTGTTCTGATGATGAAATATTTGTTTCAAAAAACGAGAACGAGCCACAAATTCCTGCAAGTTTAGCCAAGCTGTTTGTTATTGAGTATGCGTCAACTTTAGCAGACCTTGATAGTATCGTTGTTGCAGACTATGGTGCTATTTCACTCACGAAACCTGGCTCGTCTGTTGCTCAAATCAAGGAAAAAGAATACTTTTTACACAATCTATTTGCGGCAATGTTAGTACCGTCAGGGAATGACGCAGCTTATGTGGTTGCTGATTATTGTGGAGGATTACTTTCGCCGCAAGCAGAAAGCTGTCAAGAGCGTGTGAGGATTTTCATGGAGAACTTAAACCTGCATTTGCAACAGCAGGGGTACTTAGACACAGTTTTATATGATCCGAGTGGTTTTGATATGGAGGCACTTACCACCACTTTAGATTTGAAAGAAGTAGTATATCGGTTGTTGGAATACTCGTGGTTTAGAGAAATTGTATCTCAAAACACTTATACGGCAACACTGCCTGATGGCAGTACACAAATATGGCAGAATACAAACGCCTTCCTTGATCCGACATCCGAATATTACAACGAAAATGTATGCGGAATTAAGACTGGCTCTCTGTCTGACGACTATAACTTGATTGTGCTTTATCAGCAGCACGGAAAAGAGTTTTTGATATGCAGTTTAGGCTCTCAGTCCGATTCCTCTCGTTATGACGATGTGAATTTTATTCTGAAAACGATTGATGAATCGTATTATCTCACGCAATAAATCTTATGTTGTCCAAGACAAAAAAACTAACCAAGGGGGGTGATAATATCGGACGAATCGTAATAATGGAGTTCAAAGCACAAGACTCAACAGCCTTTGACGATATGCTGGCTTTTGTAAAACAGCACCCTGATTTTGAAAAATTAGAGATTTCATATGAGCCGACATTATCCCTTTCCGGCTTAGAAATCAATTTGAGCCGGCGCAGAGTTATCAATAACGGTCAGGAAATTGAACTGACCGTCAAAGAGTACGATATACTCTGCTTGCTCGCAGCCAATAAAGGTCGTGTTCTTACATACGAGCAGATTTATGATAAGGTGTGGGGCGAAATATCAGCAGGCAATGAAAAGGATACCGTAGGCTTTCACATTCGGAATCTTCGTAAAAAACTTTGTGATACAAACTCTCACTTTTCCATAGATAGTGTTCGTGAGATCGGCTACCGCTTTAACAGTCAGTAAGCAGTCCCTCGTAGTTCATAATGAATTGCGAGGGATTATTCATTTTCTAAGACGGTATGTCGGAATTTGATAAATCCCTGCAAATGTTGATTTTATACGACTGTTAAGAGCAATATCGTGTCTAAACTTGCGACTGGACTTTGCATTTTCTACGAGTTATCTTCGTAATATCTCGGCATTATACTACTGGAATGTTTATCATAAACAGGGCATGATTTATGGCAGAATGGGCAGTCGTTCTCGTGCCATTTATTAGGTCTTGCTTGGATACGAATATGTTTAACTCCATTCTTATCAGAGTAAAGATTACAATTTTTTATAACTGTGTTCTTGACATTAAGGACACTTTTGCATAATGTATTAACTGAAGCCACTTGTGAATACTCCTTTTGTGTTTTTCTTCGCAGTTAATACATTAAAGGACACAAGTGTTTTTTCAATATGGTGTTGTTAATTTATGGTGTTAGGCTTCCACCATTATGCCAGAAGCCTCATATAAATTTATTGGGAAGAGTTACCGATCAAGTTTTCTCAGAATCCGAAGAATGGGATATTGATACGGTGTCAGAAACTATTGCATCGGAATATGAAAGAGCAACGAATCTTTCGATAAATAAAGAGAAGCAGAATTTGCCAATAGAAGAAAAACGAACGATAGATGTTAAAGAAATACGAGAATGGCTGAACTTTATTATTACGATTATATCAGTTGTTTTGGGAGTTACGAATTCTTCAGCAACAACGATAAATAATTACAATTATACACAACAAGTCAATAATTATTACATCGTTGGAATGGGATATGATGCGAAGGAGCTAAATACGACTAAATATAGAATCGTTAATAGAGAATCTATTGTACGACTGAAGCATGACTGCCATTCGATTGTAATTGAAAAGCTTGAGGAAGGGAAAGTTGTTAGAATTATAGATAAATATAAAAAGTGGCGACAGATAATTTGGGAGAATGAAGATGGTGAAGAATGTATGGGGTGGATTCAAAATTATAGATTAACTGAGTTTAAAGTGCCTAGAAATAAATGATGTATATTTGATGAAATAGAATCTATAAGTGAAGGAAGTATTATGTGTGGTAGATATTATATTGATTCTGATATGGCAGATGAAATCGAAAAAGTAGTGCATGATATAGACCAACGGATCCGGCAGGAACATTTTGCAGGAGATATCTTTCCAACCAATGTAGCACCGATCATTGAAAAATCAGAACATGGATTGAAACTGGATGTTTGCAAGTGGGGATATCCATTGTCACAAGGAAAGAATCTGGTTATAAATGCAAGAGCAGAATCTGTTATGGACAAACCTTCTTTTCGAAATGGAATCCTCTATCACCGCATTTTGATACCGGCAAGTGGGTTCTATGAATGGAATCGGTTAAAAGAGAAAAATACATTTTCCAGATATGATGCACCAGTATTGTATATGGCTGGCTTCTGTGATTGGTTTGAGAATGAACGACGATTTGTGATTATGACTACAGCAGCCAATGAATCTATGATAAAAGTACATGATCGTATGCCGCTGATATTGGAAAAAGGACAGCTGAAAGATTGGTTCGATGACAGGAAAATGGAGCAAATTCTGCATCAGGTACCGGTTCAGCTAAAACGAGAGGCAGAATACGAACAGCAGAGCTTATTCTTATAATGGTTCAGAGGAGAAATAGAAAGATGCAAATATTTGTTGATGCAGATGCCTGCCCAGTGGTTGCGATCATTGAAAAGATTGCAAAAGATAATAGTGTTCCGGTAATGTTGTTGTGTGATACAAACCATGTTCTGTCATCGACTTATACTGGACGCATTCCTACTGTTTTGACAATGCGTACAACCGGTCTATTGCAGCTTATATTCTTCCGGTCCTCGGAAAACATTTCATGGACAACGTGACTGCCAGCGACCTGATGGATATCCTTGCAAAAGTTCCATCTTCCGAATTTTACAGGGTATGTGATGCTGTAACCTGTTTTTTCCGGGATGCACGGAACCATTACTGTACAACACAGGATAACAGTGCGGATGCAGTCCGCATAATGAAAGAAAGAAAAAAAGCAGAAGAGGATCTGCATAATTATTACGAAGTTCCTTCCGGTACCTATTCTCCACAGCAGCTTCTCCAAATGCTGCAGATCTGCAAACTGGAAGCACCGGTTCTCTATCTTCCCATGCTTCTGGCATCCACTGCCGGCCTGAGGATTTCAGAAATCCTTACGGTCACGTTCCGGGATATTCATTTTTACAACCAGACCATCTGCCTGCAGCTTCCCGTAAAAGATGATCTTCCCAATCGAACGGATACCATCACCATCCCGGAAGAAAACACGAAAATGGTATACCTGGCCGATTTTGTGATGGACGAGATCCGGCTCCAGAGGGAACGCTTGGAAGCCTGTCAGAAAACAGCCCCGGATTTCAATCCTTCCGGATATTTGATCTGGGGACGGAACGGTTTCCAGAGGCAAAATAATTTTATCAACAAACCTTACGCCAGGATCTGTGCAAAATGTCCGTTTCCTACCTTTCCTTGGAAAGAACTTCGAAGAATAAAGTTATCAGCCAGCAGCATGAAACGATTTGCCCAAACCCTTGGGGCTGAAAATTCCGGACAGCCCCAGCCACGCGAGATTCCCCAAATTCCAATTGACAGAAGTGACCTGATAGAATTGATGAAATAATCAGCCAGCCTATATATGAAAGCAAAATGAACGCCATCTCTTGAAAACTGCCGCATTTCATCATGCGTGTTTAAAAGGGATGGCGTTCATTTTTTGCTTCATAATATAGGAATAAATATTTACAGCAAGAAAGTGACCAAACAGGAATTTTATAATTTCCGTCAATCCTAACAAAATATAATAAATAACACTAAATAACACTAAATAACATTTTATAGCATTCCTTGATACTACCTGATATTTTATACTTTTTTCCTGTTATTCTAGCCGGATTTTCTATATAATGATCATTTCAATGCGAAAAATCCCATGATTTTCTGAATTTTCCCGAATAAAAATTATATACTTGAACTTCTAAGCGTTTCTGTTTATAATAAAAACACTGTTAATGGTCCTGTTTTCCGGTATCAAAATGGTCTCACGCATTTCCAGATGCTGAGGTTATTTTTTTGCTTGAAAATAGAAAAAAGTGACCAAATCCATTTTTAACCAAAAAACCGGCTTAAAAGTGACCCTCTGTTTTTCAGATTTTTAGAACGAAAAGACAGATTTTTGAGTCCTAAAACGCATATTACAGCAATCTGAATTTCCTAAAAATTCATCGTTTTATTGTTGCATATGCACAATTATCGAAAGGAATAGTATGAGAAAATTAGCACTTAGTGACGAAATATTGCTTAGTGTTGACAAAGCAGCCCGCTATATCGGCGGGGAAGTCAACTCTATTATGAAAGACAAGGATAAAGTGACCACGAGAGTCGCATTTTGCTTCCCGGATGTCTAGGACACGATTTTTTTACCTGCTCCCTTTTTAAATCACTTAGTACTATTTGCCGTTAT
>OGEO01001144.1_pt1 | contig 18050 bp, 20 predicted proteins | sample 1570661 | NCBI WGS metagenome assembly OGEO01 (sample SAMEA2582142, study PRJEB24529) | metagenome | biome: Human gut stool | place: China | collected 2011
CAAGAAAACTGAATAGTGAAGTGGTTAAGTCCCGGGCGGTTAAGGCTGCTATTACTTATGGAATTTATGTCCGTGGTATTAACGCTGATGATCCTTTAACAGATTGCATTGAGGCTTTGTGTATGCTGAATGATAATGATCTACATGATGCATACAACTATAAGACAAAAAAAGTCCGCCAATTCAATGCGAATGAACTGACGGACACAATGGAAAATGCTGTTAAGCGTTCCAGTAACCTTATGTTGATAGATAAAGATACCGGAGATATAATATTTAACTCTTGACTTTGTTATAACATGAAAAAGCCGAAAAGTAAAGGCGAATGTTGCAAAGTTGTGGTTATATCTCCTGATAAGGAGGGTTTTTATATGAAATATGATTATGGATTTAAGTTGAATTGTGTTGAACTATATAAAAATGGTCGATGGCATGAAACACCAGAAGGAATTGGACAAAAAAACTTTAGAAAAGGAATTACTACATGGGTCAAAATCGCTGACTTACATGGAATAGATGCTTTAAAACATCCTACCACCTGCACTGAGTATACTGTGGAAGAAAGATACGCTTTAGTTGCCAGGGTTCTAGCTGGAGAATCTCAAAAAAGTGTTGCAATAAGTGCTAATATTAATCACAGTCAACTGTCAAACTGGGTAAAACGATATAAAATATATGGATATAATGGTCTCGATTTAAAGAAGGGACGACATAGTAAGGAGCAGCCTCTGAAAAAATCTATAATATCAAGTGAACTTACTCCTCCTGAGAAAGAAGAACTAATACGTTTAAGAGCAGCAATCGTTAAAGAAATTCGTGAAAAAGGATATCGATTAAAGCATCTTCTAAAGGCATGAGATGATGAAACTGATAAAAGAAATCTTTGATCAAAATAAGGGGACGCTATGGAGTTCGTCGAGTTCATAGAGAGCTTCTAAATCGCGGTTATCTGGTAAATCATAAGAGAGTGTAACGACTTATGCATAATATGGGATTATTAGGTAAACGTCCTAAAGAGAGATACCATTCTTATAAAGGGAATGTAGCAGATAATATTATTAATAGAAATTTTAATGCGAGTAGACCATTACAAAAATGGACTACTGATGTATCTCAATTCAATTTTGCATGGGGAAAATGTTATATTTCTCCAATATTAGATAGGTTTAGAAATGAGATTATTTCCTATGATTTATCACCGCATCCTAATCTTAAACAAATTACAAATATGCTGACTCAGGCATATGAAAAGTTTCCCATCCTTGAAGGATTGATTTTCCACTCAGATCAGGGATGGAAATATCAACATGCTCATTATATCAATTCATTAAAAGAACACAGTATAATACAATCAATGTCTAGAAAAGGAAACTGTTATGATAATTCGGTAACGGAAACTTTCTTTGGCCGATTAAAAAATGAAGTCTATTATGGGTATGAAAATGAATTGTATTCATTTTCATAGTTTTCTACTGCAATAAAAGAATACAGAAAAAACAAAATGGATGCCACCTGTTTTGTACAGATTAGCATCCATGGCATAATTTTTTTAAAACTAAATTTAAACGTGTCCAGAAAACTGGGTACACATCATTTTTTGGGGTTCACTTCATAAGTTGGTCGTTTTAAATAACTTCATCAATTAAGCCGTATTCAAGCGCTTCATCAGGTTCTAAAAAGTGATCACGATCAGTATCGATAACAATTTTATCTATGGGCTGATTTGTATTTTTACTAAGAATTAAATTTAATTTTTCCTTTTGTTTTAAGATTCGTTTGGCACTAATTTCAATATCACTCGCTTGTCCTTCAAAAGCTCCTAATGGCTGATGAATCATAATTTCTGCATTGGGCAGTGCAAAACGCTTGCCCTTGGCACCGCCTGCTAAAAGGAAAGCTCCCATGCTGGCTGCCATACCAATACATACGGTGGACACATCGCACTTGATATATTTCATGGTATCATAAATTGCCATACCTGCAGTAACGCTTCCGCCCGGGCTGTTGATATACAGATGGATATCCTTATCGGGATCCTCCGCTTCCAGGAACAGTAACTGTGCCACAATGATGCTGGCGGAAGTCTCATTCACTTCCTCACCCAGGAAAATGATCCTGTCCTTCAACAATCTGGAATAAATATCGTAAGACCGCTCACCTTTGCTGGTCTGTTCAATGACATAAGGTACTAAACTCATATTCTAAAACCTCCATTGCTTCTGATTAATACTATTATCGTATCCTACTTAGTAAGCTTTTTCAACGAGATTCCGAAGATTTAATAAAAATTTAGGAACTTTTAAATCTGAAAAAGAAAGCGGACCTGGCAGTCCGCTTTCTCTTCGTATCGTATCTTAAAGCACAGATTATGCTTCTTCCGGCTTCTCTTCTGCTGCCTTTTCCTTCTTGGTAGTCTTCTTGGCTGCAGCCTTTGCTTCCTTAGCGTTGTCTACGATGAAGTCAGCTGCCTTTCTTACGCAGATATCTTCCTTCACCTGCTTAGCACCCTGCTCACCCAGGAGTTCTCTTACCTTATCAGCTTCCATCTGGTAAGATTCTGCGATGCTCTTGATCTCAGCTTCGAAATCTTCCTCAGTAGCTTCCATCTTCTCAGCTGCTGCTACAGCTTCCAGAACCAGACGGGACTGGATTCTCTTCAGCGCTTCGGGCTTCAGCTGCTCCATCATGGTCTGAGCGGTCAGACCGGTGAACTGCATATACTGCTCCAAAGAAAGACCCTGTGCCTGAATTCTCTGTGCAAAGTTCTCTAACAGCTGTCTCTGCTGGGTCTCGAGCATTGCATCGGGAATCTCCATCTTGGAATCTGCGATCACTGCATCCAGAACTGCCTCTTCCTTGGCAATCTTAGCTTCTTCTTCCATCTTGGAAGTCAGCTTCTTCTGTACATCCTCTCTATACTCAGCCATAGTATCGAAATCAGATACTTCACTTGCGAACTCGTCATCCAGATCAGGAAGCTGCTTCTCCTTGATCTCCTTAACGGTGCACTTGAATACTGCGGGCTTGCCAGCCAGCTCAGCTGCATGATAGTCCTCAGGGAAGGTTACATTTACTTCGGTCTCTTTATTTAATTCAGCACCGATCAGTCCCTCTTCAAATCCGGGGATGAAAGAGCCGGAACCGATGGTCAGGGAATGATTTTCACCCTTGCCGCCCTCAAATGCAACACCGTCTACAAAACCTTCGAAATCGATAACGGTCATATCGCCGTCCTTAACAGCACGGTCTTCTACATTGATGGTTCTCGCATTGCTCTCGCGCTCTCTGTTGATCTCAGCGTCAACCTCTTCATCGGTCACCTTAACTTCAATCTTGTCAACCTTCACACCCTTGTACTTGCCAAGAGTCACTTCGGGCTTCAGAGCAACCTCTGCAGTAAAGATGAAAGGCTTGCCAGCCTCTAACTGGGTCACATCGATCTTCGGAGAAGATACGATCTGCTCCTCACACTCTTCCAGAGCCTTATCGTAAGCATCGGGGATCAGAGCATTTGCTGCATCCTCATAGAATACTGACTTGCCGTACATCTGCTCGATCATCTTACGGGGAGCCTTGCCCTTACGGAAACCGGGAATGCTGATCTTGTTCTTATTCTTCTGGTAAGCACCTTCGATTGCCTTCTCCAGTTCTTCAGCAGATACTTCGATGGTCAGCTTCGCCATGTTTTTCTCTAACTTTTCAACCTGTAAACTCATTATAACATTTCCTCCTTTATACCCTTGCGGGTCTGTATCCAGTCGCAATCATTTTGAAATTATAGCATAAGTCAGAGGAATTGACAACACTTTTATTTCAGGGTTTTCTGCGTATCCGGGGCATAGAGGCACTTGGAACTGACTCCCGGGATCATTCCCAGCTTCCCGGACAGAGCACTGACCTTTTCCTGTGGGGCGTCCATGACCACACTGATGATATTCATCTGCTTCTCATGATAAGGTATCCCCATTCTTCCGATAATATATTCTCCGTATTCATGCAAAAGTCCGTTGATCCGTCCTGCTGCCTCCTTATCCTCCACGATAATGCCTACTAACGTCACTCTTGTGTTTCCCATATCCTTTCCCATAATCCTTCTCCCTTCTGAACGTCCTCCGGCATATTCTCCCAGGGTCTGATATGCGTGGCGATCATGATGATGCGTCCATTTGCATGTGTGCGGATGTATTCATATGCTTTCTCCCGGTTCTCTTCATCCAGCCCGGTGAAAGGCTCGTCCAGCAGAACACACTGTGCTCCTGCTTCCATTGCCCGCACCAGTGACACTCTCCGCTTCATGCCGCCGGACAATTCATGACAGGGCTGACCCAGTGCTTCCTCCGGCAGTAACCACGTAAGTGCCTTCCGCGCTTCCTTCGCATCTCCCATGACCATTTCCAGATTCTTCACCGCACTGTATTCTTCGCAGAGTCTGTCCTCCTGAAACTGCACGGAAAAAGCATCGATTCCCGACACTTCTCCCTCTTCCGGCCGTTCCAGACCGCATAAGCACCTAAAAAAGGTCGTTTTGCCGCTGCCCGATGGTGTATCCAGAAAGTAAGGTTCTCCTCCGTGGAATTCCTGTTCCACATGCCGGAAGATCCAACGGTCATGATAACATTTTCCAAAATCTGCCACACATAAAGTGCGACGTTCTCTGCTGACATTTTTCTGCGGCATTGCCGGTCTCTTGCAGGCAGGCTCCCACCGGAAAAAATATTCCACACAACCGAAGACTATTTTCTCAAACAATACACTAAGCACAATGATCACTGCCGTCCAGGCAAACAGATCCGCCGTATCGAGGTAAATCTTCGCCAGATACAGTGCTCCGCCGATGGAATGCAACGGCGTACCGATCACTTCCGCTGCCACTCCGGATTTCCAGCTCATTCCCAGGGATAATTGAAATGCGCTGAGCAGGAATGGCTTTAATGCCGGACGGTAAATATAGAAAAAGCGGGTGGCAAACGGCAGACGAAACACTTCTGCCATCTCTATCAGTTCTGCGTCCGCACTTTTTAAGCCTTCCAGTGTGTTCAGATAAATATTCGGAAACACCACGAAAAAGCAGACCGCCACCGCCAGCGGGGAAGCTCCCCACCAGATCAGTAAAAGCACCGCAAATACTGCAACCGGCACTGCCTTGCAGAATACCATGAACGGGCGCAGGATTTCCTCTGCCAGACGGTATCTGTAGCTTACCGCCGCTAACAACAGTCCCAAAACCGCTCCCAGCAAAAAGCCTGCGGCAATCCGCCACAGCGAGCCAAGGGCGCTACGCCAGAATTCCACCTGCCCTGCGAGAACGATAATCGCCCGCAATGCCTGCAGGGGTGTCACCACCAGCAGGAAATTATCCACACACACTGCCGTGATCTGCCATACCCCCAGCCAGAAGAGCAGGATCATAAATTTTTTAATGTATTTTTTATCCTTATTCTGCATCATAATAGAAATCAGATTCCGGAAGTCCGCCGCCGATAGACAGAGAATCCTGGTGGAACAGTACGTCAAGGTATCCGGACAGTGCCTGCTTCATGTCTGCCCTATCCATATAAGTAATGTTGCATCCTGGGATTGCTTTCTGTGCAATGGGCTCCTTTGCCACGATCTGTGCTTCCACTGCCAGCGCAGCACCGGTGGTGGGATCTGCATTGATGGCTTCGGCACTTGCCTTATGTTCTTCCATAAAAGATTTCACTGCATCCTCATGCTCTTCCAGGAATTCCTTGCGTACCACCGTGACACCTGTGACCATGCTGCTGCCGCTTACACCCTGTATCTTATTCCACTCTTCGTTTAAGTCAAAGATCACTTTCAGTGCATCATTCTGCATGCAGGCTGCAGTGACGAAGGGCTGGGGCAACAGTCCGATGGCTGTGGGATCCTCTGCCAGCACAGATGCCACCTCTGTTGCTTCGGATTTATATTCCAGTGTCACATCGTCCACAGACATGCCATTGGCAGTCAGCAGATATTGCAATACATAGTCCGGTGTGGTTCCCTTTCCGGTTAAATAGATGGTCTTACCCTTCAGATCCGTAAAATCCGCAAGGTCATTCTCTCCGGATACCATGTACAATACCCCCAGTGTATTGATGTCGATCACTTCCACACCGCCCTGTGTCTTATGATAGAGGATACTTGCCACATTGGCAGGTATCAGTGCGATATCCAGGTCACCTTTTACCATTAGCGGCAGGATCTCGTCCGCACCGGTAGCCATCTGAAACTCATAGGCATTAGAAGTCTCTCCTTTTTCTGCCTTGTCCATTAAAAATAAAAGTCCCAAAGATGTCGGGCCTTTTAAGGATGCCACACGCACTACTGTGTCATCCGCATCCGTATTTTCTGCTGTAGCTTCTGTACTTTCCATTACGGTTTCCGTACTCTCTGCAGGCTGTGTACTCTCTGTCATCAGATTTTCTGCTGCGCTCCCGCTATTCTGTGTCTGCCCACATCCGGCAAGACCGCTGCATAACAGTCCAAGCGTCAGTACCAGCGCCAGCGTTTTTGTGATTCCTGTTTTCTTTTTCATTGTTTTGTCGCCTTTCTCTTCTCAGCCCCGTGCTTCGGAGTCAGTCATTTCTGTGGGATTCCGGTCAGTGGATCCGATGCCGCGCTTTCCAGTCTCCGTTTGTTCTGTTGCTTTTTGATTATAACATAAAATGAAAAACTTACCAGCATGAAAAAACAGCCGGTGCTCATACTAATACCAAGATAAGTGATCACAAACAACGCTTATCTGAAACACAAAAACAATTCCAAACGGAGGTGAACGAAATGGCAAGTAAAACCAATAGAGTAGAAGTTCCCGCGGCCAAGGCAGCAATGGACCGTTTCAAGACTGAGGTTGCATCTGAGCTGGGTGTTAATCTGAAAGAGGGTTACAACGGCGACCTTACTTCTAAGGAAGCAGGAAGCATCGGCGGCGAAATGGTTCGTCGTATGATCAAGAAGCAGGAAGAGCAGATGAAATAAGCTCTGCCGGACTCCTCGGAATCGACAGGAACAAAAAAGAAGCTGTACAGAGAATCCCTCTGTACAGCTTCTTAACTGTGTTCATCTTATTTATTATTCACCGAAGACTGCTCTGTAATCTGCCTGGAACTTGGCAATACCGGCATCAGTCAGAGGATGTTTTACCATCTGCTCTATAACCGCGTAGGGAACGGTTGCAATGTCAGCACCGGCCAAAGCGCAGTCGGTCACATGAATGGGATTACGCACGCTTGCTGCGATGATCTGGGTATCTAGGTCGGTTACCGCGAAAATATCAGCGATATCACGGATCAGGTCTACCCCTCTCGTGCTGATGTCATCCAGTCTTCCCAGGAAAGGAGATACATAAGTTGCGCCGGCGCGTGCAGCCAACAACGCCTGGTTTGCTGAAAAGATCAGTGTTACATTGGTCTTTATCCCTTCGGAGCTTAATACTTTACATGCCTTCAGACCTTCTACCGTCATAGGAATCTTGACTACCATATTGGGATGGATGGCTGCGATCTCTCTGCCTTCCTTGATCATGCCTTCCGCATCTACGGTGGTTGCTTTCACCTCACCACTGATGGGTCCATCTACGATGGATGCAATCTCTTTGATCACTTCTACAAAATCTCTGCCCTCTTTGGCGATCAGAGAGGGATTGGTCGTTACTCCGCAAATAACCCCCATGTCATTTGCTTTCTTAATGTCTTCTACTTTTGCAGTGTCAATAAAAAAACGCATAACTCTTCTCCTTTTTGCTATGTAAATTTAATTGGTCCGGTCCCGAAAGTAATCTGTGACCTCTAGTTACAGTATACTCATTCCGTTTGGAAACAGCAAGTAGTTTTTTATAAATTTTATTGATTGTGTTCGAGCACGGTTCGTACAACTACGGGCAGTACAACTTACGGATATAATAAAAATCAGACTCTTTGAATACCTGTCTGCGCACCCTCCCGGATGCATTCATCACGGAGAGCAGACGACGGAAGGTTTTCATATCCGGAATACGTCTCTGTCGCTCTGTATGAGTCGCCATCCGGCTTATTCTGCGAAGCCATTTTTCCTGCCTGTTGCGTTTCCCGTTTTTCTCTCCCAGCATGACCTCCAACAATTTTCCCATGGCATACACATCGCTTTCCTCCCCGGGTATCTCCCCCTGTCGAAACTGTTCCGGCGCACTGTAGGAATAATTGCCTGCTCCCGACCATTTTTCTTCTCTGTTCCACAGGCATCCCAGATCCAGGATCCCCACTCTGCCGTTGACACGGATCCGGATATTTTCCGGCTTCAGATCCCGGTAGAGAAATGGATGCTGCCGCTCATGAAGATATTGTATGCCTTCCGCGATCTGATCCGCGATCCACGCAGCATGTCCGGGAGTAAGTCTGCCTCTTCTCTCCAGCATTTTCCGCAGATCCATGCCATCCCAGAATTCCATGATAAGATAGCCCTTTCCTCCTTCCGTCCAATGTTCCACATACCCGGGGAATAACGGATGTCTGATCTCCTGCCAGTTCTCACATTCCCTCTGCCATTGTTCTGTGACATCGGACACTCTGCAGGCCCGAAATTCTCCGCTACTGTCTGTCACACGATAGACTTGGGAAAAGCTGCCTTCTCCCACCGGTACGGGACTATGATATCCATGCCAGACCAATATCCTCTCCATTTCTATTCCATTTGTACCGTTTCTTTGCTCTGTTTCCCTTTGCTCCATATAGCTTCTCCCTTTACCGGCAGAATCCATACCGCTCCCATATGTCTTCCGCCCCGCTGCTCTGCCTTCCGGCCCAGCTCTGCCAGCCGTCTCTCTGCCCGCTCCGCTCTGTCCGACAGTAGATCGGTCCCCACGCTTTCCGGTCTCAGGCAGCCTGCCAGTTCCTCTTCACAGTAATTCAGGAATCCATGATCCGTCAGCAAAATTGCTGTTCCTGCTTCGACTTCCCCCACCATGCATTGATCCTTCCAGACTTTCCATCCGGTTCTCCCAAACCTCTTGAAAAATCCGCAGAGATTCATCCTGCCGTGGTCAAACAGAAGCACTCTGCTGTCCACACACAGTACTCCCGCATAATTGCCGTTTTTGTCCACTGCCGCAAGCTGTTTCGACCATTTTTCTCTTATCCTTTCTTCCGTGTACGATTTCCAGATATCCCTCCCCTGCAATTCCTCTTCTATTTTGTTCTGCAGATTCATCAGCAGTTCCCTGTTGTCGGAAATACAGGCATATACCACAGAGGCTTTCCTGCGACGGTATTTTCGTTGTTGCAATGACAGAAATATATTTGGGACCGTCTCCTTTTGCCAATAGCAGGCCGTAACATGCTCCATACGCACTTCTCCCTTCTATCCTATCTATCCTATTTATCCTATCTATCCTAAACACAGATACATATATTCTTTTCATTCTTCAGGGTTTATTTGCCGACCGGCATGAAAATGATATCAGAATCGCGTCTTCCGCGAATGTAAAAAGAGCATACCATGCGGTATGCTCTTTGTCAACGGATAATAAGATATCCCGGATACTCTATCCGAAAATATTTACCAGATCGTTAAATAGCAGGAACACCATCAGCACCATAAAAAACACGAGTCCGATGAAGTGTACCATGCCCTCTTTTTCCGGGGGCACCGGTTTGTGCGTAATGGCTTCCCAGATCAGGAATACCAGTCTGCCGCCGTCCAATGCAGGAATCGGCAGGAGATTCAGGATCCCCAGATTCACCGTAAGCATCAGGGTGATATTCAACATATTCACCAGTACATTCTGCCAGCCGTAGTCTTTTGTACTTTCGTAGGTTTTTCCCACGACGTTCACGGCAATCCCGACCGGTCCTGCCACATCCTGTCTGGATACCTGCCCCTGCACCAGCATCGCCAGGCTCTTCCAGGTCATCGTCACACAATAACGCATCTCATACCAGGAATAACGGAAGCAGTCCAGTCCGGATAACTGTACAAAATCCGCGTTACTGATGCCGATCATATAACGTCCTGCACTCTCATCATACTTAGGAGTCAGGGTTGTAGTTCCTTTTACTCCGTCACGCTCATACTGTACCGTGACATTCCCGCCCCGGTAGGTCAGCGTAAACAGCTGTATTTCTTCATACAGATGAATCTTACTGCCATTCAGAGAGAGAATTCTGTCTCCGGGCTGCAGTCCGGCTTCCTGCGCCGCACCGCCATCCACGATCTCCGTCGCCACGGGATCACGGATCACGATCAGATTCACCATAATAAAAGCAATGATAAATCCAAGGATGAAATTAAATACCGGTCCCGCCAGGACAGTGGAGATCCGCGCCCATACATTGGCATTTAAAAACGATCCGCTGTGGTCTTCCCCGTCTTCTTTTTCATTCAGTCCATCTTCGCCTTCAAACATACAGGCTCCACCGATGGGAAGCAGCTTCAGAGAATATTTGGTGTCTCCTTTTTGAAAAGAAAACAGATTCGGACCCATGCCCACGGAAAATTCTATCACATGAATCCCATTGGCTTTCGCCAGCAGAAAATGTCCGAATTCATGTGAGATGACCACCACCCCGAAGATCAATACAAACAAGATCAATGTAACCATTTATTGCCTCTCATATCATGCTTCTATTTTAGGATCAGAATCCCTTGCCGTCGATATAACTGTAAACAGATGCTTCTGTCTCCAGAATCTCCTCCACGTTCGGGTTCTCGATCACCTTATGCTGCTCCATGGCTTCCTGAATCAACTCCGGGATCTGAAGATAAGCGATCTTGCGATCTAAGAACAGTCCTACCGCTTTCTCGTTGGCTGCGTTGTACACCGTAGGCATACTGCCACCGATGCGTTGTGCATCATAAGCAAGCTTCAATCCGTAGAACGTCTCCATATCCGGCTTCTCGAATGTCACCTGTGCCAGTTCATAGAAATCCAGCCGTCTGCCCGGCATCGGACGACGATCCGGATAGAACAGCGCATACTGGATCGGGAGTTTCATATCCGGAGTTCCCAGCTGTGCAATTACCGCACCGTCCACATATTGTACGGCGGAATGAATAATACTCTGGGGATGCACAATGACCTGGATCTGATCCAGATCCACACCAAACAGCCATTTTGCTTCCATGACTTCCAGTCCTTTATTTACCAGCGTGGAGGAATCTATCGTAATCTTCCGTCCCATGGACCAGTTAGGATGCTTTAATGCATCCTCCACCTGAATATTCTGCAGCTGTTCTCTTGTCTTTCCTCGGAAGGGTCCACCGGATGCAGTCAGCAGAATTTTCTCGATCCTGCCCTTCGGTTCTCCGTTCAGTGACTGGAAAATGGCGCTGTGTTCACTGTCCACCGGCAGGATCTTCACACCCATCTTCGCCGCCAACGGCATAATGATGTGTCCGGCAGTCACCAGAGTCTCTTTATTTGCAAGAGCAATATCCTTTCCTGCCTCAATGGCCGCGATCGTAGGTCTGATACCAATCATGCCCACAATCGCCGTCACTAATACCTGTGCTTCGGGCATCACTGCAATCTCCAGCAGTCCGTCCATTCCGGTCACGACCTTCACAGGAAGATCAGCTACACGGCTGCGCAGATCCGCTGCCGCCTCCTCGCTCCACATACCTGCGATCAACGGATGGAATTCTCGGATCTGCTGCTCCATCTGTTCTACACTTTTTCCTGCTGCCAGTGCTACCACCTGCAGCTCCGGATTATTCCTCACGACTTCCAGAGTCTGGGTTCCGATCGAACCGGTAGACCCCAGAATTGCTATCTTTTTCATGTATTTTCGCTCCTCTATCTGAGTCCCATCATCAGAATGGTAAGGAAATAGGTCATCGGTGCTGTCACCGTCATACTGTCAAAACGATCCATAATCCCACCATGTCCGGGAATCAGTTTCCCATAATCTTTAATATTATGGTTCCTCTTGATGGCAGAGGCCGCCAGATCTCCCACCATGCTCATCACTGCACCTGCAGCGCAGATAAAGGCAATGATCCATGTAATTGTCCGGTCCGGGAATGCCGTCTCCACAAAAAAATGTGCATACAGTCCACCGATCAGTGCTGCCCCGACGACACCGCCGATACAGCCTTCCAAGGACTTATGAGGACTTAATTCCGGGAAAATATGCTTCTTCCCGATCAGCTTTCCGACGACATAGGCACAAGTATCGCATCCCCAGGAACTGATCAGGATCAGCCATACCAGATAGATTCCGGTCTCACACTCGCGGGTGAGATAGACAAAGGACAACAGCACCGGTGCATACAGGAAGGAAAATACGGCTGCCATGACCTGACTTGCCTCGTATTTCGGAAACAATGCCACATAACAGAACATTTCTGCCATGAACAGGCCCACGATACACATGAGCAGTAATGTATGATCCCTGGTAAAAAACAGTGTTGCGTAATATGCCGTCACGCCCACAAAGCCGATCCACTCCAGTGCATTAAATTTTTTCTCATCCGTTGCACATCTTAATGCCTTGGTAAGCTCTCTGTATGCAATCAGAGAAATAAGCCACAGCGGCACTGCTAAAAATATATTGCCGAAGCTGAACGTAGCCAGTGCAATGACAAGCAATACAATGCCACTGAGCAAACGGGTCCAAAACATAAGCTATTCCTCCTTCAGGCCGCCATATCTTCTGTCTCTATGATTATATGCTTCCACAGCCTTCATCAATTCTTCTTTTGTAAAATCCGGCCAGGGAACCGGAGTAAAGTAAAATTCCGTATAAGCCAGCTGCCACAGCAGGAAATTGGAGATTCTCTGCTCATTGCAGGTACGGATCAACAGATCCGGATCCGGTATCCCAGCGGTATCCAGATAATCTTCCAGCATATCCGCCGTGATGGCTTCCGGTGATACTTCCCCGCTTTGTACCTTTGCGGACAGTTTTTTTACCGCACGGATGATCTCATCCCTGCCACCGTAGTTGATGGCAATCTGGAAATGCAGACCGTCATTGTTCTTCGTAGCTTCTTCCAATTCCGCGATGCGGGTCTGAATGTCCTGATCCAGTCTGGTCTTATCTCCCAGAACTCTGACGCACATACGATTTTTTTCGGCAGTCTTCAGACAGGTTTTCATATAATTGCGCAACAATTTCATCAGCGCATCCACTTCGTCCTGCGGCCGGTTCCAGTTCTCTGTGGAAAAAGCATATACCGTGAGATACTGAATCCCCATACGGTACGCCTCCTCACAGATCACTTCTACCGTTTTGGCCCCCTGCACATGACCGTAGTTGCGGGGCATTCCTTTTGCCTTGGCCCAACGGCCGTTACCGTCCAGAATAATCGCTACATGGTTCGGAATTTTCAAATTTTCTTCCATAATTTCAAACCTTCTTAAATCCTTAAACTGTCATGATTTCCTTGGACTTGCTGTCGATCAGGGCATCAATATCTTTTACATATTTGTCGGTAAGCTTCTGAAGCTCCTCCTCCAGACCTTTGATCTCGTCCTCAGACACTTCTGTCTTTGCCAGCTTCTTGAAAGCATCGTTACCGTCTCTTCTGATGTTACGGATGGCTACTTTGCCTTCTTCCCCCTTCTTCTTTACTTCCTTGACCAAGTCTTTTCTGCGCTCCTCGGTAAGCTCCGGGAATACGAGACGGATCACGCTACCATCATTGGAAGGATTGATACCGATATCGGAGGTCATGATCGCTTTTTCAATCTCCTTGATCAGAGACTTCTCCCAGGGAGCGATCTGGATGATACGTGCCTCGGGAACAGTTACGTTACCTACCTGCTGAATAGGGGTGGGAGTTCCGTAGTAGTCTACTCTCAGCTTATCCAGTACGTGAGGGTTCGCACGTCCCGCACGAATGGCAGCGAAATCTGCCTCTAAAAATTCAAATGCCTTCTGCATTTTATCACTATATACCTGTACTCTTGCGTCCATAATTTCCTCTCTTCTGCGCTCTGCGCCTTTCTATTATTTTGATTTTATACAGTTACTTTCGTTCCGTTGAACTTACCCTTCAGGGTATTCACAATGCTGTTTTCCTCATTCAGGCCGAATACCCACATGGGCATCTTGTTATCTCTGGCCAGAATGGATGCGGTCATATCCACTACCTGAAGGTTCTTCGCAATGACTTCATCAATGGATACTTCATCGTATTTTTTCGCCGTAGGATCCTTGGCGGGATCCGCATTGTATACACCGTCGATTGCCTTTGCCAGCAGAATTACATCTGCCTCTACCTCAATGGCACGCAGGACAACTCCGGTATCGGTGGAAAAATAGGGATGTCCCGTACCACCTGCGAAGAACACTACCATGCCCTTTGCAAAATATTTGTTGGCTCTGTCCTTAGAGAACAGCTTGGTAAAGGAGCCGCACTCGAACGGAGTCAGGATATTGGTCATCATGCCTACCGAGCGGAAAATCTCCGAGACATAAATACAGTTCATGATCGTGGCCAGCATCCCGATCTGGTCAGCCTTTGTGCGGTCGATATTCTCACTGGAACGTCCTCTCCAGAAATTACCGCCGCCGATGACAATACCGACCTGGATGCCGTCATCTACCAGTTCCTTTACCTGCAGTGCCACCTTTCTGACAGTCTCCTCGTCGAATCCGGTCTTTTTCTCTCCTGCCAGTGCTTCACCACTGAGTTTCAGTAATATTCTCTTCATGATCGTATGCTCCTTATTTTGTTTTCTTTTTCTCAGGCTTATAATCGTCGAAGAAAGAAGTCGGGCTGACTTCCGCATAGCACTGTGAGCACATACCTTCGATCACCGCACCATTGTTGATCTGTACGGACTTAGACTTAATATTTCCCATTACGATAGCGGAAGAATCCAGAATGACAGGTCCCTGTACATCGATGTCACCTTTTACTGCACCTGCGATGGCTGCGCTGGTAGCGGTAATGTTGCCGATGACAACAGTACTTGCTCCGATCTTCACGGAGCCCTCGCTCATGATCTCGCCGTTGATCTTCGCGCCTTCTGCAAAAATCTCAGCTGCCTTGGAATTACCATTGATATATCCGGTAATGTTCAGTTTGCCCAGAATATCAATGTTTCCATTAATTGTGCCTACCAGATCCATAGATCCTTCGGAACTTACATCTCCGGTGATCACCATACCGGCAGTAATAATTGCGTTTTCATCTGATGCGGTCTTTACGTCCATTCTCTTCTCTGCTCCTTTGTTTTCCTCTCTATGTTCCTGTTCCAGAACACTTCCTACGGTCATATCGTTCTGAAGCACATGATCCAGATCCAGCGCTGCTTCTTCCGCAGACTGTTCCGGTGTCTCTTCTGCTTCCTCCACAGGCTTTTCTTCTGCATTTGCCTGCGGGATCTCAATAGAATCCAGATTCTTCAGCATCTCTTCCAACGCTGCATTATCCTTTGTTGCATCTGTGGGCTGCTCTGTCTGCACTTTTTCTGTCGTTTCCGGCATATTCTTAACCGGTTGCTCTTTAGTCTCTGCGACGTCTCCCTGATTCAGATCTTCTTCCGGCATCAGTTCATTCACCGCCTGTGACAGATCTTCCTTCAAATCTGAGAAAAATCCCATGATTATGTACCTCCGTTTATCTCTTGTTCTATTATAAATATTTTCTATAATATAATGCAATTCTCCGGTTCCCTGAACTTTCAAAATTGCAATTATTCCACATGATGTACCGGCCTGGTATTCTCCGTGATCGGCAAAATCACCGTATCAGGTCTGGCCAGAATATTTTCTATGATATCCGGTAATGCTTCCACCGTAGTCGGTTTCTCCGCAGAGTCATGCAGCAATATGATCGATGTCTCCCTGGTATCAATATCCTCTGTACAATTCTCTAGCAGGGTATCGACAGACAGATTCCTGCTTCCGCCATCTCCGGAGGACACATTCCAGTCAAAATATTCCACGCCCTGACTGTCCAGATAATCAATAAATTCATGCATATCAATATTGCTGACCGTATTGGAGCTGCCCCCCGGAAAACGATAATAGACGCTTTCCACACCGGTCGCCTGGTAGATATCGTCTCTGATCCGCGCGAAATCTTCTGTGAAACTATCCAGCGATTCATAGAGTTCTTTATACTTGTGGCTGTAAGAATGCATTCCCAGGGTATGACCATCCTCCACGATCCGCTGCAAAGCCGCCTCCGCTTCAGAGCCATCCTTTCCCACCACAAAAAAAGTAGCTTTCACATGATACCGGTCCAAAATATCCAGTATCTCATCGGTATAAATACTGGGACCGTCATCAAATGTCAGATAAACCTTGTGAATCATCTCCTGTCCTGGATCACTCTCCGGCGTATGCTCCGACACTTCACCGGAAGTTACTTCTTCCTGTGTTTGGACACCTTGCTGTATTGCAGTCTCTGACTGTAGCTGCTGCAACAGGGTCTGTCGTTCCCGGTCCCTGGCATCCAGTTCCTCCAGGCGCTGTTCCAGATCCCGCAAAGTCCCATTGATCGCATGCAGTCTGCAGATCAGATAGACACAGCACAGGATAGGAATCAACAGTCCTACGATCACAATGCCTATGATCATCTTCTTCAACCGCTGTACTCTTCTCCGCCGATCGTCCGGCGCTGTCTGTTGAAGTTCTCTTGCCATAAATATTTCTACGTCTCTCTTCCTATTTCGAAATCTTTCCTTCCATCAGACAAGACTTCTGTAACAGTATAGCATATTCCACTTTTTTGGGAAAGAGATTTATGTAAAACTTTAAAAGCCGCGGCGGATATTCCTATCCCCGCAGCTTTTACCGCTATATTTCGATATTCCGTAATGATATTCCCCTCTGTGAATGAGTATTTCCTGTATGCCCGGGTTTGCTACCCTATTTCCTGCATTTTTCGCTCCGGATAATGCCCCATAATGAAATGTTGGAAAAAGAGCGCCGGAAGGTGATGGCTCCGAAACCGATACCATATCTCCTCCGGTACATTATCGAACTGGCAGATCTGACCGTCACTTGCGAACTCCATCTCCAGCACCTGTCGTTGTGCATCGTACCCTGCGGATCTGATCATCGGATTAGCCAATATGTACCTTCTCATTGTCTTTTGTTCTCGCTTTCTGTTTCTGCTTTTGTCATCCCTGACAGAAATGTCCTTTACTATAATGCGTTCAGCTATATCTTTTCCCTGAAAGAGTTCCCCCTTTATACTTTCACGTTAAGATTTTGTCCCACCCACTATGACAATCGCAGATTATTTTATTTTTCCCTTCGTTTTACCCTTATGCAGGTCTTAGCATACTTTCTGAATACGTGTGCTGTATCCCACGCCCTCTGTGGCGGTCTGCGGATAACGTTTTTTCTGCTGTCCGCGGCCAATATAATATTTAGTTTTGATCGAGTGTAGCAAATGAACAGGTCTGTTACTTAATAGTTCATAGAACGTTAATAGGTAAACTTAAAAGCTCCCGTGTCGTTCACAACTTCTTCGTAGCCGTCCACGTCTGCATAATGTGTGCAGATAACACGGTAGGTTCTGTCCTTGATGGCTTCAGGATATTTTAAATTTGCTCCAAAAATTGAGCAATCATAAGATTCTGTACCATCAGAGACAAGCACCGTTTTCCAACCATACCACATTTTCTGCTGCACCTTAATATCCTTTACACCTATAACAGATGCCGTACCTATACAAGACGTTGTAAAGGACATACATAACCCCTCGTCCATTTTAAAAGCCATAATAATTTCGCAATCAAACATCGTTGTTATAGGCTTCACATCCGAAATACTATATTCCGGACTCATGTTTGTTACTGTTACTTTCATAGTGGTATCTCCATTGAGATACGCTTCCTCCGCATGAGCTTCCTGTACCGGCACACTAAAAGCAAAAATCAGTGTCAATACCAAAGCAACTATTTTTCCACTCTTTTGTTTTCTTTTTCTCACTCGTGTTTTCCTTTCCTTCATAAGATTTTTTGCTACACTTTTAGAGGCTCAAATTGTCCCTCTATATAGTACATGTGATTTATTCTTCAAATCTTACAAAGAACTTTAACTTTTTTGAAAAGAGTTGATTGCAAAACTAACTTCTGGTTCAAGCACCAACTTTCTTTTTTGCACGAT
>OGEO01001148.1_pt1 | contig 18016 bp, 16 predicted proteins | sample 1570661 | NCBI WGS metagenome assembly OGEO01 (sample SAMEA2582142, study PRJEB24529) | metagenome | biome: Human gut stool | place: China | collected 2011
GCAGGAATCCTTATAGTGTGATCCTTTTTGATGAGATCGAAAAGGCTCATCCGGATGTGTTCAACGTACTTTTGCAGGTGCTGGATGACGGTCATATTACGGATTCCAAGGGCAGAAAGGTCAGCTTCAAGAATACGGTGCTGATCATGACATCCAACGCCGGAGCACAGCGGATTGTAGATCCCAAGAATCTTGGCTTCGCAACGGAGAAGAGCGAGACGAAGGATTATGAGAAAATGAAATCCAATGTCATGGAAGAGGTAAAGCGCAGCTTCAAGCCGGAATTCATCAACCGTATCGATGACATTATCGTGTTCCACCAGCTGAACAATGAGAATATGAAAGAGATCGTAAATCTGCTGGCATCCAATCTGTATAAGAGATGCGAGGACCAGCTGGGCATCCATCTGACGATCACGGCGGCATTGAAGGAACATCTGGTGTCTAAATACGCCGATAACAAGATGGGAGCGAGACCGTTAAAGCGTGCAATCCAGTCTGTGGTAGAGGATGCGCTGGCGGAAGAGATCCTTCAGAAAAAGGTGGTACCCGGAGATAAAGTATCCGCAGGCTTCAAGGACGGAAAAGTTGTATTCACGGTGAAAAATAAATAATTTTTTTGTAGAAAAAAGGGTTAGGATATATTATACTGTAACTATTCAAAACCCCATCCGCACTTCCCGGTAAAAGGGAAAATTTTGCGGATGCAGTTACTTTCAGGAGGACAGACAGATGGCAGTAGTGGAAGAAATACTTCGCAGTGAAGCAGACGGATCTATCAGCTTTGGTAATCATAAGTTGGCCAAGAAGGCAAAGGTAGAAGATTATGAGCATGCAGGGGATCTGCTGAAGGTTAAGACCTACAATGAGATGACAAAGCTGGAGAAGAACGGTATGTTTTTATATGAATCTGTTCCCGGAACCAGTGTGTTGGAGTTCAAAGAGTCCGATAACAGTGTAGAATTCATCGTAGAAGGTGATGAAGATTCCCAGATCACAGTAGGATTAAAGGACGACACCGAGTACGAAGTATTTATTGACGGTAAGAACGTAGGAACCATGAAGACCGGACTTGGCGGAAAGCTGAGCCTGAGTGTAGAACTGGAAGCAGCAGGGGAAGTACCTGTGAAGATCGTAGAGGCGTAAAGGCGCACTGCAAAGGAGTCCAGACACGGAGGATATTGTAGTACTTCGTGTCTGGGCTCTTTTTTATAACGATTGAGGAGAGAGCATGGCAAAAGGTAAGACAGCCACCGTTTTTTTCTGTCAGAACTGTGGCTATGAATCCACGAAATGGCTGGGACAATGCCCCGGCTGCAGAGAGTGGAACACTTTCGTGGAAGAGACGATAGATAAAACGGTATTGAAAAACACCGGCACCGGGAGTAGAAGAGAGCGCAGAGAGGCTTCCGAACCCTGTGTATTATCTGAAATCGCGATCCGTGAGGAGAACAAGACACTCACCGGGATCAAAGAACTGGACCGGGTGCTCGGTGGCGGAATCGTACAGGGTTCCCTGACTCTGGTAGGAGGCGATCCGGGGATCGGTAAATCTACCCTGCTGCTTCAGGTGTGTCACAATCTGTCAGAGGCCGGACATAAGGTATTGTATATCTCCGGAGAGGAATCCAAGGTACAGATCAAGATGCGGGCGGACAGGCTTGGCACATTTTCGGAACATATGCTCCTGCTGTGTGAGACGAATCTGGACATCATCGGTGAAGTGATCCGCAGGAGCAAGCCGGAGGTCGTGATCATAGATTCCATTCAGACCATGTATAATGAAAATGTATCTGCAGCACCGGGAAGCGTATCACAGGTGCGGGAATCCACAGGCATCCTGTTGCAACTGGCAAAAGGATTGGGGATTTCTATTTTTATTGTGGGACATGTAACAAAAGAAGGAACCGTAGCGGGACCCAGAGTGTTGGAACATATGGTGGACACGGTACTTTATTTTGAAGGGGACAGACATGCTTCCTACCGTATCCTGCGTGGGGTGAAGAACCGTTTCGGGTCCACGAACGAGATCGGTGTTTTCGAGATGCGGGAGACGGGACTCGCGGAGGTGAAGAACCCTTCGGAATATATGTTGAACGGACGGCCGGAGAATGCCAGTGGCTCTGTGGTGGCATGTACTATGGAGGGCACCAGGCCGCTTCTGATCGAACTGCAGGCGCTGGTGTGCCACAGCAATTTCGGAATTCCCAGAAGACAGACCACCGGTACGGATTTCAACCGTGTAAATCTCCTGATGGCAGTGCTGGAGAAACGTTCCGGAGTGCAATTATCTTCCTGTGATGCCTACGTGAATATCACCGGTGGTATCAAGATCCAGGAACCGGCGATCGATCTGGGAATAGTGCTGGCGATTCTGTCCAGCTTCCGGAATAAGGCACTGAATCCGAAACTGGTCGCTTTCGGTGAAGTGGGATTAAGCGGCGAGGTCCGGGCAGTCAGCATGGCAAAACAACGCGTGGCAGAGGCAGAGAAGCTGGGCTTCGAAGAATGTGTGGTGCCGCTTGTCTCGTTGGAAGAGTGTAAAAAAGGAAGTAAGATCAGGGTCATTGGCGTCAGTTCTGTACAGGATGCTGTGGATAAAGTGTTTGGCTGACGGTCTCGAACTGTGGAAATGTATCTGGAAATGAGACGATGAACAGTTAAGTGATATGAGGAGGTTGAAAACATGCCTGTCAAAATAGGAATCGATATCGGTAGCAGTACGACAAAAATCGTAGCTTTTGAAGGAGAACATATGCTTCCGCCCATGGCGGTCAAGGCAGATAGCCAGGTGGCATCTCTCTATGGTGCATTCGGAAGATATCTGTATGAGAATAATCTGGAACTGGCTGATGTGGAAGGAGTCTATATCACCGGTGTGGGAAGCAAATATGTGGAGAAAGCGGTATATGATCGTCCTACCTATAAAGTGGATGAATTCGTCGCTACAGGTACCGGAGGATATTATCTTACGGATAAAAAGGAAGTCATTGTCATCAGTATGGGTACCGGAAGCTTCTTCGTCAAAGTGACGGAGAAGGAGATGAAGCACCTGGGTGGTGTCGGCTTAGGAGGCGGAACGATCTGCGGACTGTCCTCGATCATGCTGAATACCGGCGACATTCATGAAATTGTGCCGTTGTCCCGTAAGGGTGATGTGGCGAAGATCGACCTGCGGATCGCAGATCTGGCCAAAGAAAAGCTGCCGGGCCTGAATCTGGATGTGACGGCTTCTAATTTTGGTAAGGCAGATGCCCAGTCCAAACCGGAGGATATCGCGGCAGGTATTGTACATATGGTGATCGAGAATATCTGCCAGGCAGGAATCCTGGCATCTATGAGCACCGGCATCAAAGAGTATATCCTGATCGGCGGACTGACTAAATTCTTCGAGTGCCGCCAGATCATCGAGGATTTCAAGAGCCTGTGGGATGTGAAGATCAGCATTCCGGAGTACTCTGATTACGCGACCGCCATCGGATCTGTGATCGCACCGGATTCGGAGAAAGAGGAGATATAACAATATAGCTGTAAAGACAACACCCCGGCATGGCGCAGATCTATGAATCACGTCGTGCCGGGGTGAAATTGTATCTAAAATCAGAAATAAAAAAAGCCGATAACATCGACTTTTAAAAGCAGGGGAAGAGGGGATCGAACCCCCGTTAACGGTTTTGGAGACCGCCGCACTACCGCTGTACTATTCCCCTATGAAATTGTATCAGCTGAACCACTGACGAAAGCTATTATAGCATAGATACTTATCACTTAGCAAGTGAAAATTTTAAATTTTTGCAAAAACTTTTGCAATTTTAAAGCAAAGCTTAAAAACTATCTTATAACACAATTAAAGCAGCCGCAGGCGGGAAACCTGCAGCCACTTTAATTGTGTAAAAGGGGAATTCTTCCGGAAATCTACTTATATAAGCGGTTCGGCTCTCACCGAACAAGTTTAGTATAGTACACAATTTGGCTTTTGTCTAGCATTTTTTTGCAAAAAAAGGCAAAAAAATTACAAAAAAAGACTCTTTGTCGACAAAATCAGACGCTGCTCAATAGTCATCCGAGTTTCCCGTTTTGTAAACGAGATTCCACTTTGAAAACAGAAATGTATATAATCAGATACATGGAGTGAATATCTTGCTTACTATCATGAAAGTAGTGTAATATAAGGAATAAATGAGTTAAGAGAGTACAGCAGATGAGAGCTGTGCAGAAATGAGGGTTATATGGAACAGCATTTTAATACGCCGTCAGAAGTCATTGATACCAACATGAAAGCCGGAGAAGGTAAAGCCCATCTTCCTTTAGGCAAGATGATCCTGTTAGGTATTATGGCGGGTGCATTTATCGCGCTGGGCGGAGCCACCAGCAGCACCGCGGCACATGCCATTGACAATGTAGGGCTGGCACGATTTGTGGCAGGTATTATCTTCCCCGTGGGACTGATGATCATTGTATTTGTAGGTGGAGAGCTTTTCACCGGTAACTGCCTGATCGTCATGGATGTGGTTGGCAAAAAGGTAACGTGGTTCGAATGTATCCGCAACCTGATCGTGGTGTACTTCAGCAATCTGATCGGCGCCCTGATCATTGATACCCTGATCTACTTTTCCGGTAATCTGGATTACACCGGAGGGCTGCTGGGTGCCTATGCCATCAAGGTGGCAGTCGGCAAAGTGGGCATTTCTCCCCTGAAGGGAATCACCTCAGGCATTCTGTGTAATATTTTGGTATGTATTGCTATCCTGATGGCAGTGGCAGCTACGGATATCGTAGGTAAGGTCTGGGCGATCTTCTTCCCGATCATGGCGTTTGTGGTCGGCGGCTTCGAACACTGCGTTGCAAATATGTTCTACATTCCCGTTGGCATGATGGCTGCGCAGAATCCTGTTTACGTGGCGAAAGCACAGGAAGCATACGGATTGACGGCAGAGCAGATTCAGGGACTGACGATACTTCACAGTCTGAACAACTTTATTCCCGTTACCATCGGTAATATTTTAGGTGGAATGGTATTCGTAGGAATTCCCTGTTACTTTATTTATAAGAAGAAGTGGCAGAAATACCATGACGATGCCAAAACAGCATAAAGTAAATCAATTTTATAGGTAAGTATGGGAAACAGCCCGGTGATAGCATCGGGTTGTTTTTTAATTTATAGGAAATAAGCGAGATTCTTTTTTATAATTATAAACGAAATATTAAATCGTATTTTCACTTATGCTATATAAAAACGAAAGATAAAATGAGAAAATGAGAGAAAAAAGGAGAATAGAGATTTTAAATAGTTGTGAATACGTTTGAAAAACTGGGCATATAAAACTAATATAAGCTATAGCAATTAGCACTCGATAAAAATGAGTGCTAACAAATGAAAACGAGTAATAATATTTTTAAATAGCTATTAAGGAGGCAGTTATCATGAATTTGAAACCGTTAGGTGACAGAGTCGTATTAAAGCAGTTAGTTGCAGAGGAGACTACCAAGTCCGGTATCGTACTCCCCGGTCAGAATAAGGAGAAACCCCAGCAGGCAGAAGTCGTAGCAGTAGGCCCCGGCGGTGTTGTAGACGGCAAGGAAGTCAAGATGGAAGTTAAGGTTGGCGATCAGGTCATCTATTCCAAATATTCCGGAACCGAAGTAAAGCTGGATGACGAAGAGTACATCATCGTAAAGCAGAGCGACATCCTTGCAATTATTCAGTAAAAGCAAAATTTGAAAAGAAATTAAGACTAAGAACAAATAAATTGGAGGCTGATTATTATGGCAAAAGAGATTAAATACGGCGCAGAAGCCCGTGCAGCATTAGAGGCTGGTGTTAACCAGCTGGCAGATACCGTAAGAGTAACCTTAGGACCCAAAGGAAGAAACGTAGTACTGGATAAGTCCTTCGGTGCACCCCTGATCACCAACGATGGTGTTACCATTGCAAAAGAGATCGAGCTGGAAGATGCATTCGAGAACATGGGTGCACAGCTGGTAAAGGAAGTAGCTACCAAGACCAACGATGTAGCCGGTGATGGTACTACAACCGCAACCGTTCTGGCACAGGCTATGGTAAATGCAGGTATGAAGAACCTGGCAGCAGGTGCTAACCCCATCATCCTGAGAAAAGGTATGAAGAAAGCAACTGCATGTGCAGTAGAAACCATCGGTAAGATGAGCCAGAAGGTAAACGGTAAGGAGCACATCGCAAGAGTAGCAGCAATCTCCGCAGGAGATGAAGCAGTAGGACAGCTGGTTGCAGATGCTATGGAGAAGGTAAGCAACAACGGTGTTATCACCATTGAAGAGTCCAAGACCATGCAAACCGAACTGGATCTGGTAGAAGGTATGCAGTTTGACAGAGGTTATATCTCCGCTTACATGGCAACCGATATGGATAAGATGGAAGCAGTTCTGGATAATCCTTATATTCTGATCACTGATAAGAAGATCTCCAACATTCAGGAGATCCTGCCCCTGTTAGAGCAGATCGTTCAGTCTGGCGCTAAGCTGCTGATCATCGCTGAGGATGTAGAGGGTGAGGCACTGACCACCCTGATCGTCAATAAGCTGCGTGGTACTTTCAATGTAGTAGCTGTTAAGGCTCCCGGCTATGGTGACAGAAGAAAAGCTATGCTGGAGGATATCGCAATTCTGACCGGCGGTACCGTGATCAGTTCCGAGCTTGGTTATGAGCTGAAGGATACCACAATGGATATGTTGGGTCGTGCAAAATCCGTTAAGGTACAGAAAGAGAACACCGTGATCGTAGACGGTGAAGGCGATAAGGAAGCATTGCAGTCCAGAATCGCACAGATCAAGAAGCAGATCGAAGAGACCACTTCTGATTTCGACAGAGAGAAGTTGCAGGAGAGACTGGCTAAGCTGTCCGGTGGCGTAGCAGTCATCCGTGTAGGTGCTGCTACCGAGACCGAGATGAAAGAAGCTAAGCTTCGCCTGGAAGATGCGCTGGCAGCTACCAGAGCAGCCGTAGAGGAAGGCATCATCTGTGGCGGTGGTTCCGCATACATTCATGCATCCAAGGAAGTTGCCAAACTGGCAGCTACTCTGGAAGGTGATGAGAAGACCGGTGCAGGCATCGTCTTGAAAGCATTGGAAGCTCCGCTGTATCACATCGCAGCAAACGCAGGACTGGAAGGCAGCGTTATCATCAATAAGGTACGTGAGTCTGAGGTAGGTGTCGGCTTCGATGCTCTGAAAGAGGAATATGTAGATATGGTAAGTGCCGGCATCCTGGATCCTGCAAAGGTTACCAGAAGTGCCCTGCAGAACGCTACCAGCGTAGCAAGCACACTGCTTACTACCGAAAGCGTTGTAGCTAACATCAAGGAAGAGACTCCTGCAATGCCCGCCGGTGGAGCCGGTATGGGCGGAATGATGTAAGCGTCAGGACCGCTTCGACGCAGCCGCAATAAAAAAGAGCACGGATTCAAGCTTGCTTGAAGCTCCGTGCTCCTTTTTTGTTGCGGATATGACGAAGTCCAGCGGATATCGCATGAATTGCGAAGCAATTTATGCGATAAGCCGCTGCTGCGTCGAATTCCTCGGGTGTGGCATTTGTTTTTTCTAGGTGTTTATCGAGGATATCAATGAGGATGCGTAATCCACTACAGTTCTTGACGTTGATGGAAAAATCCTTTACACTGGGATAAAGTAAGAACAAAGGCGGAGAAAAAAACATGAAAAAACTGTGGGAGGAATTTCAATATTTTTTTCAACAAAAAATATATGTAATTATTTTATGCCTGACTGCTATATGCGGGTATGGGTTTGAAATGACGCATCCAAGTATTGGAATAGATGATACGGCTGTTTCGCTGTATTTGGAGGATGGACTGGAAGTCGTAATGGGAAGATGGTTCATCTATCTGATAAATAAAATATTTCATTTGTCTGACTTCTCGCCGTTTATGATGGAACTGATCGGCGTTATTTTATTGTGTATCAGTGCAACCTTGTTTTGTGTTCTTTTCCGCAGAATATTCGGTCGCAAGGTGGGACTGACAGGGTATATCATATTTTCCTGCATATTCATATCCAATCCGATCATTAGTGAAGTGTATGTATACTACTACCATGACGGAGTGGATATTGGATATGTATTTTCAGCGTTGGCATTGATATGTTTTTGGAGCGGAATGGACAAATGGTCCGGGACGCGTAAAAGTGCTATAAAATATTATCTCGGAAGTCTTATATGCATTACCGTGGCGATAGGATGCTATGAGTCTATGTTGCTGCTGTTTATCATAGGCATATTGCTACTTTTATATTTACGCGCTTTTACAGATAACAGAAGATTAAAGAGCGGATATGTGATAGGCCAGTTAATCATAGGTGCATCGATCACGTTGGGAGTTATAATCTTGAGATCTGTAATCCTTAAAGTTATGATACAGGTGTTCCGGTTACAGGATATGGTAGGCTTTATGAATCAGCGGAGTATTACTGAAGTTTTGAAAATATTCGGCTCGAATCAACCGATCCAGGAATTATGGATGTTACTAAAAAGATTTTGGATTGTGTATTATGTGAATGCAGTGGTATATTTGCCCATACTGGGATATGTGATTGCAACTTTTGTTTTGGGCATGATTGCCGTAGTGCTGGGAATACGAAGAAAAGATATATGGTATCTTCTTCTTCTGATGGGTATGATGATTACACCTTTTCTCCTGACCATTGTAGAAGGAAGAGTGACATTGTATCGCTCCTGTCAGTATATGCCCTTTTTTACAGGTATCGGTTTTTTATTGCTCTATCTGCTTTTTTCAGAACGAAGAGCCCTGCCGTGGCTTAGACCGGCATATCTTGTTTTGGCGGGAATCATCATATATAATCAGGCGGCTGCGTTGAATCAGGCTTTTTATGTAGACTATAACAAATACCTGAATACAAAAGAAGTGTTGACCGAGATCGCATTGGAAATAGAACGTGATTATGGGAAGAGCACACCGGTGATCTTTACAGGACATTACAGCACCCCGTATAGTCTGGTGGAGGATTATTATGTTTCCTATGGCTCATGGCAGTACCGTGTGATCGCAGCAATTACAGACAAAGTAGATCCTCATCTGAAAGAAAAATATTTCGCACCCCAGGGATATTGTTTTACGGGAGAGGCTAATTATCCTTTTATTCAGTGGGCATTTGATGCATTTGACGGAACGAACCGTGAGATGATGAATTTTCTGGAGATGCACGGACATTCTTTCCCGCAGGTTACAGATCCTGAGATACTGGAGCAGGCCAGGACGATCGGCGATACCATGCCGGAGTGGCCGGCGGATGGGTCCGTATCGTTGCAGGATGGATATATTTTAGTGCATATTTAATAAGGAGACTTTGCAATGAATCGTTTTGAGTATATCGTAGAAAGCATTGACGGCGATTACGCCAACCTTCGCAGAACGGACATCGAATCCGACGAACTGAAACTGGTAGCCAGGGCGTTGTTGCCTCCTGAGATCATGGAAGGTACGAAGCTTTTGTATGAGTGGATGCAGTACTCTATTATGGAATAAATAGGGCACGAAAACTCTTGATGCGATAAGAAAAAACACGGCAATGGCTGCAATATATGTCACAAATTGAAAACAGAACTGGCACGACAGAAGAGCCCGTAAAGAATACACTGAGAGCAGGAACAAAACACTGTGATTATATGCAAAAGGAGATTCCTATGAACGAACCCAGAACTTATCACAATCCTGTACAGCGAGGCTTTTTCCCGGATCCTTCGGTGATCCGTGTCGGTGACGATTATTACATGGTGAATTCGAGCTTCCAGTATTTTCCGGCAATCCCCATTTCCCATTCCCGAGATATGGTTCACTGGCATATCATCGGCCATGCCATCACGAATCCGGAGTGGCTGGACATTAGTGACATCCGGGATTCCCACGGCATCTGGGCACCGGATATCGAATGTGTGGACGGAAAATACTATATTTATGTAACTTTGCGTCTGAATGCGGACGGCAAGCGTGACAATAATGTGATGCGAAGACAATTGGTGATGGTATCCGATAAGCCGGAAGGCCCTTACAGCAAGCCGGTATGTCTGGAAGTGGACGATATTGATCCGTCCCTGTTTGTGGATGATGACGGCAGCAGATATATGATCATTGCCAAGGCAGCACAGGCAGTTCCCCTGACGGCGGATGGACTGGCAGTGGCGGGTCCGGCGAAGACCGCATGGGAAGGCACGGGCGAGCGCTGCTCCGAAGGTCCCCATATCATGAAAAAGGACGGCTATTATTACGCCATTGTGGCTGAGGGCGGCACCGGTTACGGCCATGGGATCAATGTGGGAAGAAGTAAAAATTTCTACGGCCCTTATGAGTGCTCTCCCTATAATCCGGTTATGCGTCAGAAGGATCCCGCTGCACCCATCCAGAGAGCCGGTCACGGCAAGCTGGTACAGGATCAGAACGGTCAGTGGTGGTGCTATTATCTCTGTGGAAGACCCAATCAGGGGAATTACACGACTGTAGGCAGAGAGTCGGCACTGGATCCCGTACAGTGGACGGAGGATGGATGGTTTACCGTCAACGAGGGAAAAGGTCCCAGCCTGACACAGATTGCACCGGATCTGCCGGAGTGCATTTATGAGAGAAATCTGTTTGATGATTTTAACGATACCAGGTTGAATCTGGAATGGGAGTTCGTGCGCAACCCGGATAACGGTTCCTGGTCACTGACGGAACGTCCCGGATATTTCCGGATCTGGACCAGAGACGGACAACTGAATGAGATCCGTGCGAAAAATCCGTTGTTACGCAGAGAACAGGAGCTGTCCTATGTGGCGGAGACGAAGCTGGAGTTCTACCCGGATAAGGACGGAGAACAGGCCGGACTGACCTGCTACTACAGTACAGCCACTTATGCCAGATGCGCTCTGTGCTATGAGCGTGGACGGAAGATTCAGCTGGTCATCAACCGCAATCACGGCGAGGAGCTGGTGGCGGAAGTGGACAAGGTGAAGGAAGGTCCTGTGTATCTGAAAGTAGTGGTGGAGAAACTTACCAGAACTTTCTATTACAGCTATGATGGGGAGAACTGGGAACAGGTAGGTGTCTTGGAAAACTGCATTTACCTCTGCGACGAGGGTGTTCCCGACGATCCCAAGCGACATACCGGCACGCTGGTAGGCATCTATGCCAACAACGGAGGCTGTGGAAGCCGCAAAGCAGCGGATTTTGACTACTTCAAATATGAGGATTAGACAAAAAAGAAGGTGTGATTTTGGCTAGAAGTGCGAAAAAGTCGCAACTGATGGAAATTTGTTTGCCAAATAGTCGAAATAATGGTAAAATAATCATGGTTCGGAATGTAAGAGCTTACATTCCGAATCGACAGGAACAAATGCAACGCATAGTTTCATACATCTCTTTTCAAAGGATCCCGGGTGAGCAGCCCGGGATCTTTTGTGTAGCCGAAGCTGTTGGGAATATTTTCCTGATTTGCCGGTGAAACTTTTTGTGGGAATACAGCGTCAAAATAATAGACAGCTTAAGAAGAATATGTGTTAAAATGAATATCAGAGAAAATGATTGCATGCAGTTTTCATAAAAGTGAGGAAAGGACATATGTCAGACAGAAAAAAAGAACAGGCGGTGGAGCGTGCCCTGACGGAGGGGTATGAGAAGTATTACCGTCTTGCTTATAGTTATGTACATAATGAAGCGGACGCGCTGGATATTGTACAGGAAGCAGCCTATAAAGCCATTTTAAAAAGTGACAGCCTGAAGGAGCCGCAATACGTGGAGACCTGGGTATACCGGATCGTGGTCAACGAGGCATGCAGCTTCCTGCGCAGCCGGAAGGAGAGCGCGGATGTGGAGGAGATCCAGGCGGCAAGTGAAGATATCTATGAAAATATTGATTTAAAACGTGCTATAGAAAATCTTGACCCGAAGGATCGTGCCATTGTGGTTCTGAGATTCTTTGAGGACAGGCAGCTGGAGGAGATCGCGAAGATACTGGATGAGAACCTGAACACGGTAAAGAGCAGACTGTACCGGGTGATGAAAAAGCTGCGGCTGAACCTCGAAGGCAGCACAGGCTGAGCAAATGACCGCCTACATCGATATATTCAGGACATAAGACAGATATAGGCAAAGAGATATAGAAAGATATAGGAAGAGATAACATGACCGGTCCGAACAGACCGGACAGATGGAGAATAGATATGAATGAACAGGAACAATTAAAACAATTAAAAGAGGAGTATGAGAATATGACAATACCCGAAGCGGGACGGGAACGGTTGCAGGCAGGTATCGACAGAGCCCGTATAGAGAAAAAAAGAGCGGAGCGTGTCCGAAGACGTTCCGCATGGACTGCGGCAGCAGCGGCTGTGATCGTGTTGATCGCACTGCCAAATACCAATATGCAGATCGCCCATGCCATGGAAAATATTCCGGTGCTGGGAGGCTTTTTTAGACTGGTGACGGTGCGGCAGTACAATTACAGCGATGAGAACCATGATGCCGAAGTAGAACTTGCACAGATCGCTTATGGAGAAGATGCGGGAGAAGGTGTTCCCACAGGAGAGGTGGCAGTCGGTGCTGCCACTTTGGAGGGCACAGCTGCAGAAAGTGTGGAAGAAGTCGGTGTCGGACAGGAGGCTGCGGAGGCGAAGCTGTCGGAAGACGGTGTGGAAGCGGTCAATCAGGGTATGGAGGCTACGGTAGAGGAACTGATCCGTCAGTTCGAGGATACCTTATCCGAGGAAGGGTATCATGGACTGCATGTAACACAGGAGGTTGTTACAGATAATGCACTGTATTATACAGTGAAGCTGAGTGTCCTGGAGACGGAGGCCAGCGGCTATGAACATAATCAATTTTATACGATTGCTAAACAGACGGGAAATGTGGTGACACTGGCAGATCTGTTTGCAGAAGGGAGTGACTATATTTCCGCGATCAGCGAGAACATTAAGACCCAGATGAAGGAACAGATGGCGGCGGACGAAGGCGTGATCTATTTCCTGGATAATGACGATATGCCGGAATTCAATTTTCAGGGGATCACGGAACAGACGAATTTTTATTTCAATGAAAGGGGAGAACTGGTCATAGCATTTGATGAATACGAAGTGGCTCCCGGTTCTATGGGAGCACCGGAATTTGTAATCCCTCAGGAAGTGACGGCAGCACTTTTAAAATAAATATCTAAATGGAGAAACTCCCGCATATCATGAAACAAAAGGATATGCGGGAGCTTTTTTATGCCATTGATCGTATTGGATGCGGGGCACGGTGGTGCAAATCCCGGGGCCACGTATAAGGGAAGAAAAGAAAGTGAGGATGCGTTGGCGCTGACACTGGCGGTGGGAAGCATCTTAGAAGAAAACGGAGTGGATGTGTATTACACCAGGACCGCAGATATCTACGAGTCTCCTTATCAGAAGGCGCAGGAGGGAAATGAGGTGGGAGGAGATTATTTTGTCTCGATCCATCGCAATTCCAGTCCTTATCCGAACCAGTACAGCGGAGTGGAGAGCCTGGTCTACAACCGCTATGGGGCGGCAGCCAGGATGGCGTACAACATCAATGCCGGACTGGAGCAGGTGGGATTCGTGAATCTGGGAGTGAATGAAAGACCGAATCTGGTGGTGCTGAACAGCACAAATATGCCGGCAGTGCTGGTAGAAGTGGGATTTATCAATACGGATGCGGACAACGAACTCTTTGACAGCCGCTTTGACGAGATCGCCCGGGCAATTGCTGACGGCATTCTGGAGAGCATCTGATTTACGTTCAGCCCACGCTGCATTCATAAAAGCGTCTGCTACGCATCCGTCGCCATTTTGACGGCTCACCTTTTTACCTAAATCTTACAAATAAATTACCGGACTGTGATATTATGTGAATTCCCTTCATGTTAGTATGATTGCGTAATCAAGAGAAAGAAAAACAAACACATGGAGGACATTATTATGAGAGTAAGACACAGCAAATTATTAGCTCTGATCGGGGCAGGAATATTAGCAGTAACTACATTGGTTGCATGCGGTAACAGTGATGCAACCACAGCACAGCCTTCCACAGCAGAGAGCAGCGCAGCAGAAAGCACTGTGGCAGCAAGCAGTGAAGCAGCACCTGCTGAGACCACCGCAGATCTGTCCGGCAACCTTTCCATGGTGGGAAGTACTTCTATGGAGAAGTTAGCCAATGCACTGAGTGAAGCTTTCATGGAAGAATATCCTGATGTAACCGTAACTGCTGAATTCGTAGGATCCGGTGCGGGTATCGAAGCTGTTACCAACGGAACCGCAGATATCGGTAACTCTTCCAGAAGCTTAAAGGATGAGGAAAAGGCAGCGGGTGTTGTAGAGAACGTAGTAGCAATCGATGGTATTGCCGTATGCGTAGATCCTGCTAACGAAGTAGCAGATCTGACCAAAGAACAGCTGACTAACATCTACAATGGCACAATTACCAACTGGAAAGAAGTCGGCGGCGCAGATGAGCCTATCATCGTAATCGGCCGTGAGGCAGGTTCCGGTACCAGAGGAGCTTTTGAAGAGCTGGTTGACCTGCAGGATGCCTGCAAATATGCAAACGAACTGGACAGCACCGGTGCAGTGATCGCTAAAGTAGCATCTACTCCCGGAGCTATCGGATATGCTTCCCTGGATGCTCTGGATGATAGTGTTAAGGCACTTTCCCTGGAAGGTGTAGAAGCTACCGCAGAGAACATCAAGGCCGGTAACTACTTCTTAAGCAGACCTTTCGTAATGGCTACCAAGGGTGAAATCTCCGAGCAGAACGATCTGGTACAGGCATGGTTCGACTTTGTACTGGGTGACGAAGGACAGCAGGTTGCTTCCGAAGTTGGTCTGATCACTGTAAAGTAATAGCCTGACACAGAAAAAGGAAAAAAAGCGATGAATAGTGGAACACACGCTTCCGTAATGGGAAATAGAAAAAACAAAGCGGTTGTGGAAACTGTGGCACAAATAGTATTTACCATTTGTGCCCTCTTCGCCGTACTGGCGGTAGTTTCCATTACCTTATATATGATCATCAGCGGTACCCCCTCCATTTTAAAAGTGGGTCTGGGAGAGATCTTGTTCGGCACCGAATGGATGCCGACGGCAGCAGATCCGAAATTCGGTATTCTGTGGGTTATTCTGACCTCCATCATCGGTACGACTCTGGCGATTTTACTGGGTGTGCCCATCGGCGTACTGACAGCGGTATTTCTGGCAGAGGTGGCACCCAGATCCTTAGCAGCCATTGTAAAGCCTGCGGTAGAACTGTTAGCCGGCATCCCTTCCGTCATCTACGGACTGCTGGGAATCTACTTATTGAATCCTCTCATGTATAAATTAGAAAGACTGATCTTCCAGGGATCCACGACACACCAGTTCACCGGAGGTGCGAACCTGTTGTCCGCAGTGATCGTACTGGCGATCATGATCCTGCCCACGGTGATCAATATCAGCGAGACTTCCATACGCTCCGTTCCCGCAGGAATAAAATCGTCCTCCCTGGCACTGGGTGCTTCCCATGTGCAGACCATTTTCCGGTCCATCCTTCCGGCAGCCAAATCCGGAATTGTGACCGCTATCGTTCTGGGAGTGGGACGAGCTATCGGAGAGGCTATGGCTATCACACTGGTATCCGGCAGCAGCGTGAATGCACCCCTGCCCTTTCACTCCGTGCGATTCCTGACCACAGCCATTGTCAGCGAGATGGGATATTCTTCCGGACTGCACAGACAGGTGCTGTTTACCATCGGACTGGTGCTGTTTGTATTCATTATGATCATTAATGTAGTACTGAATAAAATACTGAAAAAGGGGGCGGACGACAATGACTAAGGACACCTTATATGTAAAAAGAAAACGCCCCACAGACATGCTGTTACTGACAGCTATTTACATCTCCGCCACACTGGCGGTGGCACTTTTGCTGGGAATTATCCTGTATGTCTTTGTGAAAGGCATTCACACCGTCAACTGGGCATTTCTAACGACTGTGACCAGTGCCAGAAAACAGACCACAGGTATTGCCGGCAACCTGTTAAATACTCTGTACATCATCGTGATCACTCTGCTGATCGCAACCCCCATTGGTGTGGGAAGCGCTATTTACCTGAACGAATATGCCAAACCCGGCAAGCTGGTCTCCATCCTTGAATTTACCACCGAGATCCTGTCCGGTATTCCTTCTATCATTTTCGGCCTGTTCGGTATGATCTTCTTCGGAGAGACTTTGGGATTCGGTTACTCGCTGCTCACCGGTTCTTTTACCCTGGTACTGATGGTGCTGCCCCTGATCACCAGAAATACGCAGGAAGCTCTGCGAACCGTACCGGACAGCTATCGTACCGGTGCTCTGGGAATGGGATCCACGAAATGGTATATGATCCGTACGATCCTTCTGCCGTCTTCCATGCCGGGTATCGTCACCGGCATCATTCTGGCACTGGGACGAATTGTAGGAGAATCCGCAGCACTTTTATTTACTGCAGGAAGCGATTACAAGCTGCCGAAGTTCACAGGAGCTTTCGGGGACAATCTGGCGAAGCTGGCCCACAAGGCAATGGAGTCCGGCGGAACCCTGACGATCGAACTGTATCTGCAGATGCAGAAGGGACAATATGACAACGCATTTGGAATCGGATGTGTTCTCATTGTTATTGTATTGATCCTGAATCTGCTGACCAAGCTGGCAGCAAATAAATTGAGACGAGAGTAAGAGAAATCACAAAAAGGAGATACCCTTATGGCTAACAGTAAAATAACCGTGGAAAGCTTAAATCTCCATTACGGAGAGAACCACGCACTGAAAAATGTAAATATGGAGATTGCAGACCATGCCATCACCGCATTTATCGGGCCCAGCGGCTGCGGCAAATCCACTTTCCTGCGCTGCCTGAACCGGATGAATGATCTGGTGGACGGCTGCAGAGTGGAAGGAAAAGTGATCCTGGACGGAGAGGAGATTTACGATAAGCGGGTAGATACCACATTGCTTCGTAAAAAGGTGGGTATGGTATTCCAACAGCCTAATCCTTTCCCTATGTCTATCTATGACAATATCGCCTATGGCCCAAGACTGCATGGCATCAAGAATAAAAAGGAACTGGATGAGATCGTGGAACGTTCCCTGCAGGGTGCTGCTATCTTCGAAGAAGTAAAGGACCGTCTGCATAAATCCGCACTGGGTCTGTCCGGCGGACAGCAGCAGAGACTGTGTATTGCCAGAGCCCTGGCAGTATCCCCGGAGGTGCTTTTGATGGATGAGCCCACTTCCGCCCTGGATCCGATCTCTACATTAAAGATCGAGGAATTGATGGAGACCCTGAAGAAAAAGTACACCGTGGTCATCGTAACACACAATATGCAGCAGGCAGCCCGAGTGTCAGATGATACCGCATTTTTCCTGGTAGGAGAAGTGGTCGAGAAGAATGCAACCTCCGAGATCTTTGCAAGACCCCGGGATAAACGGACAGAAGACTACATCACCGGACGATTTGGTTGATTTTGAATGAATAGATAGGAGGAATGGGAGATGTCACCCAGAGTATTATTTGAACAGGATCTTGAGACTTTGAAAAACAAAGTATCGGAGATGGGAGAACATGCGGAGATCAGTTATGATCGTATGCTATATGGAATGCGGGAGAACAAAGAGGATATTTTAAAGACTCTGCTGGATACGGATCACAAGATGGTGGATATGCAGAGAAGCATTGAAGCTATGTGCTTAAGTCTGCTGACCAGACAACAGCCGGTGGCGAGAGATATGCGGCTGGTGAGTGCAGGACTGAAGGTTGTAACAGACATTGAGCGGATCGGTGATCATGTGGCAGATATGGTGGAGCTGTATCTGCGGATGGGGAATATGAATTCTGAGGGAAAACAGGAAAAGCTGCTTCTGAAAATGATGGAAGAGGCAAAGGATATGATCCATAATTCTGTGGAGGCTTTCGTGGAGGGAGATGAAGCGAATGCCCAAAAAGTTGTGGAGCATGACGATGTGGT
>OGEO01001156.1_pt1 | contig 17912 bp, 13 predicted proteins | sample 1570661 | NCBI WGS metagenome assembly OGEO01 (sample SAMEA2582142, study PRJEB24529) | metagenome | biome: Human gut stool | place: China | collected 2011
ATTGTCCAGACAGTGTAAACTTTGCTAATTTGGATGATTGCGGATATTCATTTTTATTAAATCTATGAACATTACTTTAGGAAAGACAACCCTTGTGTTAGGCTTATTGTCCTCTGCAGCTCTGTCTCTACCGCAGACTGCTCTGGCCGGTAATGTCGGTATGACACAAGCTGTGCAACAATCCAAGCGGATTACAGGTACTGTCAGTGACAAGATGGGCACACTTATTGGTGCTACCATCATGGAAAAAGGTACTAAGAATGGAACGGTGACCGATCTCGACGGTCACTTCACGCTCAACGTCAAACCGGGTGCTACACTCATTGTTTCTTATGTAGGATATGATGAGCAGGAAGTGCCGGTTGGCAGCAACTCCAATCTCAACATCACGCTCAAGGAGCACGGACGCAGCCTCAATGAGGTGGTCGTCATCGGCTATGGTACGCAGCGTCGTGAGGCCGTTACGGGTTCGGTCGCCAATGTGGGCGGTGAGGACTTGAACAAGATCGTTGCCCAGGATGCTGCCAAAGCATTGCAGGGACGTGTGGCCGGTGTACTGATGACACAGACATCGTCGCAGCCGGGTGCTGAGATGCAAATCCGCATCCGTGGCCAACGCTCGCTCAATGCCAGCAACGACCCGTTGATTGTCTTGGACGGTATCCCGTTTATGGGCAACCTATCAGACATCAATCCGGCAGACATCAAGAGCATGGACATCCTCAAGGATGCTTCTGCTACGGCTATCTACGGTTCTCGTGGTGCCAACGGCGTGATCATGATCACTACCGTCAAGGGCGCTATGGGCTCTCCCGCAAAGGTCAGCTACAACGCTTACGCCGGTTTCTCCAAGCTCTTCCATAAGTATCCGATGATGAGCGGACCGCATTTTGCCAAGCTCCGCAAATATGCCGGAAAGTTTGAGAACACTGTCGACGAGTCGGATGACGTCAATACCGACTGGCAGGATCTCTTCTTCAAGACGGGATTCCTTACCAGCCATGATGTCGGCGTGTCGGGAGGTACCAACGGTGGCAGCTATAGCTTCGGCGCAGGTTACTATCACAACGACGGCGTGGTGCCTACCCAAGGCTTTGACCGTTACTCTGTGCGTGCCAACTTCGACCAGCGTGTGGGTGACTATTTCCGTTTCGGACTGACCACCAACAACAGTTATCGTGAGGTGACCGGCACACAGGTGGGACTGTACAACGTGCTGACGATGAGCCCGCTGGCGTCGCCTTACGATGCAGACGGCAAGCTCAAACGTACCATCAACATGCCGCAGGACAACCAATGGGTGCTCACGCGCAGTGTGGCCGAGGACTTGAAGGACAGTTGGCTCAATGAGAACAAAGGCTTTGGATCCTATAACACGCTCTTCGCAGAGGTGAAGTGCCCGTGGATAGAAGGTCTTTCTTACCGTATCAATATCGGTTTGAACTATCGCTCGTCCAAGCAGGGCGCCTTTACCGGTACGGGTGTGGGTAGTGCTACAGCCACGACACCTAACTCAGCCTCCGTGCAGCAAGACATTACAAAGAACTGGGCGGTGGAGAATATCGTCACCTATGACCGTATCTTTGCCGAGAAGCATCATATCAACTTCACCGGACTCTACTCTGCTGAGCAGACGCGCTTCGAGCGTACCTTCATGTCCGGTCAGGCTATTCCGGCTGAATACTTCCAATATTATAATATAGGTGCAGCCACACAGAACCTTGCTGTCAACCCGGCTAATCAAGGCTACTGGCAGAGCGGACTCGTGTCCTGGATGGGACGTGTGATGTATGACTATGACAACCGCTACATGCTTAGCGTTGCCTTCCGTGCTGATGCTTCCTCGCGTTTGGCTAAAGGCCATCAATGGCACACTTATCCGGCTGTGTCTCTCGGTTGGAATGTCGCCAAGGAGAGCTTCATGAAAGGTGTCACCTGGCTGGACAACCTCAAGCTGCGTGCCGGTTATGGCGAGACTTCTAACCAGAGTATCTCCCCTTACTCCACTCTTGGTGCCCTGAGCTCCCGTACTTATAACTTCGGAGACCAGTTTACACGTGGCTATTATGTCTCAACACTGCCCAATAGCGAACTGAGTTGGGAGTATTCCTCCACGTGGAATGTCGGTGTTGACTGGTCGGTGCTCGGTGGAAGACTGTATGGTACGGTGGAGTATTACTTGCAGAACACACATGATTTGCTGTTAGGTGTGGCCCTGCCGTCCACTTCCGGTGTGAACAGCTATACTGCCAACATCGGTAAGACACGCAACACAGGTATGGAGTTTACCATTAACGGTACAATCCTTCAGGACCATCACGGATGGACATGGGACGCTGGCGTGAACTTCTATTTCAACAAGAACAAACTCGTCGCTTTGGCTTCCGGTGCCCAGCAGGACGTGGCCAACAGATGGTTTGTCGGTCATCCGATTGATGTCATCTATGATTACAAGAAGATCGGACTTTGGCAGAAAGACGACAAGTATATGGATATCCTTGAGCCGGGTGGCAATCCTGGTATGATCAAAGTGGAATATACGGGTGAGTACAACGAGGATGGCTCGCCAAAGCGACAGATCAACTCTGATGACCGTCAGGTGATGGACATGCAGCCAGACTTGATGGGTGGCTTCAACACCAGTGTGGGTTATAAGCATTTCGACCTGAGTGTCATCGGTTCATTCCAGATCGGTGGTAAGCTCATCAGTGCGCTCCACTCTGCTAATGGTTATCTGAACATGCTCTCCGGCCGCCGAAACAACATTGACGTAGACTACTGGACGGAGGACAACACCAATGCCAAGTATCCGAAACCGGGTGGCATCACCACAAGCGATAACCCGAAGTATGGCACTACGCTCGGCTATTTCGACGCCGGCTATTTGAGGATCCGCTCCATCACCCTGGGCTATGACTTCGGTGCTATGGCCGCTGTGAAGAAGTTGGGCATCAGCAAGTTGCGCGCTTACGTGTCTGTTCAGAATCCGTTTGTCTTCTTCTCACCGTTTAAGAATGAGTGTGGTCTCGATCCCGAAACCAATACCTTGAGTAACAATGGAGGCACAATGGCTGTTACGATGGAAGGTTACACTGGTGCGCATGTCATGCCGGTGGTGGGCTACAACACGCCTTCAACACGTAACTTCCTCTTTGGTCTTAACTTGTCCTTCTAAATCTGCTATCATCATGAAAAAGAATCTTTTAATCAATATAGGAATTATATCCTTGGGGCTCTTCTCGCTGGCTTCTTGCAACGATGTGCTCGATGAACAGCCCCGCTCCATCTACGACCCGTCGTTCTTTAAGACACAGTCCGGTGTCGAGGGTGGTATCACTGCGCTGTACGCCCATTTGCGCGACACGTATGGCAATGCTTACTATTATAATATCTGTGAGACGGGTACCGACGAGTACACTTGGGCGCAGTCGGCAGACGGTAACTTCAAGGATGCCGACCTCTCCGGCGTAGGATCGCTCAATGCTTCCACCAGCCGTTCCGACGCTTTATGGGGCAATGCCTTCACCTATATCAATACAGCAAGCGGCACCATTGAGAATGGCGAGGCGGCCGGAATCAGCGAGAGCCTGCTTTCCGAGGCTCGCTTCTTCCGTGCTTTTGACTATTTCAGACTGGTGCAGACCTTCGGCGGTGTGCCGCTTGACTTGGGTGCCGGAGAGCTGAGGTTCAACTCCAACGCTACGCGCGTATCGAAGCGCAACACGGTGCCGGAGGTATATACGAAGGCCATCTTCCCCGATCTGACCAAAGCCATAGCGTCTCTGCCCGAGCAGCCACGTGTCAGCGGCGGCGTGACAAAGGACGTGGCGCGCCTGGTCTTGGCTCAGGCTTACCTGACTTATGGCTGGTGGCTGGAGAATCCTAATGGTATTCCTACTTATCCCGAATGTGAGCGGAAGGATCCTGATGGGCTCTCAGCACAGCAGTATTTCCAAAAGGCTTATGACCTGGCGGTGGAAGGAATCAACAATCCTGGTCCGTACAAGCTGATGGATACCTACTATGATGTCAACCTTGCACAGAACGACCGCAATGCTGAGTGTATGCTCTGGGCTGACCATACTGAGAAGAGCGAGGAGTACAACGGTGGATCGCTGACCTATGGCAGTGGTGGCGCACCTGATAACTTTGCTTCATGGATGGTCTGCTGGAACTATCCCAACATGCTTGCTAAGACAACGGACGGTAAGGTGTTCAATCCAGTACGCCGTGAGTGTGTGCAGGCGCTGGGTCGTCCCTGGACACGTATGGCACCTCCACAGGAAGTCTTCACCCATACCTTTGCCAACAAGACACAGGACTCACGCTACGACGGTACCTTCACCACTTGCTTCCGTGCCAATTGGAACAAGGACTCGCAGTATAAGGGTGAAGAAGCGCTCAATGCCAATGACATGAAGATCAAGCCAGGAGATGCTGTGCTGACCTTCCTCAATGACAACAACAGCAGCATTGACTATTCCAAGAATGCCGATGGCGTCGGTGGCGGAACACTGCCCGGACACTCTGATTATGTGGTCGATCCTGCCGGCATCAGCCGATTTATGTATCCGATCCTTTGGAAGATTGGACCGTATCGTACCGACAACGGCAACGGACTGGGACAGCCTAATGCAGGCAGCACACGTCCGTTTGTGGCTCTGAAGTTCTCGGAATTCTATTTCGTCGCTGCTGAGGCTGCCGTGAAGTTAGGTAAGAACGACGATGCCAGAAAGATGATCAATGTCATTCGTGCACGAGCCGGTAAGTGGCGCTACAGCAATGCAGAGAATAAAGTGAAGGTCGCCGACTACAGCAAAGAAATGGTGGCTGCCACTCCGGAAACGATTACCGTTGATTTCCTGCTTGACGAGTTGGGACGTGAATACTTTGGTGAAGGACACCGCTGGTTTGATCTTGTGCGCACACAGAAGTGGGCTGAGCGTGCCGGAACATATACCATTGCAGGTTCCGGCAACAACGACCATACTGGTAAAGTCTATACACGTACCATTCCGAAGGAATATTATCTGCGCCCAATACCTCAGGGACAGCTCGATGCTTTGGATATGACAACGGAGGAAAAGCAGGCTTATCAGAATCCGGCTTATCGTCAGTGAGATGATCAAAAGTCAGATTATACTCACTGTCCACACATATTATATATATAGGGCTACTTGCGCTTAGTATAGAGAGGGTCGGTCTTGGGATGACGAGACGCTTGACCGACAGGTGGAGGTCTGTGAGATATAACTGATACCTAATTAATAGATAGGGAGAATCTTCGGGTTCCCCCTATTGCTTTTTTGTCTGTTGCCGGTCTGACAGCTCTTTTCGCATGTGTTGTTTGCTCTGCTTTTCCGATTGTTCATGGTTTTTGTATACAGTATCACGGCTATCATAATAGCTTGGATGAACAATAAAGAGGGGAACCGCTCGTTTTTTCAACAATGAAATGTAAGTTTTGGAAGAAATAAAACGAATGAAGATGAAGAAGATGTTATTGATGCTGCTGGTGGTGTTTGCCACACAGTTTGCATGTGCCCAACAGGCTCAGAAAGTCTTTGATGCCTTTCGCAGTGAGAAGAAGGCGGAGTATACCAGCATTCCCGGCGCTCTGATGTCATTGGCCGGCAGCAAGGTAAAGGATAACAACGTGGCAGCCGTATTGAAAGAAGTCAAGTCGGCACGTGTCCTCCGCTTGGGCAATTGCAAGAAGCGCACACGGAAAAAGTTTGCAGAACAGGTAGCCGGCTTGAATAAAGAGGGCTATGAGGAATATGCGCGCACCAAACAGGGTGACAGTGACGTGCTGGTGATGATCAAGAAAGACGACGAGCTGGTTCATGAGATTGTCACGTGTGTGTATAGCGACAGTAGTTGCATGGGTGTGCTGGTCAAGGGAGACATCAACCCCGAAGACCTGGGCGCTATTGTGGATATGATGGGCGACTGATCGTGCCCTCGTTTCCGCTTGTTGGAGATTGATGTGTTTTGTTTGCTTATTTTCACTATTTTGTCGTTAAACACTTGCTGGCCGGGTGCGTCAAAGTAGTCAAGAAGCAACAAAGAGAATTGCAATTTGCTCTGCTTTGAAACATAAAACACATGAATATGAAAAAGATGATGTTGATGCTTGTGGCACTGTTCGCTATGACAGTGACCATGGCGCAGAATGCAAACGGCCGCCAACCCCGTAAGATGGATGCGGCTACGGTGACAACTATGATGACGCAGCAACTCGGATTGAATGACGATCAGCAAAAGAAGGTGGAGGCGTTGAACAAAAAGTACGAAAGCATCCTGCGCCCAGGATTCGGCGGTCCGCGTCCTCAGAAGGGACAAGATTCTGTCCAAGACAAGAATGCCGGTCAGCGTCCGGAACTCACTGAAGAGCAGAAAGCTGAGATGAAACAGCGCTTCGAACAGCGCAAGGCTTATGAAAAGGAGCTGAAAGGCATCTTTTCAGAAGACCAGTATAAGACTTATCTGCAAATGCGTCTGCACCATGGTATGAGCCATGTACAGCAGAAGGATGGTACGTGTTGCCAGCAAGCAAAGGGCAACTGCTGCCAGTCTGATAGCAAGGTTACTGATAAGACAACAGAGAAGACAGATAAATAACTTTCAGAAAAGAAATTATCGGCTTATTGAGGATAGGTGATCCTTTTATTTTCAATAAACTGTCCCATCAAGGCGGAGCATCGTGCTCCGCCTTTTTCATAACTGTAAAATCTGCTTGATGAAAGTGTGCTTGTGACGATTTAATTCAGTTTTTGTTTCGTTTTGTGCTTTAAAATGAAACTTTGGGATAGGATAAAATACACTAAACGCTCTTTTGTGTTAATTAAAATTAATAAAAGAAACAACTATAGAGATTTTCTCTTAATTTTGTTTCGGTTTGAAGATGTAATAGTTTCATAAGCGAAGCAAAAACGAAAGATTGTGCATCGACAGACAAAAATATCAACCTAAAAGGTCTTTTGACATGAACGAGAATAATCTATATGATGTTGTCATCATTGGCGGAGGAATCACAGGAGCAGGTACTGCAAGGGATTGTGCCATGCGTGGTTTAAAGGTGCTGTTGGTGGAGAAATGCGATTTCACCAATGGAGCCACAGGCCGCAACCATGGACTTCTGCATAGTGGTGCCCGTTATGCTGTCACCGATCAGGAGTCTGCCAAGGAATGCATACAGGAAAATCAGATACTCCGCCGCATAGCCCGTCACTGTGTTGAAGAGACCGATGGACTCTTTGTCACCTTGCCTGAAGATGACTTAGCGTATCAACAGAAGTTTGTAGAAGCTTGTCAGAAGGCTGGAATCCGTGCGGATGTGCTTTCTCCTGAGGAAGCCCGCAGATTGGAACCTGCCGTGAATCCGGCGTTGAAAGGTGCTGTTCGTGTGCCCGACGCCTCCGTTGATCCCTTCCGTTTGACCACTGCCAACATCTTGGACGCCAAGCGTCATGGTGCAGAAGTGATGACTTATGAGGAGGTCATAGGCTTCATCATAGAGAACGGAGTGATGAAAGGTGTGCATCTGCGCAATAATCATACGGGTGAAAAAACCGAAATCCATTGTAAATTAGTCATCAATGCAGCCGGCATCTGGGGACATCTTGTGGCCCGGCTCGCTGATATCAAAATCAACATGTTCCCTGCCAAGGGCACGCTGCTGATTTTCGGACATCGTGTCAACCACATGGTGATCAACCGTTGCCGCAAGCCTGCCAATGGCGATATATTGGTTCCGGACGATGCGGTCTGCGTGATTGGTACGACCAGCGACCGTGTTCCTTTCGATCAGATCGATGACATGCGGGCTACCCCCGAGGAAGTGGATCTGCTCATTCGAGAAGGCATGCAGTTGGCTCCCAGTCTTTCCACCTCACGCATCCTCCGCGCTTACGCCGGCGTGAGACCGTTGGTAGCCTCTGACGACGATCCTTCGGGACGCAGTATCAGCCGTGGCATCATCGTCCTCGACCACGAGCAGCGCGATGGACTCAAGGGATTCATCACCGTCACGGGCGGAAAGATGATGACCTATCGTCTGATGGCAGAACAAGCCACCAATTTGGCCTGCAGAAAATTAGGCATAGACAAGCCTTGCGAGACAGCCACCACACCGTTGCCGGGCTCCGAGGAGAGTGCCGGACAGATCAAAGGTGAGCTGCAAGCAGACTTCCGAAATCTCACAGCGTCCACAAGCCGGATGGCTGAGATCGGGCGTCATGGCACCTTCACGAAAGAGATTCCTTACAACGAGATAGAAGACCACGCACTTGTCTGTGAGTGCGAAGAGGTAAGTGTCGGCGAGGTGAAGTTCGCCATCGACAAGCTTCATGTACATGGTCTGACCAATCTTCGTCGTCGTACCCGCATCGGCATGGGCACCTGTCAAGGTGAGCTTTGTGCCTGCCGCACGTCGAGTGTGCTGTGCCAACTCGGTCATAGTGAAGCAAAGAAAGGTCTTGAGAATCTGAGCGTCTTCGTTCAGGAGCGATGGAAGGGAGACAGACCGATCGCCTGGGGCGACGCTTTGAAAGAGAATCAGCTGACGCTGAAGATCTATCAGGAACTGTTTGGAATGAACTAAAACCTAATTCTCGTAGATTATGAAATTCGATACTATTATAATAGGTGGTGGTCTGAGTGGCATGACCTGCGCCATCGCGCAGGCTCAGAAAGGCAAGCGAGTGGCAGTCACCGCGGCTGGAGAAAGCAATCTCCACTTCCATTCCGGCTCTTTCGATCTGTTGGGTTACCAGCAGGGACAACCGGTCAGTGATCCGGTGGCCGCTATTGCCGCACTTCCCGAAAGCCATCCTTATCATCGTCTTGGTAATGTAGAGCAGTTGGCAACGCAAGCCCGTCAGTTGCTTGCCGATGCCGGCGTTCGCACGCAGGGCGACGCTCGTCACAATCATTTCCGTCTCTCGCCGATAGGCAAATTGCTTCCTACATGGTTGACGATGGAAGACATGTTCACTGTCGACAGTGCTGAGGAGTTGAAAGGAAAGAAAATAGGACTGGTCAATATCGTGGGATTTCTCGATTTCGCAGTCCCTTATCTTGCCGACGCCCTGCATGATATGGGTGCTGAGGTGACGCCCCGCTCGTTTACGACACCGTTGTTGGAAAATGCACGCCGCAGTCCTTCTGAGATGAGAGCGACGAATATTGCCAAATATCTCGATGACGACAGCCATGTGAAAGAGGTTGCCGACCGGCTGAACTCCATCACTCCCCGCTACTGCGATCTGTTGCTCTTACCTGCCATCCTCGGCATTGCCAACGACCACGCGGTGAAGTTGTTGAAAGAAAACGTAAAGACCCCACTTCGCTTTGTGGCTACGATCCCTCCCTCGGTGCCCGGCACACGTGTTCAGAGTTTGTTGCGCCGCCGCTTCCAGCAGGTGGGTGGCACACTGCTTCCCAACGACACGGTTAAGGGAGGCGGCTTTGAGAACAATCGCCTGAAGTATGTCTGTACCGAGAATCTTGCCGACACACGTCTGGAGGCCAATGAGTTTGTGCTGGCTACAGGCTCATTCCTCGGCGGCGGTCTTTCCTCGGATTACTACAGCGTACACGAGTCTGTCTTTGGCTTGGACGTGGAATTGAACGGAGCTGCCAGCCATGTAGACTGGACAACAGACAAGCTCTTTGACAAGCAACCCTATGAGAGCTTCGGTGTGAAAGCCGATGATCAGTTCCGAGTCAGCAAAGACGGTACGACGATAGACAACCTCTATGCCATTGGTTCCGTCCTCAGCGGCAATGATCCCCAGCACGAGGCTGATGCCACCGGCGTGGATCTGCTGACAGCCCTGGCTGTTTTGTGATTGCAACACTTTCCCTTTAAACGCTATCTATTATGTCTGAAAAGATTCAACTCCATAATCTCAGTGCCCACGACTTTGAGCAGTGTCTGAAGTGCAGCATCTGCACGGTCTACTGCCCGGTCTCTGCCGTGGAGCCCAACTATCCGGGTCCTAAGCATGCCGGACCGGATCTGATGCGCTACCGCATGAAGGATCCCGACTTCTTCAACGAGACCTTGAAGCTCTGCCTCAACTGCAAGCGTTGTGAAGTGGCCTGCCCGCATGGTGTCAAAGTCGGCGACATCATTCAGGAAGCCCGCATCCAGTACAGTCAGCACAGCCCGAGTCTCCGCGACCGCATGTTGGCCAATACCGATTTCGTCGGCTCGATGGCTACCCTTGTAGCGCCTCTGACCAATTTCTTCTTGGGCTTGTCTCCCGCAAAGACGGTGTTGGACAAGGTGATGAAGATCGATCATCACCGTCAGTTCCCGGCTTACAGCGGTACAAAGTTCGAGACTTGGTTCCATCGCCACGCTGAGGCTGAGCAGCAGAACTATAAGCATTTCGTCGGTTATTTCCATGGTTGCTATGTCAACTACAACTATCCTAAGCTGGGTCAGGACTTCGTCAAGATCATGAATGCATGCGGTTATGGCGTCCATCTCTTGGAGAAAGAGAAGTGCTGTGGTGTCGCGCTGATTGCCAACGGACTCTCCGGTCAGGCCAAGCGACAGGGCGAGAACAACATCCGGGCTATGCGCCGCTCACTCTCAGAGGGCAACGAAGCCGTGCTGACGACGAGTTCCACTTGCACCTTCACCATGCGCGATGAATATCCCGACCTGCTCAAGGTCGACAACCAAGGCGTTCGCGACAGTCTGATGCTGGCTACCCGCTTCCTCTGTCAGAAGATCGATGAGGGTAAGATCAAGCTGGTCTTCCGCAAAGACTATCATAAGAAGGTGGCTTATCACACCGCCTGTCACATGGAGCGGATGGGCTGGACGATCTACAGCACCCAGTTGCTGAAGATGATTCCCGGGCTTGACTTCATGATGCTCGACAGCCACTGTTGCGGTATTGCCGGTACCTACGGCTTCAAGAAAGAGAATTACGAACGCTCACAAAAGATCGGTGCGCCGCTCTTCCAGCAGATCAAGGAAGTCAATCCCGACTATGTCTCCACCGACTGCGAGACATGTAAGTGGCAGATAGAGATGTCGACAGGCTATCCCGTCATGAATCCGATTTCCATCCTCGCTGATGCGCTCGATGTGGAAGCGACAAAAGCATTGAATCAGAATCGCTAAGGCTATACGCCAAATCCTATTGGAAACAATTAAAAACAAGTTATATAATCTCTTAAACCAATAACACTATGAGCGAAAAAAAGTACATTCTGGCTCTTGACCAGGGCACGACGAGCTCGAGAGCTATCGTCTTCGACCACAATGGACAGATCTGTTCAGTAGCACAGAAAGAGTTTACACAGTACTTCCCCAAACCGGGATGGGTGGAGCATGACGCCAACGAGATATGGTCCAGTGAGGCCAGCGTGATTGCCGAGGCTATCACTCAGATTGATATCAACGGCTTGGACATCGCCGCCATCGGCATTACCAATCAGCGTGAGACCACCATTGTCTGGGATATTGACACCGAGGAGCCAATCTACCATGCCATCGTATGGCAGGACCGCCGTACCGCAGAATACTGCGACAAGCTGAAGGCTCAGGGTCTCGTTGACAAAGTTCGTGAGAAGACCGGACTGATTATCGACGCTTACTTCAGCGGCACTAAGATCAAGTGGATCCTTGACAACGTACCTGGCGCACGTAAGCGTGCAGAGATGGGTAAGCTGCGCTTTGGTAATGTGGACTCCTGGCTCATCTGGCGTTTGACCCGTGGTACAGCCCATGTCACCGATGTCACCAACGCATCGCGTACCATGCTTTTCAATATCAACACGTTGCAGTGGGACGATGACCTGCTGAAGCTCCTCGACATTCCACGCTCTATGATGCCGGAAGTGAAGAGCAGTTCAGAGGTCATGGCACATACCAAGACCACCATCTTCGCCCATGAGGTACCTATCGCCGGTGTTGCCGGTGACCAGCAGGCAGCTCTCTTCGGTCAGATGTGTATCGAGCCGGGTTCCATCAAGAACACTTACGGCACCGGTTGCTTCGTCATGCTGAATGTCGGAGAGAAGCCTGTGCTTTCCAAGAATAACCTGCTTACCACGGTAGCGTGGAAGATTGGTGATAAGGTCAACTATGCCCTCGAGGGTTCTATCTACGTAGGCGGCAGTGTCGTGCAGTGGATACGTGACGGCCTCGGCTTTATCAAAAGCAGCAGTGAGATAGAGGAATTGGCCTCTACCGTGCCGGACAGTGGCGGTGTCTACTTTGTGCCAGCCCTTACCGGTCTTGCCGCTCCTTACTGGGATCCATACGCTCGTGGCCTGATCTGCGGCATTACCCGTGGTACCACCCGCGCCCATATCGCCCGTGCAGCCCTCGACGGTATTGCCTTCCAGACCTACGACATCGCACAGGCGATGGCCAAGGATATGAATGCTCCTTTGACAGAGTTGAAGGTCGACGGCGGTGCTTCACGCAACAACCTGCTGATGCAGTTCCAGGCCAACTTGCTGGGCATTAACGTTGTACGCCCGAAGATCACAGAGACAACGGCTCTCGGCGCTGCTTACCTCGCAGGTTTGGCAGTAGGCTTCTGGGAGAATGTCGACGAGCTGCGCCAGCAGTGGCAGGTAGAGCGCACCTTTGAGCCTGTCAAGGACAGTCCGGATATCGAAGAGGCTAAGAAGGGTTGGGCTGACGCTGTCAGCAGAACTCTGACAGAGAAATGATCCCATTAGAATATCACTATAAAATTAGGGAATTGCTATAGAACGATGAAGTAGAAACAAAGGATAATAGGATGCGTGCTGAGAAGTTCCATCCTATTATCCCCTTCTACCGAAATCTTGTTCGGTAACTTCTAAATAACCAAACTAAAAACTATAACTATTATGGATCCAGTATTAATGCACTTATGTGCTCTTGAGTTCCTTGGAACTCTCATTCTCGTACTTATGGGAGACGGCGTATGCGCCGCATGTAATCTTAACAAGAGTAAGGCACAGGGTGCCGGTTGGGTAGTCATCGCCTTTGGCTGGGGTCTTGCTGTGATGTCCGGTGTGTTTGTTGCTCATGGGAGTGGCGCCCACCTCAATCCGGCCGTTACGATCGGTCTGGCCGCTACAGGCGGTTTTGGCACCTTCCTCGCCAATGCCGGTGTGACAGCTTCTCTCGCAACCAGTGTCATCGGCTATATCGTAGCCCAGATGCTCGGTGGTTTCTTAGGCGCAGTATTGGTATGGCTCGTTTATCGCGACCACTTCAATATCACAGAGAACAAAGAAGCCGTTCTTTGTACTTACTGCACTATGCCGGCTATTGACCACAAAGCAGCCAACTTCTTCACCGAGCTTGTCGCTACTTTCGTGCTGTTGATGATGATCATCGGTACAGGCACTTATGGTGATGTTGCCAATGTCGGTGCTGTCAGCGCATGGCCTATCACAGCTGTGATCGTTTCTTTGGGTATGTCTCTTGGTGGTCCTACCGGATACGCCATGAATCCTGCCCGTGACCTCTCACCGCGTATTGCCCACGCTATCCTGCCGATGGCTCACAAGCGTGACAGTGGTTGGGGCTACTCTTGGGTGCCTGTCTTCGGTCCTATCTGCGGTGCTATCATCGCAGCCTTTGTAGGCAAGGCATTCGGTCTCTGCTAATAGAGTCTCTCATCCATAACTATCATTTGGAGCCCCGGGATCATTCCTGTGTTTATTTCGGGGCTTTTTGTTTTTCACTTCAATTGACATCTCCCTATGAAAAAGTTTTTCTTAGCAGCTCTCTGCCTCCTTGGCATGGCAGCTATACCTGCTCAGGCACAGAAGTTACACGAAAACGCAAGTCTCGAGACATCTCACCTTTGGCGTGGTCTTGAGGTTGGCAACGGACTCATCCTCAACAATGATGTCTCCATCTCAGATAACAATGGTCACTTCAAGCTCGGCTTGTGGGGTGGCATGGCTACCGACGGTGACTATAAAGAGGCTGATGTGTATTTCAATTTCAACCATAGTGGCTTCAACCTTGCCGTATGGGATTTGTGGAACTTCTCTGACGGTATCCCCGGAAATGGTAAATACTTCACATGGGCTGCCGGCCGTACGTCTCATCTGACCGATGTGGCTGTCAGCTATGATTTCGCTCCGAAATGCGACTTCCCGCTTACTCTGACTTGGGCAACACTTGTCCAAGGACGTGATCGTGGTAACTTGGCCCGTGACGCCCGTGGAGAAATTGTCAACAAGGACATTGCAAAGAACGTCTATTCTACCTTCGTGCAGGCTTCTTATCGTCTTTATGAGGATGAGAACTGGAATGTCGATGCCTCTGTGGCAGCCGCTTTCGCTCTCGATCCTTACAAGAAGGAGCTTCGCGACGCGTATGGAATCCAGAACAATCTCTACGGCAAGCACGCTGGTGTCAACGATGTCCGTCTTGGTGCCACTTATAAGTTGAAGGTAGGAAAGTATACCATGCCGGTCGGCGGTCAGATGATGTGGAACCCGGAAGCTTCAAAAGCTTACTTCCGCGCTACCGTCACCTTGCTGGACTTATAAGCGTAGAGAACATTTTCGTAACTACTGTATTTCATAATCTCGCTTAATTTCTATTGTAGTTAATTTGGGGACCGGTCATCGTGGCCGCGTCCCTTTTTTCGTTTCTACGGCAGTCGCAAGTGATCAGCGTATTTTCTTCTTGATGTTTGAGCAATGGTTTCTGTGTTAATTTATTGTTAAACCTCTTTACAGCAAAACGTGTAATAAGAAAAAGTCGTATATTTGTAAAACAATCGTCGAAAAAGCTTGTTATGTTGACAACAAATATGACCAAGGAAGAGCGGCATGAGGCTATCATGGATCAGTTCTTCAAGCAGAATGTCGTGCTCGTGTCTGATCTGGCCGACAAGCTCGGTGTCTCGTCAGTCACGATACGCAAGGATCTCACCGAACTGGAAAAGGAAGGTAAGCTCTATCGCAGCCATGGCAAGGCCATCGCTATCAATCCTTTTGCCAACAACCGCTCGGTGAACGAGAAAGAGCATTACTGTCCCGAGGAGAAGCACCGCATCGGTATGGAGGCTGCCAAGCTGATTGAGGACAACGACTCCATCATCATCGCCTCGGGAACGACCATCCATGCGTTTGCCAACTGCATTACCACCAACCAGCGTCTCACCGTCGTGTCGGCATCCTTGCGGGCTTCTATATCACTGGCCAAGAACGAGAATATCGACATCATCCAGCTCGGCGGCATGCTGCGTCACAGCAGTCTCTCTGTCGTAGGACAATACAGTGAGAAGATCCTCGAGGCCTGCTCGTTCAGCAAACTCTTTATTGGTGTGGACGGTATAGACCTCGATTTCGGCATCTCCACGACCGACATGCGCGAGGCTCACCTCAATCAGAAGATGATCAAGGCTGCCCAGCACATCATCGTTCTGGTTGACTCCACGAAGTTCGGCCGCCGCGGCTTTGCCAAGATCTGCGATATGGACACTGTCGACACGATCATCACCGACTCAAACATCCGTCCTGCGGACAGGAACCGCATCGAAGAGTTAGGCATCGAGTTGATTATCGCCGAGATGAAAAACTGATAAGCGTTAGAGATTGACGAATCTGTAACCATAGACACCTCTAAAAATTAAGCAATATGAACATTCCATCAGAATTTGATCCCATTCGCCCCTTCAATCCAGAAGAGTTGCCAGAAGTATACGACCGGCTATTGGCCGACCCTCAGTTTCAACAAGTCCTCACCGGCCTCTTCCCGGGTGTGTCGCTTGAAGACTTGGGCAAGAAGATGAAAGGCTGCAAGACCAACCTGGAGTTTCAGAAAGCCTTTTGTTATCCCGTGCTGCAAGATCTTGTACACAAAGCCAGCTTCGGTTGCAGTATGGACGCCTCGAGCGTGAACATCAACCACCGCTACACCTTCGTGAGCAACCACCGCGACATTGTCCTCGACTCTGCTCTGCTCGACAAGCTGCTGCTCGACGTGGGCTTCAGCACGACGTGCGAGATCGCCATTGGCGACAATCTGCTCACCATTCCATGGGTGAAGGATCTCGTGCGCATCAACAAGTCGTTTACCGTGGAGCGTGCCCTGCATGCCGTGGAGATGTACAAGGCCAGCAAGCGCATGTCGGAATACATGCACTTCGTTATCAGTGAGAAGAACGAAAACGTGTGGATCGCACAGCGCGAGGGCCGTTCCAAGGACTCCACCGACCACACGCAGCCTGCCATCCTGAAGATGATGGTCATGGGCGGCGAAGGCAGCATCATCGACCGGTTGACCGCTCTGCATATCGTGCCGCTGACGATCTCCTATGAGTACGACCCATGCGACTATCTCAAAGCACGCGAGTTCCAGCTCAAGCGCGACGTCCCGTTCTGGAAAAAGACACCGGGCGACGACATCGAGAGCATGAGCGTGGGCATCAAGGGCTTTAAGGGACATATACAGTACCACTGCGCTCCCTGCATCAACGACTGGCTGCGCAAGCAAAACGCCAGTACGCCCAAGAACCAGCTCTTCGACAATGTCGCCAAATATATCGACACGCAGATCCACTACAACTACCGTCTGTACCCAGGCAACTACGTCGCTCTCGACATGCTCCAGGGCAACAAGGAGCACGACGATATGTATTCGCCCAAGCAGCGCTCTATCTTCGAGCAGTATATCAACGGCCAGTTGGCAAAGATCGACATCGAGAACAAGGACGAGAAGTTCCTCCGCGAGTGCCTGCTCAACCAGTATGCCAACCCAGTGAAGAGCTACTACAACGCACGCGACGCCGAGACAAGTCGTCTGAAGTCGCTGATGAGCAAGCTCACGTTTAAGTTCTGATGTCATCCGTATGCCAATGAGAATCCCAGGATTGACAGCGGTACTCATGCTGATAGCGGGAGCTATGCTCCTGCTATCGTGCAAGAACGACTCCTATGAGTCGGGTGACAGCCGCTATTCTTATCTTCGTGCCGACTTCTGCATGATACACACGTCGGACAAGGGGGCCATTGACTATCTGATTGTAGACGGCGATGACACCGTGAGCATTGCCACACCGGTGAAACTCAATTGGGCTTCTACGGCCGACTCGCTGTATCGGGCACTGGTATATTACGATATCTCCACCCGTCAAATGTTCTCCGCCACTTCCGTGCTGGTGACGCAGCCGGTGAGCAAACAAAAGGCCGCCACACTCTCTACTGCCGCTATCACCGTGGAGAGCACTTGGGAGAGTGGGGGATACTTTAATGTCGCCTTCAACGTGAAGACCGGACAGACCGGTGAGAAACAAAAGCCGCAACAGATAGTTCTCGTCGTCGACACCATCATCAAACACGACAACGGCGCGCCAGATGACATCTATCTGTTGCTCACCCATAACCAAAATGGGCAACCGGAATATTATACCGTACGCGGATACCTCAGCACGCCGCTCGTCAAGAATGCCCGGTATCATTTACTCAACCAACCATGAATCTCGCCTTATCTCACCTTTCGATTTACTATCTTTCGGTATGTTTTCTACTTTGCAAAGATAAGCAAAGAAAGCTGATCATCACATTTTCGGAACGGGTAGTGTAGCTTTGCTATATTCTGGCTATTATCGCCAGATCATTTTGTCAGTCGATGACAGAATCCTCAGAGGCCAAATTACAGCAGAAGAAACTGTTATGCTATAATGTTTGTGCTTGTTTGAAAAACTGACAAAAAACAGCCCTTATTTTGGCGATTTTCTGCACGAGAGGTCACTTTGTGCCCAATTTTGCGAAAATTTCGCATGTTTTTATAATCCATTGATAATAAATGTGTTATGAAGATTCTTCTTTTTCGGGGACAGAAAAGACCAAGGGAATAAAAATGAAAGTGCCTTTCTGAGCAAAAATTCTCTAGAGAATTTTTGCTCAGAAAGGCACTT
>OGEO01001161.1_pt1 | contig 17798 bp, 14 predicted proteins | sample 1570661 | NCBI WGS metagenome assembly OGEO01 (sample SAMEA2582142, study PRJEB24529) | metagenome | biome: Human gut stool | place: China | collected 2011
GAGATCTACACTCTTTCCCTACACGACGCTCTTCCGATCTCAACCCCGACACCGACGGAGGCACCGCAGGAAACTCCGGCTCCGCCCGAAACACCTGCCGATCCGCCTTCTAATACACCGGAGACTCCTGACACACCGGAGACCCCTGACACACCGGAGACCCCTGATGCACCGTCAGAACCGGATACCCCGGCGGAGATATCGGAAGTACAGCCGCAGTCCGAAGAGAGCGGCTCTTCCGAATAACTTTTTCAGTCAGTCTATGCACAAAAAACCGGCCCTCTGGCATATGCCAGCAGGACCGGTTTTTCTATACTTCTTTTTCCATCTGAATCAATTAGTCAATCAGCATTTTTGCTGCGCCGTAGATACCAGCATCGTTTCCAAGGGAAGCGAGTACGATCGGGGTATCTTTGCATGCGATGAATGCTGCTTCACGGTAGTATTTAGCTACGCCGTCGATCAGGATCTGGCCTGCTTTGGATACACCGCCGCCGACTACGATAACTTCCGGGTCAACAACGCATGCAAATACTGCAAGTGCTCTTCCGAGGTACTCGGAGAACTCCTGAACGATTGCTTCTGCTGCTGCATCGCCTTCTTTTAATGCATCAAAGACAGCTTTTGCACTGATGGACTCTCCTCTTTCTCTTAAAGAAGACGGAGTATCATGGGATGCCAGATATTTCTTTGCCAGACGAACGATACCGGTTGCAGATGTCATCTGCTCGAGGCATCCGTGGTTTCCGCAGTTGCAGACCGCTTCTTCTTCCGGCTCAACACATGCATGACCAACCTCGCCGCCTGCGCCGTGAGCACCTGCTACGATCTTGCCGTCCACGATGATTCCGCCGCCGACACCGGTTCCAAGGGTAACCATAACCAGGTTCTTGCTTCCCTTTCCGCCGCCTGCCCACATCTCACCGAGAGCTGCTGCGTTTGCGTCGTTTGCTGCTTTTACTGCCATTCCGCCGAGTTCGTCGGAAAGCTCTTTTACGATATTTTTATATCCCCAGTTCAGGTTGACTGCGATGGAAAGCTCACCTTTGTCATTAACCGGGCCAGGTACGTCAATGCCGACACCGGCAACATCATCTGCCGCGATACCCTTCTCAGCCATTTTTGCTTTTACGCTTTTTGCGATATCCGGCAGAATTTCGCTTCCGCCGTTTTCGGTGCGGGTCGGGATTTCCCATTTTTCCAACAGAGTTCCGTCTGTCTGGAACAGTCCGCATTTTACTGAAGTACCCCCAACATCAATTCCAAATACATAGTTTGCCATTTTCTTACTTCTCCTCTCTTTTTTTCACTAAGTTAGCCTGTACACGGCGGTACAGCTCCTGTGCGGCATTGTAGCCCATCTTCTTCTGTCTGTGGTTGACAGCAGCGGTTTCTACGATGATCGCCAGGTTACGGCCCGGACGGATCGGAAGGGAATGGCAGACAACCTTGTTTCCAAGGAACTCAATATACTCTTCTTCCAGGCCCAGACGGTCGTATTCTTTCTCTTTGTCCCACTCTTCAAGCTTGATAACAAGGTCGATAGACTGGGTATCCTTTACGCTCTCGACACCAAACAGCGTCTTGACGTCGATGATACCGATACCGCGCAGCTCGATAAAGTGACGCGTGATATCCGGTGCCGTTCCGACCAGCGTAATGTCGCTGACACGGCTGATTTCAACCACATCATCGCTGACGAGACGATGGCCTCGTTTGATCAGCTCCAGTGCAGCCTCGCTCTTTCCGATTCCGCTCTCGCCCATGATCAGAACGCCCTCGCCGAATACATCGACCAGCACGCCGTGGATGGAGATCATCGGGGCAAGCTGGACATTCAGCCAGCGGATGATTTCAGCCATGAAAACGGAAGTCGATTTGTCTACCGCAAAGGCCGGTACCTGATAACGATTGCACAGCTCCAGAATTTCCGGTCCCGGAATCATCTTCGTGGTGAAAATGACACATGGGATCTTGCGGCTTACAAACTCTTCAAACGCGCGGACGCGCTCGCTCTCTTCAAGATGCTGCAGATACGTGAACTCTACATAACCGATGATCTGCACACGCTCATTGGCAAAATGCTCATAGTAACCGGTCAGCTGCAGTGCAGGACGGTTGATATCCGGTGTGGCAATGACAAGATCTGTCATATCAACCTCTGGTGTCAGGTTGCGGAGATCCATTTCCTCCACCATTTTGGTCATTTCAATTTCTTTCATTTTCCTGTCCTCCGACTTCATTCGACGTCTTTTTAAATCCGTCTCTTCTATGATTTTAGCACAATAAAGCATCACGGGCAACCTAGAAATTTAACTATTTTGACGAATCCTCATTTTCCTCCTGTGCAGGTGCGTGAAAGAATGTGTAAACCTGCTCCGCTGCCTTTTTATTCATGCCCGGAAGTCCGGAAAGTTCTTCCACGGTTGCCGCCTTGATATCATCAATTCCCTGAAAGTGGCGCATCAGTTCTTTCCTTCTTGTCGGCCCGATGCCCGGGATGTCGTCGAGAATCGAGTGGACCTGGCCTTTGCTCCGCAGCAGGCGGTGGTATTCGATTGCAAAGCGGTGCGCCTCGTCCTGCACGCGTGTGATCAGTTTGAAGCCCTCGCTGTTCCGGTCGATCGGGATTTCCACGTTTCGGAAATACAGACCCCTCGTGCGGTGCTTGTCGTCCTTTACCATACCGCAGACCGGAATCGCAAGATCCATTTCTTCAAGCACCTCAAGCGCAATGTTAACCTGGCCGCGTCCGCCGTCCATCATGATCAGGTCCGGCAGCCGCTCGAAACCGCTGTCCTCCTGGATGCCGCGCAGAAAACGGCGGCTTAAGACCTCTTTCATACTGGCGTAATCGTTCGGTCCCTCGACGGATTTGATCTTGAATTTTCGGTAATCGGCGCGCTTTGGCTTTCCTTTCTCGTAGACGATCATTGAGCCGACCGACTGGAAACCGCTGATATTGGAGATATCGTACGCCTCGATGCGGTCGATCGACGGCAGGTTCAGCCATCTGGCGATCTCTTTTACGGCACCGACCGTCCGACCCTCTTCCCGCTTGATCCGCTCGCGGTCCTGGTCGAGAACGATCTGTGCGTTCCGCTCTGCCAGTTCCACCATTTTTTCCTTGCTGCCCTTTTTCGGCACGCGGATGCGGACCTTCTGGCCCCGTTTGCTGCTTAAATACTCTTCCATCAGCTCCTGCTCGGCAATCTCCTCGGAAATCATGATTTCCCGCGGGATGAACGGCGTGCCGGAATAGAACTGTTTCATAAACGTGAGCAGCACCTCGCTTTTCTGCTCCTCCTCGCCGATCCGCAGATAATAATGCTCCCGCCCGATCAGCTTTCCGTTCCGGATAAAGAAGACCTGCGCCACCGCATCCTCTTTGTCCATCGCAAGCGCAATGACATCTTTGTCCTCGCCGTTACTGTTCGTAATCTTCTGCCGCTCGCCGATCCTGCGCACGCTGTCGATCAGATCACGGTACTCCGCCGCCTGCTCGAACCGCATCTCCTCAGCCGCCTCCGTCATTTTTCCAGTCAGCTCTTTGATAATGTCATTGTAATTTCCATTCAGAAAACTGATCGCCTTTTTGATCTGCTCGCCGTACTCTTCTTTGGAAATGTATCCCTGGCACGGTGCCTTACACTGGTGGATGTGATAGTAAAGACACGGGCGGTCCTTGCCGATCTCCTTTGGCAGGCTCTTATTGCAGGAACGGATATCGTACAGCTTCCGCAACAGTTCGATCGTATCTTTCACAGCTCCGGCGCTCGTGTACGGGCCGAAATATTTCGCCTTGTCCTTCTTCATCTGATGGGAAAACAGAATGCGTGGAAAATCCTCGTTCACGGTCACCTTAATGTACGGGTACGCCTTGTCATCTTTCAGCATCGTATTGTATTTCGGACGGTGCTCTTTGATAAGGTTGCACTCCAGCACGAGCGCCTCCAGTTCGGAATCCGTCACAATATACTCAAAGCGGGCGATATGCGTGACCATCCGCTCAATCTTCGGCCCTTTGTTGCGGCTCGTCTGGAAATACTGGCGGACACGGTTTTTCAGCGAAATCGCCTTTCCTACGTAGATAATTGTATCGTCCGCGTCGTGCATCAGATAGACGCCGGGTTTCCCCGGCAGTTTTTTCAGTTCTTCCTGGATATCAAACGCCATATGACCCTCCTCTTTTTGGGACTGTAATGTTGAAAATGCCCAGCGTGCAGAGATCGTTTTCTCTGCTCCCGCCGGGCCTTTTCGCTTTCTTTTTATATTTCTGGATTTTCAACCGCTTCTTCCGCGTTTCCATTCCGTTTTGCAATCACCTGATGAAAAATCTCCATAAATTCTTTTCCGGTGATCGTCTCTTTCTGGATCAGGTAAGCTGCGATTTCATCCATCGCATCGCGGTTAGCTGCCAGAAGTTCTTTTGCCTGCTCATACGACTCTTTCAAGATCTTCATGACCTCGTGGTCGATTTCGGTTGCTGTGGCATCGCCGCAGTTTAAGACCATTCTTCCGTCGAGGTACTGATTCTGCTGGGTCGCAAGACCGATCAGACCGAATTTCTCCGACATACCGTACTGCGTGATCATCGCGCGGACAATCTTCGTCGCTTTCTCGATATCATTCGAAGCTCCCGTTGTCACGTTGCCAAATACGATCTCCTCTGCCGCTCTTCCACCGAGGCACTCGACGATCATCGCCTCGAGTTCGCTCTTCGTGTTGAGGTATTTCTCCTCCTCCGGCACCTGCATGACGTAGCCGAGCGCACCCATCGTACGCGGCACAATCGTGATTTTCTGTACCGGCTCGGAATCCTTCTGCAGTGCAGTAACAAGTGCGTGGCCTACCTCGTGGTAGGAAACGATCTTTCGCTCTTCCTGGCTTAAGATGCGGTCCTTCTTCTCTTTTCCGACGAGGACAACCTCGACTGCCTCGAGAAGATCCTTCTGGGAAACGGCTTTTCTTCCGTTCTTGACCGCAAGAATCGCTGCCTCGTTGATCATATTTGCAAGATCAGAACCAACGGCTCCCGATGTCGCAAGTGCGATGCCGTCGAGATCAACCGTCTCATCGAGCGATACGTTCTTGGCGTGTACTTTCAGGATTTCCACACGGCCTTTCAGGTCCGGTCTTTCTACGATAATCCGGCGGTCAAAACGGCCTGGACGCAGCAGCGCCGGGTCAAGAACCTCCGGGCGGTTTGTGGCCGCAAGGATCAGAATACCCTTGGAGCTGTCGAATCCGTCCATCTCGGCGAGGAGCTGGTTTAACGTCTGCTCCCGCTCGTCGTTGCTGTTGTAGCTGTTGTCACGGCTCTTTCCGATCGCATCGATCTCATCGATAAAGATGATGCACGGTGCGTTTTTCTTTGCTTCCTCAAACAGGTCACGCACACGCGATGCACCGACACCGACGAACATCTCGACAAATTCCGAAGCGGACATCGAGAAAAACGGTACGTGCGCCTCACCGGCTACGGCTTTGGCAAGCAGTGTTTTTCCGGTTCCAGGAGGGCCTACAAGAAGCGCTCCTTTCGGAAGTTTTGCACCGATTGTCGTGTATTTTCCAGGGTTATGCAGGAAATCCACAACCTCCTGGAGCGATTCTTTTGCCTCGTCCTGTCCCGCAACATCGCGGAATGTCACGCCGGTTTCTTTCTGTACGTAGGCCTTTGCTCTGCTCTTTCCTACGCCCATGACTCCGCCGCCTTTGTTCATGCTGCGCATCACCCATACCATGACAGCGACAAGCATCACAACCGGCAGAATGACGGTCAGCAATGTGTAAATGATCGTTCCGGTAGAATCCGGCGGATCTTTGTGGTACGTAATGCCTTTCTCCTGTAACAGATCGACCAGTTCCTGCTCATCTCCCATCATCGTTACCTGATAGGTGATTCCCTCCGATTTCTGGTCTTTCGGCGTTACGGTCAGTGTTCCCGATTTCAAGACAACTTCCTGCACTTCATCGTTGTTTACCATGTCCAGGAATTTGCTATAGTCAAGATCCTCGGAAGTAATTCCCCCAAGGGCATTGTTCAGAAGTCCCATCACCATCAGGCTGACGAGGAGGCAGATCAGGATAATGAGTATCGTCTGTCTGTTTTTCGGTCCTCCCCCGGAGCCTTTTTCTGGTTCCCGGTTCTGATTTTTTCTATCGTCCATGCTTTTCCTCCTTGTATGTCAAACCGCCCCTCTTTTTTTACGGACACTTTAACTCTTACATTATATCGGATTCCCTCTTAATTAGCAAGCCGGACTTTGTGAAAAAAGACTGAATTTATCTATACAAAAACGGCCCGCCGACACTCTTTCAAGTATCGGCGGACCGCCAGATAACACTCACATTACATTAGTCGTTATATCCGTTCGGATTCTTCTGCTGCCAGTTCCAGGAATCGGCACACATCTCCTCGATGCCGTACTCAGCCTCCCAGCCAAGCTCCTCTTTTGCTTTGTCGCATTTGGAGTAGCAGGTTGCGATATCACCGTCACGGCGCGGTTTGATTTCGTATTTCAGCGGATGGCCGCATGCTTTCTCAAATGCGTGGATCACATCGAGTACGCTGTAGCCTTTGCCGGTTCCGAGGTTGTAAATGGAAACGCCCTCGTTGTCAGCCAGTTTCTGGATGGCTTTTACATGGCCGCGTGCCAGGTCAACAACATGGATGTAATCGCGGACACCAGTTCCGTCCGGAGTATCGTAGTCATCACCGAAAACGCCGATGCACTCGAGTTTTCCGATGGCAACCTGTGCGACATACGGAAGCAGGTTGTTCGGGATGCCCTTCGGATCCTCTCCGATAAGGCCGCTCTTATGCGCTCCGATCGGGTTGAAGTAACGAAGCAGGATAACATTCCATTCCGGATCTGCGGTGTGGATGTCGGTCAGAACCTGCTCGAGCATACTTTTTGTCCAGCCGTATGGGTTGGTCGGGGTTCCCTTCGGGCACTCCTCGGTGATCGGAATCTGTGCCGGATTGCCGTATACGGTTGCAGAAGAACTGAAGATGATGTTCTTTACGCCATGGTTTCTCATCTCATCGCAGAGAATCAGGGTTCCGGTCATGTTGTTGTGATAATATTCAATCGGTTTATGTACGGACTCGCCGACTGCTTTTAAGCCTGCGAAATGGATGACAGCGTCAATTTTCTCGTTGTCGAAAATTTTCTTTACGCCTTCGCGGTCCAGCATATCGGTTTTGTAGAAGGTTACTTTCTTTCCGGTAATCTGTTCTACACGCTCGATGGCTTTCTCGCTTGCATTGTAAAGGTTGTCCATGACAACAACGTCATAGCCTGCGTTCAGCAGTTCCACACAGGTGTGGCTTCCAATATAGCCTGCACCGCCAGTAACTAAGATTTTCATTTTGGTATCCTCCATGTTTTCCTTCGCTGCTGCTTTTTTGCCGCAGCGGGTTAATTGAAGCATTTAGTTTATTCTACAACGTTTCCATGAATTTTGCAAATGCACTTCTGCCTTCCTCGGTGCACTTGTAAACGCCGGCATCCTCGAGTACGCCGACAAAGACTTTTCCGACTTCCTCTTTCAGGATATCCATCACATTTTCGCTGTTCAGCTCCGGATGGCGCGGCAGGAATTCGTCTACCCAGTCGGCATGTTTCTCCAGCTCTGCGACAGCGCGGACATCTTTTCCCTCTACAAGGCATTTGGAAAGCTCTTCCAGCTCATCTTTTAAGCGCGCCGGCAGAATCGCAAGTCCCATAACCTCAATAAGGCCGATGTTCTCTTTTTTGATGTGATGATACTGTGCATGCGGATGGTAAACACCGAGCGGGCATTCGTCCGTCGTGATGTTGTTGCGCAGTGCCAGATCGAGTTCGAACGTATCGCCCACTTTTCTTGCGATCGGTGTGATCGTGTTGTGCGGTGTACCGTCTGTCTCAGCGAAGATGAAAGCATCTTCATCTGTATAAGATCTCCATGCATTTAAAATGTGTTCAGCCAGATCAATCAGAGGTTTTACTTCTTTGCTCTGAAGACGGATAACAGACAGAGGCCATTTTACGATACCGGCAGTTACATCTTCGTAACCTTTCACAGTGAAGTGTTCAATGATCGGAGCTTTCGCCATTGCGAAAGTATAATTTCCACCCTGGAAATGATCGTGGCTTAAGATAGAACCGCCAACGATCGGAAGGTCTGCATTGGATCCCAGGAAGTAGTGTGGGAAAAGCTTGATGAAATCAAAGAGCTTTTCAAATGCATTACGATCGATCTTCATTGGAATATGCTGTCCGTTGAATACGATGCAGTGTTCGTTATAGTATACATAAGGGGAGTACTGGAATCCCCAAGGGTTATCCTGAATTGTGATCGGGATGATTCTGTGGTTCTCACGGGCCGGGTGATCGAGGCGTCCTGCATAACCTTCATTTTCTACGCAAAGTTGACATTTTGGATAGGAAGAGGATTTCGCTTTTCCCGCTGCTGCAATCGCTTTTGGATCTTTCTCTGGTTTGGAAAGATTGATTGTAATGTCAAGAGTACCGTATTTTGTGTCAACCGTCCATTTGCGATCCTTGGCAATGCGGTATCTGCGGATATAATCACTGTCCTGGCTTAATTTGTAATAATAATCAGTAGCTGTCTCCGGAGAAACTTTGTATTTTTCCCAGAAAGTCTGCTGGACCTGAGCTGGGCGTGGCATCAGAGTATTCATCAGTTTTGTATCAAATAAATCACGGTAGCCGATGCTGTTTTCAATGATTCCGCGTTCTGCGGCGATATCTAAAAGTTCTGCAAGAATGTCTTCCAGAACAAGATTGTTCAGATCACAGTCAACATCTTCATAGTTATCTTCGTGGAACAGATCCAGAAGAAGATTCGTTGTATAAATTCTTTCGGATTCCGGAGTGATTCCGGTATTGATTCCGTACTGTACTAATTTTTTGATCGCATCATAAAGCATATGTCAAGAACCTCCTTAAATTAAGGAATGCCAATGACATTCCTATAACAAAATATACATTATTTCACATCTGATCTTAGCAGAGACGAGAAGCACCGTCTCCGATATCTACTGTGTAGAACTCAGCTTCATGTCCTACTTTTTCAAGATATGTTTTTCCGATTGTTTCGATAAATGTATCTACAGATTCATCTTTTACGATGCTGACTGTGCAACCGCCAAATCCGCCGCCTGTGATACGGGAACCGAGAACACCAGGAATCTTCCATGCAAGGTCTACAAGGATATCAATCTCTTCACAGGATACATCATAATCATCACGCAGTGAAATGTGGGACTGATTCATTAATTTTCCGAATCTTTCAATGTCTCCGGCTTTCAGCGCTGTAACAGCATCGATTGTACGCTGGTTTTCGTATACAGCATGTTTTGCACGCTGTAACTGGATCTCATCTTTGATCAAGGATTTGTGTGCCTCGAATTCTTCAGGAGTAAGATCGCCAAGTGCCTGAATGTCAAGTTCGCTCTGAAGTGCTTTCAGTGCAGCAGCACATTCGTTTCTTCTGTCGTTATAAGCAGAATCAACAAGACTATGCTTTACTTTACTGTTTGTGATCACAATCTTGGCACCATCAAGAACGCAAGGTGCATATTCGTAGCTTAAATCACTTGTGTCAAGGAAAATTGCGTGGTCTTTTTTACCCATGGCAACAGCAAACTGATCCATGATACCACAGTTGCATCCGTTGAAGTTATTCTCAGAATACTGGCCGATCAGTGCAAGATCTGTCATGGAAAGATCTTTGATCTCGAACAGGTCTGTCAGGATCACACCAGTGAGAACTTCTAGGGAAGCAGAAGAGGAAAGTCCGGAACCGTTCGGGATATTTCCCCAGATTACCATATCAAAACCACTTGTGATCTCATGCCCTTTTTCTTTGAATGCCCAGACTACACCAAGCGGATAGTTTGCCCAGTTGTATTCTTTTTTATTTGTCAGATCATCAAGAGATGCTTCTACAACACCAAAAGAGTCCAAATTCATGGAATAAAAATGGATCTTGTTATCCTCTCTTTTGCGTGCAGCACCGTAAGTACCAAGTGTCAGTGCACAAGGAAATACATGTCCACCGTTATAATCTGTGTGTTCACCAATCAGATTCACGCGTCCAGGAGAAAAGTAAAAACGAGCTCCTTCGGAATTACCAAAAAGTTCTGCAAACATATCAAACAATTTTTTCTTCATCATTATTTACCTCCATTAAAAGTAATCCAGTCGATCAGATTTATTTATATTTATTATATCGTTAATGAGTGAAAACGTCTATAAAAAATACGTGCTGTGGCATGTAATAATGTTGCATTAAAAAGATGAGGTGTTATAATAGATCACAGGATACGGGAAAGGAGCCGGGAGATGGCAGAGACTTACAAACATTCGTATAAGTCAGGAGAAATTCTGATGACTTCGTTGTCTGTATATAACACGGGATATCAAAGGTGTGAAGCAGGATATCAGTGGGGACCCGGAGTCAGGGATCATTATTGTATCCACCATATTTTGTCAGGAACAGGATACTATACAGTTGGAGAAAAGACGTGGAAATTAGAAGCCGGAGATACGTTTATTTTATATCCGGGCGTGGAAGTAAAGTATTATGCCGATCAGCAGGAACCATGGGAATACGCCTGGGCTGGATTTATGGGGACGGATGCGGCATCGATCATTCGAAATACAGGTTTTCTGAAAGAACGTCCTTTTTTAAAAAGAGGAAATGTGCCGGATGAACAGATCCGGAATGGATTGGAACAGATTTATAATGCAAAGGGCAATGGGTATGAAGAAGCGGTTGCCATGACCGGAGCACTTTACAGTCTTCTGTCAGTCTTTATGCACTATCATGAAGGGGAAGATCAGGAAAGAGATGCAAAGCTTTTGTATGTAGAAAAGGCAGAAAATTATATTGAAACCAATTATTCTTATCCCGTGACAGTGGAAGATATCGCAGACTATGTAGGAATCAGCAGAAGTCATCTGTTTCGCTCTTTTCAGACCTATATGAATTGTTCACCAAAAGAATATCTGACAGAATACAGAATCCAGCAGGCTTGCCGTCTGCTGAAAGAGACGGGGCTGTCGGTTTCGGCGATTGCATATTCTGTTGGTTTTGAGAATAATCTTTATTTTTCGAAGGCATTTCGAAAAGTGAAGAAGACAAGTCCGACGGAATACAGAGAAAAGCATAGAAAAAAGAAGGAATGATGCCGAGGCGCAGGACATAAGAATAGAGTAAGAATGTCAAAGGCGGGAAGCTGTCATGATGTCTGGAAAAAGTTGGGGTTATGTAGTACAGTTTTTCTGTCTTCTGGTGTTTTTGGGTATGTCCCCATTTCTGATAAAGATGGATGGGAGAAAAACAATGAGTGTTTCATCTGATTCAGTGCGAAGTCAGAATGTATCAGATGAGGTAAAACCGGTTGTTGCGCTTACATTTGATGACGGGCCAAATGCATCCTCGACCCCGATTCTACTGGATGGATTGAAGGAACGTAAAGTGCGGGCAACCTTTTTCCTGATCGGCGAAAATGTAGAAAAAGACGAGAATGAAAAAATTGTGAAAAGAATGTATGAAGAAGGTCATTTGATCGGAAATCATACTTATACGCATTGCAATCTGTCAAAGTTGGAAACGGGAGAAGCAAAGAAAGAACTGGAACAGACAGATACAGTGATTGAAAAGATAACGGGAAAACAACCGGTGTTCGTAAGAGCGCCTTACGGGGAACTCCCGGTGGACAGCGAACAAGATCTGAGCAGAATATATATCGGATGGACGGTGGATCCACTGGACTGGATGACCGAAGATGCAGGGGCGGTTGTAAAAACAGTTGTGGAAGAGATAAATCCGGGAGATGTTATTTTATTGCATGACTGTTATCCTTCTTCTGTGCAGGCGGCTATACGGATTGTAGATCTGTTGCAGGGAAAAGGCTATGAGTTTGTGACAGTGGATCATCTGATCATGGATTAAAAATGTGAATATAAGATTGAAAACAGGAGAGAAACATGGATTTATTTGATTATATGAGAGAGACAAATAAAGAGAAGGAATCTCCGCTTGCATCCAGGATGCGTCCGGTGACACTGGATGAAGTAGTGGGACAGAAGCATATCATAGGAAAAGATAAATTGCTTTACCGGGCAATTAAGGCAGATAAGCTGAGTTCTTTGATTTTTTACGGACCTCCGGGAACAGGAAAGACAACACTGGCAAAGGTGATCGCACATACAACCAGTGCAGAGTTCAAACAGATCAATGCGACAGTTGCCGGAAAGAAAGATATGGAAGAAGTAGTGAAAGAAGCAAAAGATCTGCAGGGAATGTATGGAAAGAAGACGATTCTTTTTATTGATGAGATTCATCGCTTTAATAAAGGGCAGCAGGATTATCTGCTTCCATTTGTGGAAGATGGAACGTTGATCCTGATTGGCGCAACAACGGAGAATCCTTATTTTGAGGTAAATGGAGCTTTGATTTCGAGATCAAGTATCTTTGAATTGCGTCCACTGGAGAAGACGGATATTAAGGAACTGCTTCTCCGTGCAGTGAATGATACTGAGAAAGGTCTTGGAAGCTTTCATGCAGTGATAGAAGATGATGCACTTGAATTTTTGGCGGATGTGTCAGGTGGAGATGCAAGAAATGCACTGAATGCGATTGAACTGGGTGTATTGACAACGGACAGAAGCGAAGATGGACAAATTCATATTACTTTAGATGTTGCGTCAGAATGCATTCAGAAACGAGTGGTGAATTATGACAAAAAAGGAGATAACCATTACGATATTATCTCTGCATTTATTAAGAGCATGCGCGGCTCAGATCCGGATGCAGCGGTCTTTTATCTTGCAAAGATGTTGTATGCAGGAGAAGATGTGAAGTTTATAGCGAGAAGAATTATGATCTGTGCATCGGAAGATGTTGGAAATGCGGATCCGATGGCACTTACTGTTGCGGTTGCGGCTGCACAGGCAGTTGAGAGGATCGGAATGCCGGAATCTCAGATCATTCTTTCACAGGCGGTGACTTATGTGGCATCTGCGCCAAAGAGTAATTCTGCCGTTAATGCAATATTTGCAGCGAACGATGCAGTACGGAACAATAAAACAACGGTTCCGACACACCTTCAGGATGCACATTATAAAGGTGCACAGAAGTTAGGACACGGAATAGGATATAAGTACGCACATGATTATCCGAATCATTATGTGGATCAGCAGTATCTTCCGGATGAAATAAAAGACGCCAGGTTCTATGAACCCGGCGATCTTGGTTATGAGAAACAGATCAAGGAGCGTTTACAGAAGCTGCGAGAGCAGTAAAGCGTAAATCTCCTGATTTTTTCGATTCCAGTTATTTACAATGGCTTCTGCCTCAGTCTGAGTTGGCACAGTGAGTGTCATATCGATGAGGTGGGAGCCATTTTCTAAAATCTGGCATTTTACTTCATATTCATGGTTTGTATTCAGATAGTAATCCGATTTAACAGAAACCTCTTCTTTCAGATCATATTTTTTCTCATTGATAAAATTATCAATTTCCTGACGAATCTCAGGAGAAATTTTATTTCTGAAATAGTTGATCGTAGCAGCCCCTTCTTCTGTGAGATTATAAAGCGTACGATTATGTGTCAGCTCAATTTTCAGAAGTCCGGAATCCGTTAATTCTGCAAGCGCAGACTGAAGACGAAAATAAGTTGTATACCCTTTATCCAGAATAAATTCTGATATCTGGGAAGTTGTAAGCGGAAAATCGACTCTATCCAACATGTACAACACGATCAGTTTATATAATGTAAATGTTTCAGCCATAATACTCCTTTCCCTGGTACAAGTCATGATCTTTCATATATTTGTGGATCTGATTTAAAACAGTTCGTTTTGCGCCTGTCCACAGAGGTGCGATCAAGAGATCCTTCGGTCCGTCACCGGTCAGTCGGTGAATGACAATTTCCGGACGCAAATGTTGGATACATTCAGTGAGCAGACCGATGTATTCGTCCGCATCCGGGATATGGAAAGCAGGACCGGTATAGGCAGGATCTGAAAGATATTTCTGATATTCAACTGCAAGATCAGTTCCTTCCAAAATGTGGAGAAGCTGCAACTTGATTCCGTCAATATCTGAATGATTCAAATATTCGATTGTCTCAAGCATCATTTCATGAGTCTCTCCGGGCAGGAATAAAATGACATGTACGATAACAGTCAGATTCCGGCGCTTCAGTTCATGTACAGCAGTATCAAATACCTCTAAAGGATAACCTCTGCGAATGTATCTGGCAGATTCTGGGTGAATGGTTTGAAGACCAAGTTCAACCCAGACAGGCTTGATCTGATTCAATTCATCTAAAAGTTCCAGAACATCAGAATCTAAACAGTCAGGGCGGGTTGCGATTGCAAGTACTTTTACATCAGGGTCTTCGATTGCTTCTGTAAAAACTTTCCGCAAGTATTCTATGGGGGCATAGGTACTCGTAAAAGCCTGGAAATATGCGATATAAGCATGCACCGGACGCTTTCTGGCAAGAATGGCTTTCCCTTCTGCGAGCTGTTCTGTAATTGTTTTGCAGGCAGAACCGGCAAAATCTCCCGAACCCATACCACTGCAGAAGATACAGCCACCATATCCGATCTTACCATCACGGTTCGGACAAGTCATACCGCCGTTCAATGCAATGCGATATACTTTCTCTCCAAACTGGGATTTTAATGCATAGTCAAGAGAGTGGTAGCGCTTCTCTCCCCACATATTAGATTAAATCCTTAATTGCTTTGCTTACTGTGTCTGCTACACGAGGATCAAAGGCTTCCGGAAGAATGTTGTTTTCATTCAATTCTTCTTCTGAAACAAGACCTGCGATTGCATTGGCAGCGGCAAGTTTCATTTCTTCTGTAATCTGTGTGGCACGTCCTTCTAATGCACCTTTGAAAATACCAGGGAACGCAACAACATTGTTTACCTGGTTCGGGAAGTCAGAACGTCCTGTTCCGACAACTTTGGCACCTGCTTCTTTTGCAAGGTCAGGCATGATCTCCGGTACAGGGTTTGCCATGGCGAACAGAATCGCATCCTTATTCATGGAAGCAACCATCTCTTTAGAAACAATATTCGGAGCAGAAACACCAACGAAAATATCAGCACCTTTTAATGCATCGGCAAGTGTTCCTGTGCGTTCTTCCAGATTTGTAACTTCAGTCATCTGCTGCTGCATCCAGTTCAGGTTCGGTGAGTTCTTGGAAATGATTCCATTGATGTCACACATTGTAATATGAGGGAAACCATAAGTGAGAAGCAGCTTTGTGATAGCAACTCCGGCAGATCCGGCTCCATTCACTACAACATGGCAATCTTCCTTTTTCTTTCCAGTTACTTTCAGGGCATTGATGATTCCGGCGAGGACAACGATAGCTGTTCCGTGCTGGTCATCATGGAAAACAGGAATGTTCAGAAGTTCTTTCAGGCGTGTTTCAATTTCGAAACAGCGTGGAGCTGAAATATCTTCTAGATTGATTCCACCGAAAGCCGGTGCGATGTTGACTACAGATTTAATGATCTCTTCTGTGTCCTGTGTATCCAGACAGATCGGAACTGCGTTGACACCACCGAATTCCTTAAACAGAACCGCTTTTCCCTCCATAACCGGCATAGCAGCAAGTGCACCGATGTTCCCAAGACCAAGAACAGCACTTCCGTCAGATACAACAGCAACTGTATTGGCTTTCATAGTGTATTTATATGCAGCTTCAGGATCCTGTGCGATCACCTTACAAGGTTCAGCAACACCCGGAGTATAAGCGATGGCAAGATCTTCTCTTGAGTTGACATGCGCCTTTGCGGTTGTCTCTATCTTACCATTCCATTCTTCATGCATTTTTAAAGCTTTTTCATTGTTTGTCATGATTTTATACCTCTCTGATTTGATTGAATTAATGATACCACTGAAAAAGGAAACACGCAAGTACAGGAAAACAGAGAAAAGTTCAAAAAGTTCTTTCTTTTTAGAAAAATATACTGTATAATAACACCATATTTAAAGCAAATTTCCATTAAAGTCGAATCAGACTTGTATTCCCGAAGTATGAATGAATAATCCAGTATGTGAAAAGGGCACATGTGAAGTGGATTGACAGAACAGATATACCTGAAAAGAAAGGAAAAGAATATGACACGAGAAAAATATGAATCATTGCCGCTGGCAACATTGAAAGAACTTGCAAAAGCAAGAAAGATGAGAGGTGTTTCTACATTAAAGAAAGGCGATCTGATCGATGCAATGCTTGAGCTGGATGAGCAGGAAGAGCAGAAAGAGGCAGCAGAAGAAGCGAGAGAAGAAGTGAAAGAAGAGAAAAAAGAAGAGACAGATATTGAACAGCTGGACAGTGGTTTTACAGCAAACGGAATCCTTGAAGTACTTCAGGATGGATATGGTTTCATTCGTTCTGACAATTATCTTCCGGGAGATGGAGATGTCTATGTTGCTCCTTCACAGATTCGCAGATTCGGGCTTAAAACAGGCGATATCCTGACAGGAAATACAAGAGTTAAGACGCAGGGAGAAAAGTTCAGTGCACTTCTTTATGTGTCTACGATCAATGGACTGCGCCCGGCAGAGGCAATGAAGAGAAAGAACTTTGAAGACCTGACTCCGATTTTCCCGAATCAGAGAATCCGTCTGGAGAATCCGGGCTGTACAACAGCAATGCGTATTGTTGATCTTGTTTCCCCTATTGGAAAAGGACAGAGAGGTATGATCGTATCTCCACCGAAAGCAGGAAAAACTACATTATTAAAGGAAGTTGCACTATCTGTACAGAAGACAGAACCGAATATGCATCTTCTGATTCTGTTGATCGATGAACGTCCGGAAGAGGTGACTGATATTCGTGAGGCAATTGAAGGCCCGAATGTAGAGGTGATTCATTCTACATTTGATGAACTTCCGGAGCATCACAAACGAGTATCAGAAATGGTTATCTCAAGAGCAAAACGTCTGGTAGAGCATGGAAAAGACGTTATGATCCTCCTTGACAGCATCACAAGACTTTCAAGAGCATATAACCTGATCGTTCCGCCATCAGGAAGAACACTTTCCGGTGGTCTTGATCCGGCAGCACTTTACAGTCCAAAGCGTTTCTTCGGAGCAGCAAGAAATATGAGAGAAGGTGGAAGCCTTACGATTCTTGCAACAGCACTGGTTGATACAGGAAGCAAGATGGATGATGTTGTTTATGAAGAATTTAAGGGGACAGGTAACATGGAACTGATGCTTGACAGGAAGCTTCAGGAGAAAAGAGTGTTCCCGGCAATTGATATTCCAAAATCAGGAACAAGAAGAGAAGATCTTCTTCTCACAAAGGAAGAACAGGATGCAGTTTATATTATGAGAAAAGCAATGAACGGCATGAAATCAGAAGAGGCAGTGGACAATCTTTTGAATATGTTTTCCCGTACAAAAACAAACGAAGAGCTTGTTCAGCAGATCATCCGTCAGAAATTTATCTAAAAAGGTGTTGCATTATTAAAAAATGTGTGATACAATTAGAAAGCTGTTTAGAGAAAATAATAAGTAATTTAAAAATAGAGAGGTGAAAATCATGCGCGAAGGTATCCATCCTAATTATTATCAGGCAACTGTAACATGCAACTGTGGAAACACATTTGTTACAGGATCTACAAAGGAGAACATCCACGTAGAAATCTGCTCCAAGTGTCATCCATTCTACACAGGTCAGCAGAAAGCAACACAGGCTCGTGGCCGTGTTGATAAGTTCAACAAGAAATACGGTATTAAATAA
>OGEO01001174.1_pt1 | contig 17687 bp, 15 predicted proteins | sample 1570661 | NCBI WGS metagenome assembly OGEO01 (sample SAMEA2582142, study PRJEB24529) | metagenome | biome: Human gut stool | place: China | collected 2011
TACAATGAAATCATCAAACTTCGCCCTGAATGGCATTCGGACAATATTAACGAAGGAGCAATTAAAATTGTGATGACGGGTTCTGCTTCTGATGCGCCAGAAATGCAGAAACACGTTTACAGTAAACAGGAAAAGCAAACGCTGGAACGCCGCTTTAAAGACCCGAACGATCCGCTGAAAGTGGTGATTGTGCGCGATATGTGGCTGACGGGCTTTGATGCGCCTTGCTGTAATACGATGTATATCGACAAGCCGATGCAGGGGCATAACCTGATGCAGGCGATTGCTCGGGTTAACCGTGTATTCCGCAATAAAAGCCGAGAAAATGGCGGCTTGATTGTGGATTATGTCGGTATTGCCGAAAAACTCAAAGAAGCAACCCAGCAATACACCAATTCACAAGGCAAGGGCAAGCTGACTGATAACGTGATTGATGTGTTCTTTAAAATGAAAGAGCATTTAGAGTTCATCCGCAGCCTGTTTGCAACGCCGGTTGAAGGGAAAACCTTTGATGTTCAGACGGCCTTAGAAAAAGATAATCCGAATGATCTTCTGATGGCTATTCGTTTTGCCGCTAACCATATTTTAAGCCTCGATCAATTACCGTTTGATGGCAAAGCGCATGAACAACATTGGTTTAATAAAAAAGAAATCGAGCCACGCAAAAAAGCCTTTTTGAAAGCGGCGGGATTGGTGAAAAAAGGCTATATGCTATGTGGTGCCTTAGCGGAAGTTGAACCGTATAACCAAGAAATTGCTTTTTATGATGCCGTACGGGCAATTTTAACCAAACGCTCCCCAGGGAAAAATCCAACGGAAAGACAGATTTTATTGAAAAAATTGGTCAACCAAGCCGTCTATTCCGAAGGCGTGATTGATTTGTTTGACCTACTGGAAAAACCGCAGCCACAAATTAGTTTGCTTTCTGAAGAGTTTTTACAAACCATCAAAAACAGCCCAACGAAGAATCTGTGGGTCAGCGCGGTGGAACGTTATTTGGCAAGCGAAATCAAAGCCAAATCAGGCGCGAACCTCACCTTGCAAAAAGACTTCGAGCAACGTTTGAAAGAAGCCCTAAATCAATACCACAACCACAATTTAAGCGTGGTAGAGATTTTGGATGAGCTCTTCAAAATGAGCCAAGACTTCCAAGAACGCTTAGCTTTAGGTGAAAAGCTGGGGCTGAAAAAAGAAGAACTCGCCTTCTACGAAGCCCTCGCCCAAAACCAAAGCGCCCGTGAACTGATGGGCGATGAAGTATTGAGCAAACTAGCCAAAGAAATTACCGATACTTTAAGACGCTCAGTTACCATCGACTGGCAATATAAAGAAGGCGTTCGCGCCAAAATGCGTATTCTCGTGAAACGAGCTTTACAGCGTTATAAATACCCGCCAGATAAACAGGAAGAAGCCGTGAGCTATGTGATTAAGCAAGCGGAGGAAATTGCGGAAGATTTAACCGCAGAAAAATCACTATAGGCGTTAATTTCATACAATAAAAAACCGAGCTATTTAGCTCGGTTTCTTTTTATCTATCCTCTATTTTGCTTCAGCTTGGTTCTTCTTCTCTTCAAGTTCTTCCCAACGAAGGAAAGCTGTTTCAAGTTCAGTTTCGGTGTCCGATAATTCCTTAAGCTTCGCATCTGTTACATCATGGGCTTGTTGGAAAAAGTGAGGATCACCAATTTCAGCTTGAAGTGCGGTAATTTTCTCTTCCAATTCTTCCAACAATTGTGGTAGCTGTTCTAACTCACGTTGTTCTTTGTAAGAAAGTTTAACGGATTTTGGCTTTTGAGAAACAGCGTCATTTTTGACCGCACTTTCCTGTACTTTTGGTGCTTCTTTTTTGGATTTTGGGGTCTCTTGCTCTGCTTTCATCGCAAAGTAATTAGCTTGTTGTCCTTTCGCATCAAAGAAACCGCCCACGTATTTATTCAATACGCCATCGCCTTCAAAGAAATAACACTCAGTCGCGACATTATCAATAAACTGACGATCATGGCTGACAATCAATAAGGTGCCTTGATAATCCGTGAGGATTTCTTCCAATAATTCTAAGGTTTCTACATCCAAGTCATTGGTTGGTTCATCGAGAATCAATAGATTATTAGGTTTCAGTAATAATTTAGCCAATAACAAACGGTTACGTTCACCACCTGAAAGCGCTTTTACGGGGGTCATAGCTCGTTTGGGTGGAAATAAGAAATCCTGCAAATAGCCCAACACATGACGTTTTACACCATTGACCTCAATATCCTGCTTGCCATCGGCAACGTTATCCATCACCGTTTTTTCTGGATCAAGATCAGCACGATATTGGTCAAAATAAGCAATGTCTAATTTTGTACCACAATGAATGCGACCGCTGGTTGGCTTGATTTCACCTAATAAAAGTTTAATAAAGGTGGTTTTTCCGCAACCATTTGGGCCAACCAATGCAATTTTATCGCCACGTAAGATGGTCGTGCTGAAATCTTTAAGCAGCTGTTTGCCTTCAATCTCATAAGACACATCTTCCATTTCAAACACGATTTTGCCTGAACGACTTGAGTTATCTAATTGTAACTTAGCCGTACCCATCACCTCACGACGCTGGCGACGTTCTTCACGCATGGCTTTTAAAGCACGTACACGGCCTTCATTACGCGTACGGCGAGCTTTAATACCTTGACGAATCCAAACCTCTTCTTGCGCTAAACGTTTATCAAAAAGCTCATTCTGCAATGCTTCGACACGTAAGCTTTCCTCTTTAGCGGTGAGGTATAAATCATAGTTACCTGGATAGGACACTAATTTCCCGCGATCTAAATCGACAATACGGGTCGCCATTTTGCGGATAAAAGAACGGTCGTGGGAAATAAATACAATACTTCCGGTAAATTCTAATAAGAAGTTTTCTAACCATTCGATTGCATCCACATCCAAGTGGTTAGTCGGTTCATCTAATAACAAGACATCGGGGTTACACACCAACGCACGAGCAAGAGCGGCTTTACGCAACCAACCACCCGATAAATCGGCTAATTTAGTATCAGGGTTTAACTCTAATTTTTGCAGGACTTCATTGATTTTATTTTCAAACTGCCAGCCATTGGCATGCTCTAATTTGGCTTGTACTTGCGCTAGCTGGTTAAGAGTTTGTTCACTGTAATTTTGTGTCAACTCTTGCGAAATATGGTGATATTCCTTTAACAAATCCGCTAAATGCTCAATGCCTTCTGCCACATAATCAAATACATTCCCTTCAGCGTGGCGAGGCGGATCTTGTTCTAAACGCGAAACCACTAAATCTTTTTCATACTGCACTTTGCCGTCATCCATAGTGACTTGCTGTGCAATAATTTTTAATAAAGTCGATTTACCTGCACCGTTACGCCCCACTAAACACACGCGCTCATTGGGTTCAATATGAAGTTCAGCATGATCAAGTAAGGGATGATCACTAAAAGAAAGATAAGCGTTAGTTAAACTAATTAATGCCACAAAATTGTCCTATAAATTCAAAATATCAATAAAAATAACCGCACTTTATAGCTGGTGATAAACCTTTAAGGCATAGGCATCTGACATGCCCGCAATATAGTCACAAATAATACGTTTTTTACCCTGCTCCGGCGCATTTCTCCAACGATTAGCCGTATTCGTTGGCAATAAACGTTCTGGGTCCGACTCAAAAATCTGGAACATTTCAGTGAGAATGCGTTGCCCTTTATATTCAATGCGTTGCGTTTCGACATGGCGAATCACGTATTTCCATACAAATTTTTTGAATACATTTAATGCCGCAATCACATCTTGTGGCAATTCTGCGTTATAACGTAACAAAGGTTCATCAAAATTGCCGGTGACTTTCCAACGCACATGGGTGATAAAGAAATTCACTAATGCACCAATGGCATTTTTACGCTCGAAATGATGGTTGGAGAACAATCGTTGGCTGACTTGTTCTATATTTTTTGCCAACCAATCTGAAGGAATCGTTTTAAGCTCAGCCAATGCTTCTTGCCATTGATGTTGATTTACTACACCGGTCACAATCGCATCTTCTAAATCATGCACGCCATACGCAATATCATCCGCCAATTCCATAATGCTGCAATCTAAAGATTTAAATTGTGTTTTTAAAAACTCAGCAGGATTTGACCGCACTTTTTGAAATGTTCCAAACAAAGTGCGGTCGTTTTCAGAAAGATTTTGCAACAACCAAGTAAACATTGTGACGTCATCACGGAATAAACCTTTTCCTGGTTTCCAATCGCTAATTTTGACATAACGCGGATCAGCGTTTTCAGCATGCGGCAACTGAGTATATTGTGGTGAAGACAGGTCTAAAATATTCGGATATTTCACCACACCTAAAATAGCACGACGCGTTAAATTCATCCCTGCTGTTTCAGTATAAGGCTCGAGTTTAGTAATAATACGAAATGTCTGCGCATTACCTTCAAAACCACCGTGGTTACGCATCATATAATTGAGTGCCACTTCCCCACCATGACCAAACGGTGGATGACCAATATCATGCGCAAAGCACAAACTTTCAATTAAATCATTGCTTGGTAATAAAGGCTTGAGTTGTTTTTGTAATTCACTTTTTTCAATATGAAGCTGGTCTGAAATAGCAACATAACTTTCCGCAAATTTTAATTGGGAAACCAGACTGCTACCGATTTGTGCCACTTCAAGGGAATGAGTTAAACGAGTTCGATAAAAATCATTTTCGCCCACGGCGTGAATCTGTGTTTTGGCTTGCAAACAACGGAAAGCGGCAGAATGTAAAATCCGCCCGCGATCACGACGAAATGGCGGTCGGTGATCTTTTTCGCGAGGCGGATCAGGAAGGAAACGTTCAGTCCAAAAATCAGCTAATTGGGTTCTCATAAAAATAGATGGATAACTTTGAATACTAAGGGCGCTAAAATTGAGCTCATAATACCGCAAAGTACCAAAGAAATCGAACTATAACTACCGGCTTTCGGATCGGCTTCCATACAGCTTACCGTGCCTAATGCGTGAGAAACGGCACCAACAGATAAACCCACGGCTTCTTGTTGTTTAATACCAAGTTTTTTCAAGATGAGATAACCAAAAACCGAACCTTGCAAACCTGCAACAATCACACCCACGGCTGTAACGGCTGGAATACCGCCTAAATGTGAAGACACTTCCATCGCAATTGGCGTGGTAATTGATTTTGGTAATACGGTTGCCACCATTTCAGGGCTCGCCCCTAAAATAATTGCAAAAATAGCACCGGTAAACATGGAAAACAGAGAAGCTAATGTCACCACAGAAAGAATAATTTTCCACTGTTTTGCAATTTGACGAAGTTGTTCATACAACGGTAACGCCAGAGCAACAATACTCACCCCTAATAAATTATTAATCGGCGCATTGCCCGCCATATAATCATCATAAGGAATATCGCCCACCACTAAAATCAGCACAAGAATTGATACAGTGAGCACGAATGTATTGAAAATCATGGATTTCCAACGTTTACTGATTTGTAATGCGAGCCAAAATCCGAAAATCGTTAAAATGGTATAAAGATAAATTGCATACTGCATAATAAAACCTTAGTCAGCTTGAAGATTGCGTCTTTCTAATACTTTTTTACGCTTATGGGTAAAGGATTGTTTATAAAATAAATAGTTTCCTATAAATGCAATAACCAAAAGTGTCAGAATGGTACTGAGAATGTTTGGAATAAGTAAAACTTTCCACTGGGCCACGAGTAAATCATAATATTTGATAATGCCCACACTCACTGGCACAAAAAGGACCGCCATGTAACGAATCAACAAGCTAGAACCGAAATAAATCCACTCCAAGTGAATTACATGAGTCGTTAAACCTAAAAAAAGTAATAATAAGCCCCAAATGCTGCCTGGAATCCCCACGGGAATATAGTGAGAAATCAAATTGCCGAGTAGTAACATAATGTATAAAATGATGAGCGAACGAGCGAGTTGAACGCCTTTTTGGAGTAACATATTTCCTCTATCAACTTTTTTAATAACAATTAAAATTTATTTTACGCTTTTTTGTTAAAATTACCCGTTCATTTTAGCTAAATTTTGCGATGCAGATCAAAGAAATTCCAAATGATTAAAAAATTCTTCTTATTTTTAACCATAATTTTGACCGCACTTTGGACGCAATTTTCACTCGCTACTGAACGCCAAATGGCGTGTTGGGTCGTTGGTGTAAGTGATGGCGATACCTTAACTTGTCTCTTACCGACAAAAAAACAATTCAAAGTACGATTACAAGAAATTGATGCGCCAGAAAAAGGCCAGCCGTTTGGAAAGAAAGCCAAACAATATCTTTCACAGCTTGTTTTCAAACAAAATGTGACGTTGTCAGTTTCTGGTTATGATCGCTACCAACGTATTTTGGCAACGGTTTATCTACAAGAACAAAATATCAACTTAGAAATGGTAAAAAATGGCATGGCGTGGGTTTACCCCCAATTCGCTAAAAATCCAATCTACTTCCAGGCACAAGATTTTGCCCAACAACAAAAAATCGGCTTGTGGCGAGATCCCAACCCTGTTGCCCCTTATGAATGGCGTAAACAGAAAAAAACAGTCAAACACGGAGATAACCATGGCTTTTGATTACCAATCATTTAAAAATGAATTCCCTTATTTTAAATCGCCAAATGCCGTGGTTTATTTGGATAATGCAGCGACAGCATTAAAACCTCAAGCACTAATTGATGCGACGAGTACTTTTTATCAATCGGCAGGCTCTGTGCATCGTAGTCAGTATGAAGCGGCACAAACAGCACAATATGAAAATGCTCGTCACCTAGTTAAAACCTTAATTAAGGCAGAAGACGAAAAAGCCGTAATTTGGACTTCTGGGACAACTCATAGCATTAATTTAGTCGCTAACGGTTTACTCCCCTCTTTGCATGCAGATGACGAGATTTTAATTAGCCAAGCAGACCATCATGCTAATTTTGTTACTTGGCATGAAATAGCGAAAAAATGCGGAGCAAAAATTAAAGTGCTGCCTATTTTGGATAATTGGTTAATTGATGAAAATGCCTTGATTGCAGCCTTAAATGAAAAAACCAAATTAGTGGCTCTCAATTTTGTTTCCAACGTAACGGGAACAGAACAACATATCCAGCATTTAATTCGAGTAATCCGTCAACATAGCAATGCGCTCGTTTTAGTGGATGCCGCTCAGGCTATTAGTCATATACAGATTGATTTACAGGCATTAGATGCGGATTTTATCGCCTTTTCTGCACACAAAATTTATGGACCAAACGGCATTGGCATATTAAGTGGAAAATTGAGCTCGCTTTCCCTATTACAACCGCTTTTTTACGGTGGAAAAATGATTGAGCGCGTATCCCATGAATGTATTACCTTTGCCGATTTGCCTTATCGATTAGAAGCCGGCACACCAAATATTGCGGGCGTGATTGGCTTTGGTGCGGTGTTAGATTGGCTTAAAAAATGGGATTTTCAGGCCGCCGAGGCGCATGCTGTTGAGCTTGCTGAACAAAGTAAAGTGCGGTTAAAAAACTATCCGAATTGTCGCTTATTCAATTCGCCGCAGCCAAGTTCTGTAGTATGTTTTGTTTTTGATGGGATTGCAGCTTCAGATCTTGCTACGCTCCTAAGCGAACAAAAAATTGCGTTACGCGTTGGTGAGCATTGCGCCCAACCTTACTTAGCCCGTCTTGGCGAGCGTACTACATTAAGACTTTCTTTTGCGCCTTACAATAGTCCGCAAGATGTGGATGCTTTTTTTGCGGCATTAGATAAATCCTTAGAGTTATTAGCATGCTAGAAAACATTAAACAGGCAAAAAATTGGGAAGATCGTTATCGTTTCATTATTCAAGCAGGTAAACATCTTCCTCAACCTTCTCCAGATGAATTGGCTCAAATGCAATCGATTCAAGGCTGCGAAGCAGGGCTTTGGTTTAAGACCATTCAACAAAATGACGGCACGTTTCAATTTCAAGCTTACAGCGAAGCACGCATTATGAATGGTTTGTTATGGTTGTTGCTGCAAAATATTAATGGCCAAACCAGCAACCAATTACAACAATTTAATATTCGTCAATTTTTTGATGAGCTCGGTATTGCTTCTCGCTTAAGTGAAACCCGTTTAAACGGTTTAAAACAAATTGAAGAAATCTTGCACAATCTGTAAATTATGTATCTGATCGAACCCTTTTTTAAATTGACCGCCTTAGAAAACGACATTGGCCAACAAAGCCGTTTGCTCAATGCAGTCATCGACCAATGGCGTTATAACGGACAAATTATCGGCCGTGAAATCCCGCTTTATTTAACGGAAGAAGATGGCGAACAAGGTTTTGCGATGCGCGTTATTTGCCCTGAGCAAGATAGCCTTTTACCCGAAAACAATAATCAATCTGTGAATCTGGCGATGGAAAATGCTGAAAAGTGCGGTCTAAATTTTCAAGGTTTTCAAATTATTGCCGATGATTTAAATGCAGACAGCACCACAGAATGCAGCCGACCAGCATGGCAAATGCTCTACACCACACATTTACAATCTTGCTCGCCATTGCATAGCGGAGATGATTTTTCTCCAATTCCGCTCTATAAACAGCTAAAAAATCAACCGCACTTAAGCCAAGATTTGATTAAATGGCAGGAAAATTGGCAGGCTTGCGATCAGCTGCAAATGAATGGTTCGGCTTTAGAAAAAGAATCGTTAAGCGAAATCTCCGAGGTTAATAGCACGCTCAGCAAACATGGACGCTACCTTGCTGCTGAAATTGAAAAAGAAAGCGGCATACCGACCTATTATTATTTATACCGTGTCGGAGGCCATTCTTTAGAATCAGAACAACAACGCTGTTGCCCGCAATGTGGTGGTAATTGGGCATTAGAAACACCACTATTTGATGTGATTTACTTTAAATGCGACCAATGTCGATTAGTCTCGAATGTGTCGTGGAATTTTTTATAACGCTTTCGTCATTTAGGAAAACAAATGAACTATCAAGATAAAAGTCTTCAATCTTTAAAACTCGGTCAAGCAACAGAATATTCTGCGAATTATGACCGCACTTTGTTACAACCCGTGCCTCGTAAACTCAATCGTGATGGATTAGGCATTACCGAACAACAGCCTTTTACCCAAGGGGCCGATATTTGGACAGCCTATGAAATTTCTTGGTTAAATCCAAAAGGTTTGCCACAAGTGGCTATTGCTGATGTGGAAATTGATTATCGCAGTGAAAATTTAATTGAATCAAAAAGCTTTAAACTCTATTTAAACAGCTTTAACCAAAGTAAATTTGCTGATTTTGCTAGCGTAGAACGCACTATGCGAGAAGATCTAAGTGCTTGTGCCCAAGGCGAGGTCAAGGTACGTTTACATCCATTATCCCACTATCAAGAACAAAGTATTGATACTTTAACGGGCGATTGTATTGACGAGCAGGATATCGAAATCCACAGCTACGAATTTAATGCGGATATTTTGCAAAATTGCACGTCCGATAGCTCGGTTGAAGAAACCTTAGTAAGCCATTTATTGAAATCTAACTGTCTTATCACCAGTCAGCCCGATTGGGGAACCGTGCAAATTCATTATGTGGGTAAACAAATCGATCGCGAAAAACTTCTCCGCTACATTGTGTCTTTCCGTCAACATAATGAGTTTCACGAGCAATGTGTCGAGCGTATTTTCTGTGACTTGATGCATTACGCCAAACCGGAAAAACTCACCGTCTATGCGCGTTATACGCGCCGTGGTGGATTGGATATTAATCCATTCCGTTCTAACTTTGAGGAAATTCCGCAAAATTTACGCTTGGCAAGACAATAAATCACAAAACAAAAGTGCGGTGAAAATCAACCGCACTTTTATTTTATACATGTCGTAAATCATGAGCCTGTTGTAATAACTGACGACTTTCCTGCAAGAATTGATCGGAATACTCCCCAAACCATTCTCTCACTTGATGGAAAGCATCAATAAACCCTTGGCGATCGCCTTTTTCAAAAAATTGTAACGCTTCTTCATACGTTTGCTTCAAGCTTTCAATCACGTCTAAATTTTCTGGCTTATCCATAATAATATCCGCATAAAGTGCCGCATCTTGGGCAAATAGACGACCAATCATGGCTAATTCCAAACGATAAATCGGGGAAGATAGCGCCAATAAATTGCTTAAATTGACAGGCTGTTTAGAAAGATGCAGACCATTCGCAAAGGTGGAAAAGTGACGTAATGCTTGAATGTACGTCATATTGTGATCATGCTCTGCTGCATCAATTTGATAAATTTTTGCACCCCAGATTTGAATTTGCTCTAACAACCATTCATAACGTTCACTAAAACGCCCATCACAACGCACAACCACTTGTTTTGCCATGCTCGCAATATCGGGACCAAACATTGGATGCAGCCCAACCACTGCCCCTTTATGCACGTCTAACATTTTAGCTAATGGAGCACGTTTCACGGAGGTGAGATCCGCCAGTAGCATATTTTCCGTTAAATAGGGTTTTAAACGTTCTATTGTTTCTAACGTGTGATCAATCGGCACTGAGACAATAACAACATCCGCATTCGTTAAAATGCGTTCTGCCACATCCCAATCATCTCGGTCTAAAATAGAAATAGGATAACCTGAAGCACGTAAATAGCGGGCAAATAATTGCCCCATTTTTCCGTAACCACCAACAATAACAATTTTGTTAATGGCTGGATTCAGGGTTTTAAAACCAAATTGATTTTCATTGGAATAAGATTCACGCATGAAACGACGTAGCACATCTTCAATAAGCTGTGGTGAAATCCCCGCTTTAGCCGCTTCTTCTCGGCGAGCTTGTAGCATGGCTAACTCACGTTCTGGTGCATAAATCGGCAAACCTTTTTCATGCTTTACTTCTCCTACTTGGGTCACCAGTTCGAGGCGTTTAGCAAAAAGTTGAATCAGTTCACGATCGAGCGCATCAATTTCCTGACGTAAATGGTTAAGGGCATCCATAATTCACCTGTAATATCTTATTTACATAGATTGCAATTAAAAGGTTACAGGTGAGATTACTGGAATTAAAAAAGAAAGGCAAATAGTTAGAGAGATTGCGTAATCAAGCGTTGTGGACGAATCACATTGTTATCATCTACAAGTGCTACGCCTAAAAAGATATTCTCGTCAGAAAACAACCGCACTTGACCATGTAATTTTGCTTCATTAGCAAATTTGACCCGTTGTCCAAAGCCGATAGCTTTACTTTGCTCGGCATTTAGATGTAATACGGGTAATTTACTGACCGCTGTATCTGTCGGTAAAAGATGTTGATCAAGTTGTGCAAGATCACCTTGCTCTGCAAGTGCCTGCAAAGCATCCCATGTCATCATTTTTTCCGTTGGATAATCCGCAACCGCAGTTCGACGTAACACTGTCACATGAGCGCCACAACCTAACACTTCACCTAAATCATCCACTAATGTACGGATATAGGTTCCTTTCGAACAATGCACTTCTAAGGTTAGAAAAGGTGCTTGATACTCGATAAAGTTTAGCTCAAAAATCGTGATAGGACGGGCTTCACGTTCTACTGTAATGCCTGCGCGAGCATACTCATACAACGGTTTCCCATTGTGCTTTAACGCAGAAAACATGGTCGGCACTTGCAAAATATCACCACGAAATTGTTCAAGTGCGGTCAAAATTTGTGATGTTTCCACATTGACAGGGCGCGTTTCGACCACTTGTCCTTCTGCATCAGAGGTATCTGTACGTTCACCTAATTTTGCTGTGACCACATAGCGTTTATCTGCATCTAACAAAAACTGAGAAAACTTTGTGGCTTCGCCTAAGCAAATAGGCAACATACCGGTTGCTAATGGATCGAGCGCACCGGTATGTCCTGCTTTATTCGCTTGGAATACGCGTTTCACTTTTTGCATAATGTCATTAGACGACATGCCTTGTGGCTTATCTAATAAAAATACACCATCAATATCACGTCCACGCTTGCGAGGTCTCGACATTAGTCATTTTCCTCAACGTGTTTTTTCTCATCTTCACGTACCACGTTTGTCACTAAATTAGACATACGCATCCCTTCAACTAAGGATTGATCGTAGAAGAAACGAATTTCCGGCACAATGCGTAAGCGCATTGCTTTACCCACTAATGAACGAATATAAGGTGCCGCTTTTTCTAACCCTTTCATGCCTTGTGCAATCGCCACTTCATCATGATCAAACAAAAATGTGACAAACACTTTTGCATAAGCTAAATCGCTTGATACTTCCACATCTGACACGGTTACCATGCCAATACGGGGATCTTTTACTTCCCGTTGTAAAATGATGGCGATTTCTTTTTGTAATTCTTGTGCAACACGATCGCTGCGTTTAAATTCTCTTGCCATAATATTTCTCTTATTAAAAAGCGGTCAAAAATACGTTGAATTTTGACCGCTCTTTTTATCGATTAGATTGAACGTTTAATTTCAACGACTTCAAACACTTCGATTTGGTCGCCAACTTTTACGTCATTGTAGTTTTTAACGCCGATACCACATTCCATACCATTACGGACTTCAGCAACGTCATCTTTAAAGCGACGGAGAGATTCCAATTCACCTTCAAAGATTACCACGTTATCACGTAATACGCGAATTGGATTGTTACGTTTTACTACACCTTCGGTCACCATACAACCCGCGATTGCACCAAATTTCGGATGTTTAAACACATCACGCACTTCAGCCAAGCCAATGATTTCTTGTTTGAATTCAGGTTGTAGCATACCGCTCATTGCTGCTTTCACATCATTTAATAGTTCATAAATGATCGAGTAATAACGAAGGTCAATATTTTCTGCTTCGATAATACGGCGAGCAGAAGCGTCCGCACGAACGTTAAAGCCGACCATAATCGCATTAGAAGCCGCTGCTAAGGTTGCATCAGTTTCAGAAATACCACCTACACCAGAGCCCACTACTTTCACTTTCACTTCATCAGTAGAAAGATCTTGTAACGATTGAATAATCGCTTCCACAGAACCCTGTACGTCCGCTTTCACGATGATGTTCAGTTCAGCCACATCACCTTCAGTCATATTACTAAACATATTTTCAAGTTTAGCTTTTTGCTGACGAGCAAGTTTCACTTCACGGAACTTACCTTGACGATGCAATGCTACTTCACGTGCTTTTTTCTCATCACGCACTACGGTTGCTTCATCACCCGCTGCAGGTACGCCAGAAAGACCTAGTACCTCAACAGGGATAGATGGACCTGCTTCATCGATTTCTTTACCGTTTTCATCGCGCATTGCACGAACACGGCCATATTCAAAACCACAAAGTACGATATCACCTTTACGTAATGTACCAGATTGAACAAGAATGGTTGCAACTGGACCACGACCTTTATCAAGGTAAGATTCAATCACAACACCGCTTGCCATACCGTCTTTTACAGCCGTTAATTCAAGTACTTCTGATTGAAGTAAGATAGCATCTAATAAATCATCGATACCCATACCTTTCTTCGCAGAAACAGGCACAAATTGCACATCACCACCGAATTTCTCAGAAATCACTTCGTGTTGAAGTAATTCTTGCTCTACGCGATCCGGATTAGCTTCTGGTTTATCAATTTTGTTCACTGCAACCACTAAAGGCGCACCCGCTGCTTTCGCGTGTTGAATCGCTTCAATGGTTTGAGGCATCACACCATCATCTGCAGCCACGACAAGAACTACGATATCCGTTACTTTCGCACCACGTGCACGCATTGAGGTAAATGCGGCGTGTCCTGGGGTATCTAAGAAGGTAATCATTTTACCGTCGTCCATTTCAACGTGGTACGCACCAATGTGCTGAGTAATACCACCCGCCTCACCAGCAGCAACTTTCGCTTTACGAATGTAGTCAAGCAATGAAGTTTTACCATGGTCAACGTGACCCATAATGGTCACAACCGGTGCACGAGTTACTTTTTCAGCATTAACATCGCGATCGCCTAATACTTCTTCTTCAAGTTCATTTTCATTACGAAGAATCACTTTGTGACCTAATTCTTCAGCCACTAATTGCGCTGTTTCTTGGTCAAGCACTTGGTTAATGGTTACCATTTCGCCCATCTTCATCATTGCTTTGATGATTTCAGTCGCTTTGGTTGCCATTTTATTCGCTAATTCTGCAACAGTAATGGTTTCACCAATAACAACATCCTGTTTCACAACCTGAACAGGTTTGGTGAAAGCTTGCTGCAATGCGGCACCTTTCTTACCATTTTTACCTTTACCGAATTTACCGTCTTTTTGATTTTTACGGTTAGATTCGCGCTCATTTTTAGTGCCTTTCACGTCATCGCGTTCTTTTTTCGCTTTAGCTACTTTATTTTTGCCACGACCACGATTTTCTTTACGACGTTCTTCTTCGTCTTCTGCTTCTAAAGCATAACGAGAGCTTAAGTTATAATCCGTGTAATCTTCTGATGAACTATCATTACTTGAAGAGTCAGACTCAGCATAACGTTTAGCTTCTTCAGCTGCTTTACGCGCTTGCTCTTCTGCTTTTTGGCGAGCAAGTTCTTCCGCTTTACGACGAAGTTCAGCTTCTTCCGCTTTACGTTTTTCTTTTTCTGGATCAACCGATTTAGGTTTATTTTCAACCGCACTTTGTGCTGGGTTAGCAGCTTTTTCCGCTTGAGCTTTTTCTGCTTTCGCCTTTTCAGCTGCTGCTTTTTCTGCAGCTAAACGCGCTTTTTCTTCAGCTGCTTTCTTTGCAGCCGCTTCAGCTTCTTGCTGTGCTTTTAATTTTGCTGCTTCTTCCGCTTTTTTAGCGGCATCTGTTGGTACGGTACGTTTTTTACGTACTTCAACTTGTACCGCTTTTGCTTTACCGCCAGCAGTTGTACTGCTTACGGTTGTTTTTGTTCTGCGTTGAATACTTAGTTTTTTCGGTGCATTCGCATCCGTATTTTTTACATCTTCAGTCATTATTAAACTCCTTACTCTTCGCTAAACCAGCAAATATTACGAGCAGCCATAATAAAGTCAGCGGCTTGCTCTGCGGTTAATTCTTCAATATCAGCTAAATCATCTACACCTTGCTCCGCAAGTTCTTCAAGTGTAGTAATTTGTTTTTCAGCTAATTTAAAGGCAATATGACGGTTCATGCCTTCAAGATTTAATAAACGATCTTCGATATTCGCTTTTTTCAAGGCTTCTTCTTCTGCTGCAGCGGCTGCAGTAATCGCATCTTTTGCACGACCTTGTAACTCTTCGATAAGATCTTCATCTTCTAAACCATCAATTGCAGTCAGTTCACTCACCGGAACATAAGCTACCTCTTCTAAAGAAGTAAAGCCTTCATCTACTAAGATTTGAGCAAACTCTTCATCAAGACCTAATTTATCCATGAATAAATTTAATACTTTGGTATCTTCTGCTTGATGTTTTTCATTTAGCTGTTCGGTTGTCATTACGTTTAATGTCCAACCGGTTAGTTGTGTCGCTAAACGTACGTTTTGACCATTACGACCAATTGCTTGTGCTAAATTATCTGCATTTACAGCAATATCCATTGAGTGGTTATCTTCATCCACAATGATTGATGTTACATCAGCTGGTGCCATTGCATTGATCACATACTGTGCCGGATTATCATCCCAAAGTACGATATCCACACGTTCGCCACCTAATTCATTGGTAATCGCTTGAACGCGAGCACCACGCATCCCCACACATGCACCAACTGGGTCAATACGTTTATCATTTGATTTCACCGCAATTTTTGCACGAGAACCAGGATCACGTGCGGCACCTCGAATTTCAAGCATTTCTTCGCCGATTTCTGGTACTTCAATACGGAATAACTCGATTAACATCTCTGGTTTTGCACGAGTTACGAATAATTGTGCTGTTTTGCTTTCTGGATTCACTTTATAAAGCACACCACGAACACGATCGCCTGGACGGAAGTTTTCACGTGGAAGCATATCTTCACGCATAATTACGGCTTCAGCTTTATTGCCTAAATCTAAAATAATGCTTTCACGATTTACTTTTTTCACCGTACCTGTAACAATTTTGCCTTCTTCAGAACGGAATTGCTCAACCACTTTTGCACGCTCAGCTTCACGAATTTTAGTGCTGATAACTTGGCGAGCGGTTTGCATTGCAATACGGTCAAATGCGATAGACTCAATTTGATCTTCAACATAATCACCGATTTGAATATTAGGGTCTTCAAATTGTGCTGCTTCTAATGTAATTTCTTTTGTTGGCACTTTAACTTCATCGACAACTAACCAACGACGGAATGTATCAAATTCACCTGTTTTAGGGTTGATAGATACACGAATATCGGTTTCATAGTCATATTTTTTCTTCGTTGAAAGCGCAATCGCACTCTCTAACGCTTCAAAAATCTTTTCACGTGGTAATAACTTCTCGTTAGATACTGCTTCAGCAGCTAACAAAATCTCTTTACTCATTTTCCTTTTTCTCCTTTAAAATTTTGCGATTACATTGGCTTTTTGAATATTGCCAAAAATAAGAACTTGTTCCTGACCATCAACAATAAGTGTCAACATGTCATTTTCAATTTTTTCCAATTTACCCTGCCATTTACGGCGATCTAAAACAGGAATACGTAAATGCACAGCGATATCCTCGCCCACATAACGTTGGAATTGTTCAAGCGTAAACAATGGACGATCAAGACCTGGTGATGATACTTCTAGATAATATGCCTTATCTATTGGGTCTTCAACATCTAAAACATCACTTACTCTTCTAGATAATGCTTCACAATCTGTAAGAGATATGCCTTCTTCTTTATCAATATATATTCTTAAATAAAATTCATTATTTTCTTTTACAAACTCAATATGATAAATTTCATAATTTAATTCATCTGCAATTGGTTTAACTAAAGTTTCAATTTTTTCAATTAAAGCATTGTTATTCATTACTTCAAAACCTCCCTTTCAATATTCAATTTTTATTGTAAGATAACAAATTTTAACTATGCAAAAACGCAACTATTTTTAAAATCAGTTGCGCCACAAAACAAAGAGTGGGCATTTTCTCCCCACTCATATTTTTAACTATTGCTGTTAATCTTACATCTATAGCTTAACATATATTTTTAAATAATACAAGAATTATTTAGAATAATGATAATTGATTTGTTTCAGACATTCCTTCTAAACATCCATGATTAGTTAATGTTTCTATAACTGTCTTTGATACTTTAGACCTCATTCTTAAATCTTCTTTTGAAATAAATTCTCCATCTTTTCTTGCTTCAGCTATTGATTTTGCTGCATTATCTCCAACTCCTTGAAGAGAATTTAAAGGTGGTCTTAAGTAAACTTCATCTTCTATTGTAAATTTTAATGCTTCTGATTTATATAAATCAACCTTTAAGAAATTCAATCCTCTTTTATACATTTCATAAGAAATTTCTAAAATAGTTAAAAGACCTTTTTCTTTTACTGATATGTTATTTCCTAAAGAATTTAGTTCTTCCATCTTTGCCTTTATTGCTTCTTCACCCTTACAAATTAAATCTGCATCAAAATCATCAGCTCTTACTGTAAAGTATGTTGTGTAATATGCTTCTGGATAATAAACTTTATAATATGCTATTCTAACTGCCATCATAACATATGCAACAGCATGGCCCTTGGGGAACA
>OGEO01001177.1_pt1 | contig 17667 bp, 12 predicted proteins | sample 1570661 | NCBI WGS metagenome assembly OGEO01 (sample SAMEA2582142, study PRJEB24529) | metagenome | biome: Human gut stool | place: China | collected 2011
CAGGAATTTCTAAGGTACGTGCCATGATAGCCGCATGAGATGTAGGACCACCAGCCGCTGTCACGATGCCTTTTACCACATTTTTATCAAGAGAAGCTGTATCAGATGGCGCCAAATCATGAGCCACCAAGATAACCTCCCCAGAAATATGGGATAAACCACGAGGGTTCATACCTAACATATTGCGCATCAAACGATCACCAATATCTTTGATATCTGCACCGCGTTCACGCATATATGGATCGTCCATACCGAGGAAGATATTAGCAAAGGTTTCAATGGTTTGAGCTGTAGCCGCTACCACATTAGTATGGCTAGACTCAACGAGGGATTTAATACCATCAGACAAGGATGGGTCTTGAGCAATTTGCATATGTGCTTCGAAAATAGCCGCCTCTTCAGGGCCCATTTCCTCTAACGCTTTTTGACGAATCGTATCTAATTGTTTTAGAGTAGCCGCCATAGCAGCTGCAAACTTGCCAATCTCCGCTTCTACCTTGTCCTCAGCCACGGTGTAATCAGGAATGACAATTTCCTCTTGAATATATCTATATACATTGCCTACTGCAACGCCACGAGATCCAGAAATCCCTTGAATTCGCATATGTATTCCTCTTTCTATTACGATAAACTACATTACTCTCTATTTTATCATTTCTCCGTTAAACAATAAAGTAATTAGACAATATCTATCCGTCTTAAACGCCATCCCATATGGGTTATTTATGACGCATCAATCAATTTAGCTAGGCACTAAAAGTAGGTTACGTTTTCCTCTATTTCGCCATAATTTTATAAGATTTTTTCTCATAACCAAGTGCCATTTATGTTATAATATAGAATATATAATTATATACATCTGAGACTTTCACGGGCTTCATGGTGAAAGTCTTACTTATTGATAGGAGACTTTATGAAATTAACTAAAATGCATGGTCTCGGCAATGATTTTATCCTCTTTGCTGACCCAAAAGGGACTGAGAAAGATTACACCGACCTCGCTATTCGCCTTTGCGATCGCCGCACAGGTATTGGCGCTGACGGTCTTGCCATCCTAGTTCCTTCTGAAATATGCGATGTACGCATGCGCATCATCAACTCCGATGGTAGCGAAGCAGAAATGTGCGGCAACGCCATTCGTTGTTTTGCCAAATACGCTTACGAACACGGTGAAACTACGAAAGAGACTTTCACCATTGAAACCTTGGCCGGTGTAATGAAACCTACCTTGACCATCGAAAATGGTATAGTCACACAAGTTACTGTAGACATGGGCAAGCCATTCTTTGCATCCCAAAACATTCCGATGGATGTAAATATGGATAAGGTTATCGACGTAGACCTCGATGTAAACGGCGAAACCGTAACGGTCAGCTCCGTATTGCTCGGCGTGCCTCATACAGAGGTGTATATCAATGACATTACAAAGGCGCCTGTAACGACACAAGGTCCTATCATTGAAAAACACGATGCATTCCCATCCAATACAAATGTTAACTACATTGAGGTAGTAAATGATAAGCACATCAAGGTTCGCACATGGGAACGCGGTGCAGGTGCTACACTGGCATGTGGTACAGGCTCTTGTGCCTCTGCTGTTATGTCCTTTGAAAAAGGCTTAACCGGTCGGGAAGTCGATGTAGAGCTTTATTTAGGAACATTACATATTTCATACTTGGAGGATGGCACGGTGCTCATGACTGGCCCGGCTGAGGAAGTCTTCGAAACAGAACTTCCTATCGATTAAGATGAAGTGGTTACAACTCATATTAAATGTGTTTCTAAAGTATCAACAAGGCCGTTCTCTAATGCCGAAAAATACAGAGTCGCTCATAGGTTTACTCATATCTATCCTCGTCATTATCATCGCCGTAGCTAACGGTATTGCTATTGGTTACGCCTTGATAGTGGTATGGTGCATCATGGCCTATGTATTCTATCGCAAAGGATACCAACCAAAAGAACTGCTAAACCTATCATGGACAGGTGCTAAAACCTCCATTGTGGTAATGCAAATATTCTTGCTTATCGGTTGGCTTATTGCCATGTGGCAAGCAGCGGGCATCATCCCTATGATTATCGCCACCGGCATCGACTTGATTGATCCGTCCCTCTTTATTGCTTGTGCCTTCTTATTAACAGCCATTGTTAGCATGCTATTAGGTACAGCTCTCGGTACTGTAGGCACCATAGGTATTGTACTCATCACGATGGCAAGAGCCGGTAATATTCCAGAGAATATCGTAGCTGGTGCCATTATAGCCGGTGCATACTTTGGTGATCGCAACGGCCCATTATCATCTAGCGCATCACTGGTAGCAGCCTTAACACATACTAAGGTTTCTAGTAATATACCACTTATGTTTAAAGCGGGACTACCTGCACTTGTTATTTCTACAGTGCTCTACCTAATACTGTCCCAGTGGTTCCCTCTAAACTATGAAAATAGTTTGTTATCCGATACAATCCATTTTATCTTCAATATTGATTGGACATTGTGGATTCCTGTAATTATCGTCATCGGTTTATTGCCTTTGAAAGTATCTATCCGTTGGCCTATCGGCGTCAGCGCATTAGCCGCAGCCATTCTGGCTTATACTAATCAAGGGGCTACCCTTTCCGAATTGGGATGGTATACCTTAACGGGCTTCGAACTACCACATTATAATCCACTAGCAGATATTATTCACGGCGGTGGATTGCAAACGATGTTCATCCCTACATTATCCATCTTTATGGCCACTGCTATTTCAGGCATGCTCGAAGGGGTTGGCTTCTGGAATGATGTTAGACAACTATTAGAGCGAGCTAAAACACGGAGCGATGTATTTGCTGCCAATGTAGGTCTCGCACTCTTAACCGGCGCTGTAGGCTGTAGTCAAGCTATCGCGGTTGTAATGACACATTCTATTATGCGCATTACCTACGCACAACGGGGTATTCAAGATGAAGATGTGATGCTCGACTTTGAAAACAGTGGCATCGTCATTGCTCCACTATTACCATGGAACATCGCTGCTTACGTACCTATTGTTATGATGGGTACTAGCATAGCAGGCTATGTGCCATTCGCCTTCTTCCTATACCTCGTACCACTCCTTTACTGGTTACGACTACGGAATCAAGATCAACCAATTATACGCTAATTACAGGATTAGCCAATCAGAGGCTAATTACAAAATTTGCCAATCGCAGGCTAATTAATTTATCTTATCAAGGGGAATTTGTATGATTTACACCATTACCTTTAACCCAGCCCTCGATTATATCGTACGCCTTGAGCAACTTAAGACTGGTACCATTAATCGTACAACGCAAGAATACGTTCTTGGTGGCGGCAAGGGTATTAACGTATCTATCGTGCTCAACAACTTGGGCATGGATACAACGGCACTCGGTTTCATCGCCGGCTTTACTGGTGAAGAAATCGTTACGCAGCTCAATAGCTTCGGCGTAAAAGAAGATTTCATTCGCCTCCGCGAAGGATTAACCCGTATCAATGTTAAGGTGAAAGCCTCTGATGAAGAAACAGAGATCAACGGTCGTGGCCCAATCATCGCAGACGACGAATTAGAAGCCCTCTACAAACAGCTCGACGCATTGACTGAACAAGATACACTAATCCTGGCAGGCAGTATTCCTTCTAGCTTACCTAGCGATATGTACGAGCTCATTATGGAGCGCTTGCAACATAAAAATATTCGCATCGTCGTAGATGCTACAAAGGATTTACTTACACGAGTATTGCCATATAATCCATTCTTGATTAAACCTAACAATCATGAACTTAGCGAAATTTTTGGTCGCCCCCTTTCTACAAAGGAGGACCTCGTAGAAGCAGCGAAAGCATTACAAGAGAAAGGCGCACAGCATGTGCTTATCTCTATGGCTGGTGATGGAGCTATCTTGGTCGCAGCTGATGGCACTGTATATACGAGCCCTGCCCCTAAGGGGACACTCGTAAACTCTGTAGGCGCTGGCGACTCCATGGTAGCAGGCTTTATTACAGGCTTTGAAAAGACAGGCGACCTACAAGAGGCACTGTACTGGGGTATCTCCAGTGGCTCTGCCTCCGCTTACTCTGAAAACCTCGCTACACTGCCGGAAGTAGAAGCATTACTTTCACAAGTACGAGTTAACTAGTTTTACATTTTATTTGCATCAAGGAGTACATATATGCAAATCACTGATTTATTAAAACCTCAATCCGTCCTGCTAAATGCCGACCCTGTTACAAAGGCTGACGCTATTTATACCTTAGGCGAGTTAATGGAAAAGGGCGGCAACCTCATCGACAAAGGTGAGTACTTAGCAGCCGTGTTCGCTCGTGAAGAATCTGGCTCTACCGGCCTTGGTGACGGCATCGCTACACCGCATGCTAAATCCGCAGGCGTAAGAGAAGCAGGGCTTGCAGCTATGGTTGTGCCTCACGGCGTAGACTTCGAAGCGCTCGACGGTCAACCGTCTCGTTTATTCTTCATGATTGCTGCTCCAGAAGGCGCAGCGGACACTCATGTAGAGGTATTGAGCCAATTAGCTATGATGGTTATCGACCCTGACTTCAAAGAAGCCCTCATCGCTGCTCCAACGGTAGAACGCTTCTTGGAACTCGTAACAGCTAAAGAGCAAGGTAACTTTGATCCATCTGTTGCAGGTTTCATCAAAACGGCAGAACCACAAGCAGAGAAAGCTGAAGTAGGTGACGCTAGCACAGCAGCTGTAGCAGCTGGAACGGCTGCAGCAGTTGAAAAAGTCACTATAGACAACCCACATTACGATGTATTGGCGGTAACTGGTTGCCCTACTGGTATTGCTCATACCTACATGGCTGCAGAATCTTTAGAACGCAAAGCCAAAGAAATGGGCATTTCCTTAAAAGTTGAGAAAAATGGTGCTTCTGGCGTTAAAGATGCTCTTACAGCTGAAGAAATCGCTCATGCTAAATGCATTATCGTCGCTTCTGACCGCCAAGTAGAAATGGCTCGTTTCAACGGCAAACCTATGATTCAAACTAAAGTTGCGAACGGTATCAATAAAGCCGAAGAACTTTTAACAGAAGCAATGGCTGGCACAGCAGCTGTATACCAAGCATCCGCAGCAGACCGTGAAGCTGCTGAAGCTGCTGAAACTGCTGCGAGTGCCTCTGACAGCGTAGGTCGTCAAATCTACAAACACTTGATGAACGGCGTATCCCACATGTTGCCATTCGTTATTGGTGGCGGTATCTTGATTGCTCTCGCCTTCTTGTTCGACACATTAGATCCTGCGAATCCTAAGAACTTCGGTTCCGGCAATCCTCTTTCTGCATTCTTAATGCAAATTGGTGGTGCTTCCTTTGGCTTCATGTTACCAGTATTGGCTGGTTACATCGCTATGAGTATTGCGGACCGCCCAGGTCTTGTAGCTGGTTTCGTTGGTGGCTTATTGGCCAACCAAGGCGGCTCTGGCTTCCTTGGCGCATTGATTGCCGGCTTTGCAGCAGGTTATTTAGTATTATTAGTTAAGAAATTAGTATCTGGTTTGCCTCAAGCTTTAGAAGGTACAAAACCAGTCCTCTTCTACCCTGTACTGGGCGTATTGTTCATAGGTTTAGCTATAACCTTCGTAATTAACCCTCCTGTATCCGCGCTTAACCACTGGTTAATGGACTCCTTACAATCCATGGGCACTACTAGCCGCTTATTGTTAGGTCTCATCTTTGGTGCTATGATGTCCGTTGATATGGGCGGTCCTGTAAACAAAGCAGCTTACGTTATTGGTACTGGTGCACTTGCTACTGGTGAATATGGTATTATGGCTGCTGTCATGGCAGGTGGTATGGTTCCTCCATTGGCAATCGCTCTTTGTACTACATTCTTCCCTAGCCGCTTCACAGAAGCAGAACGTAAATCTGGTATCACTAACTACATCATGGGTCTTTCCTTCATCACAGAAGGTGCTATCCCATTTGCAGCGGCTGATCCAGTTCGCGTATTGCCAGCTTGCATTATCGGTGCTGGTACAGCTGGTGCGTTGTCCATGTTCTTCGAATGTACACTACGCGCTCCACACGGCGGTATCTTCGTAGTACCTACAATCGGTAACCCACTTCTCTACCTTGCATCTATTGCAATCGGTTCCGTTGTGGCTTGCTTCATCTTGGCACTTGTAAAACCAAGCTTGAAAAAATAATTGTGAAATCTAGTATTATACTAGTACATATAGTAAAAACGTACATAGGCTAAATAAGTACATATAGCAAAAGGACTAGAACAAAATGTTCTAGTCCTTTTCTTATGTAAACTATCGACTTACATCATCATAAAATATGCCAAATACTTTCTTAAAAACTCGGTTTGCAACGTGATAGCTTTCAAAATCAAAGTCTGTAGGCGTTAAAAATGTAACATGCTCATACCCTTTATAACCTGGTTGTGTAGGTTTACTTTCACCATTAAGGGTATAATCCTGTTGAGCCTTAACAGTACCGACAATACCAGAATTATCCATTTTTATATTCCATATTTCACCTAAATGGAAATCAGGAAATTGTTGTTTAAATTCTGGAACTTTTGCCACTAAATGAGCGAAGGAATAATTTAGATTATAGTCATAATGAATTGTATATTCTCGAACCAAATCTGACGAAGGCAAAACAACATAGATTTTAGCCTCTACACTTTTTGTACTACCGCTTGTAGATACATCTTTAAGTGTACTCAACTCAATATATTTACCATCTCCACCACCTGTGTCACCTTTAGAAATGATGTGTTCAAAACGACTTGTATCTTGTAGCTCAGCATTAGAAACAGCTTTTACAGAATTGAAAGAAATACACAAAATACATAGTAGTGCCATAAAAAATAAGAAACGTTTCATAAGGCACCTCATTTCACCACAATATCATCAAAATGCTGCTGATATGCAACGACAAACATGGCATCTGCTATAGCAAAGAGATCTTGATCGGAACGACTACGATCTAAAGGTCGTAATTGGTGCACTAAAGGAACTGTACTACTAACCTCAGTACCATCCCCATTAAATCGCTTCACCTCTCGTAAGTCAATTTGTATGCCAGAATCATCTTGTGCTGCCTTTATAACCGCATACATAGATGGGGATGGCTGTACTATTTGACTGGCGTGAATTAAAGAACCTAGTGAATAATTAGTATTATATGTGGCCGTTACTTCATATTCAGTAATAAACGTACCACGAGTATATGTATAAACGGTATAAAAAGTACCTTTTAATTTATAATGTGGCGCTGCGTATTCTAGTGCTTCAACAGAGTAAGTGTTTAAATAGTTTATTAGCCTATCCTTTGGATAAGTACCTTGATAGGGATCGGTTTTTTGATATACATTTTTAAACTGTGGTGAACTATTTAACTCATTAATCGATATAGCTTGTATCTGTATAGTAAAAGCACCCAGCACCATACAGGCTAATAAGAATTTTCTAAACATATTCTCTCCTTTATCATCAAAACTCAGCTAAATTACCAAAAGCATATCATATTTTATGGAAAGATGTATACATACGAAAAAGGCCATTTTAAATCATTATAGATAATATAAAAGTAATGATCGCTATTCTACGTACTTTAAATTTATTTATATTTTTCTAAGTTTATTTTCTTCGCACTCATCCAGTATTTATCTATACTTCTATAAATTGTACAAATATATCGATTTATGTTAAACTATATAAATATAAATAAATTTTAAAATTATAAATTGTTTTTTCAAATCTAGTTCGGAGAGTAATTCATGAAATCATCTAGGAAACGTAAGGTTACTGCTGCATTTTTTGCAGCTGCAGCGTTGGGTGGTGTTGCCCACGCAGCCCCTACCCTCAACATGAATGATTTGGTAGGTTCGAACACTACCACTGAATCAACGGCTCAAGGCAATAATAATATTGCTACTCCAGTCGTACGACCTATGGCAACTCAGCCTACCCCTGTAACTACACAATCAGTTCCAAAGGTAACACCATTAATACCGCGTGTACGTCCAGTACCTGTAAACGATATTGCAAAAGCTTTATCAGATCAACAACGGGCCGTTTCACAACCACAATATGTTGTTAACAAACAAACTAATGCTGTCTTGGAACCAACATTGGCCATGCATAGCTTGATGAACGTACAACGTAAAACTGAACCTGTTACAGTACAAAAACAAGTTGATGGCAAACAGCAAGTACAAACGACACAGGTACAACGTACTCCTGTAATGGTTCAACAAGAATCTACAACACCTTTAGTTATTGCTAATACAACTCAAACTAAAGCCGTTGTAGCAAAACAAAAATTAACTATTCGAGATATTCAACGTGCAGAACGTGAAAGATTAGCTCAATTAGCAGCAGAAGAAGCCGCACAACAAGCAGGTACAAACCAAGTTGATCAGCAAATGGTTGCCCAAAAACAAGCTGAAGCTCAGCGTCAAGCAGCAATTCTAGCGGAACAACAACGTCAAATAGCTATGCAAGCGGAACAGCAACGGGTTGCCCAGCAACAAGCTGAGGCTCAACGTCAAGCGGCTATGCAAGCAGAACAACAACGTTTAGCTACCGAGCAAGCTGAAGCTCAACGTCAAGCGGCTCTAAGAGCCGAGCAAGAGCGTATCGCTGCACAGCAAGCTGAACAAGCTCGTATCGCTGAAGCTCAACGTCAAGCGGCAGAGCAAGAACGTCTTCGTATCCAAGAAGAACAACGCCGCATTGCACAACAACAGGCCGAAGCTCAACGCCAAGCAGCTATACAAGCGGAACAACAACGTATTGCTACAGAGCAAGCTGAAGTTCAACGTCAAGCTGCTTTAAAAGCTGAACAACAACGTATCGCTGCCGAGCAAGCTGAAGCTCAACGTCAAGCGGCCTTAAAAGCTGAACAACAACGTATTGCTGCAGAGCAAGCTGAAGCTCAACGCCAAGCTGCATTAAAAGCTGAACAAGAGCGTATCGCTGCACAGCAAGCTGAAGCTCAACGCCAAGCGGCTTTGCAAGCCGAACAACAACGTATTGCTGCAGAGCAAGCTGAAGCTCAACGTCAAGCGACTTTGCAAGCCGAACAACAACGTATCGCTGCCGAGCAAGCTGAAGCTCAACGTCAAGCGGCTTTGCAAGCCGAACAACAACGTATCGCTGCCGAGCAAGCTGAAGCACAACGCCAAGCTGCCTTAAAAGCTGAACAACAACGTATCGCTGCTGAACAAGCTGCTCGCCAACGTGCAGAAGCTGCTGCTAAAGCTGAGGCAGAACGTCAAGCGGCTATTAAAGCTGAACAAGAGCGTATTGCAGCAGAGCAAGCTGAGGCTCAACGTCAAGCGGCACTTAAAGCTGAGCAAGACCGTGTTGCTGCCGAACAAGCTAAAGCTGAACGTGAAGCGGCACTCAAAGCTGAACAAGATCGCATTGCAGCACAACAAGCAGAAATGGCTAGACAAGCTGCAATTAAAGAAGAACAAGAACGTTTAGCTGCTGAGCAATTAGCAAAAGAAGAAGCTGAATCCGCTGCTAAAGCTCAAGCTGAGGCAGAAGCAAAAGCTAAAGCCCAAGCTGAAGCTGCTGCTAAAGCTCAGGCTGAGGCAGAAGCAAAGGCTAAAGCCGAAGCTGAAGCTAAAGCACAAGCTGAAGCAGAAGCTAAAGCACAAGCTGAAGCTAAAGCTAAAGCACAAGCTGAGGCAAAAGCTAAAGCTCAAGAAAATAAATTGCCTCAATCTTATATAGATGCTCGTAATGAAGCTTCCACAAAAGGTGCTGGTGTAACAGAAGAGAAAAACATTCTTTCTCAACCAATAGAACCACCATTGCAAGCCGATACATCTGCTAAGATTAGCCTTGCTTTCGACGTGAAAAATTACGAATCCATGTCTACTACAGTAGATAATAAGGAAATCAAATATCGCGCCTTCGAATATATCCCTTACGTGGCTAATCCAATCGATATCGATCAACAGTACATGAACATTTATGTACCAGAAGAATACTTCAACAATGGCACTGTAAACGGTTACAATACGCAAACAGCCCCTATCTTTATGCCAAATGCGGTAGGTGGTTATATGCCAAGCCAAGCTATGACTCCGAAAGTGGAAAATGGCAAACCTAATAGTGTTCTTTACGCATTATCCCGTGGCTATGTAGTAGCTTCCCCAGCTACACGTGGTCGTACAAATAAAGCATCAGATGGCAACTTTATCGGTAAAGCTCCTGCAGTTATTGTTGACTTACAAGCTGCCACAGCATACTTACATGCTAACGATTCCACAATGCCAGGTAATGCAAACCGTATCATCACTAATGGTACAAGTGCTGGTGGTGCTGTATCCTTATTACAAGGAGCTACAGGTAACAGCTCTGACTTCCAACCATATTTACAAGCATTAGGCGCAGCTACAGCGGCAACGAATGTATACGCAGTTTCTGCGTACTGCCCTATCACTAACCTTGATGCGGCAGATATGGCTTATGAATGGAGCTATAAAGGTATTACCTCCTTCAACAAAGTAACGATGGGCCAAGGCGAATTGCCACAAGCTAATGTAGGTGGTAATACAGCTCCTCCGCAACGTACAATACAACGTGTAAACTTGAATGCTGATGATGTAGCATACTCCAACTTACTAAGTGAACACTTCCCTGAATACGTAAATAATTTACAATTACATGACTCCATGGGACGTGTCTTAAAATTAGATAAGAATGGTAATGGTACTTTCAAAAATTATGTGAAAGCGTTTATTATTGATGCAGCTAATAAAGCACAAGCTAAAGGTACTGATTTATCTAAACATACATACCTTGTAAGAGATAATAAAACCGGAGCTATTAAAGATATTAACTGGGAAGCTTACAACCAGTTTGTAAGCCGTTCTAAAGCTCCAGGTGCATTCGACTCCCGTTCTAATGACTCTGGCGAGAATAACTTATTTGGTACAAGTACAACAGATAACAATCACTTTACAATTACTGCTGCATTACACGATACAACATCTAACCAAAATGTATACGTAGAAAATGCTAAAATTGTTACTATGATGAACCCAATGAACTATCTAGGTTCCCCAGCAGCGACAAATGCACAGTTCTATCGTATCCGCTATGGTACAGCCGATAGCAATACATCTGTAGCAATTCCATTGATCGTAGGTACACGTGCTCAAAACCTTGGGTACAACGTAGATATGGCAACACCATTTGATGTAGACCATTCTGGCGACTACGATTTAGACGAATTATTCAACTGGATGGACAATATCGTTAAAAACGGTAGATAATAACAACTAAATACATACCATAACAAAAAAGGAGCTATCTAGTAGCTCCTTTTATGTTATGCCAAATTTTTTATGTCAAACTAAGTACCCCGAAAATAAAGTCCCGTTGTGTTAACCAAGAAAAAGCCCCTCTAATGAGGGGCTTTGCTATATTAGGAAAGCATATTCACTACTTTCACCAATTATATTCTATTACACTTCAGGGAATAAAGCTGTAGACAAGTAGCGTTCACCTGTATCAGGAAGAATTACTACAATATTTTTGCCTTTATTCTCAGGACGTTTAGCCAATTCTTGAGCAGCCCAAAGAGCAGCACCAGAGGAAATACCAACTAAGATACCTTCTGTATGTCCAAATGCTTGAGATGTAGCGAATGCATCATCGTTAGTTACTTGGATTACTTCATCGTAAATATTAGTATCCAAAGTATCAGGAATGAAACCAGCGCCTAAGCCTTGGATTTTGTGAGGGCCAGGTTTGCCATTGGACAATACTGGGGAATCAGTTGGTTCAACAGCTACAACTTTTACGCTAGGGTTTTGTTCTTTTAAATAACGACCTGCACCAGTCAAAGTACCACCTGTACCAACACCAGCTACGTAGATATCTACTGTACCATCTGTATCTTGCCAGATTTCAGGACCAGTTGTTTTATAGTGAATTGCTGGGTTTGCTTGATTTACGAATTGACCCGCCTCGATGGCACCAGCTGTAGCTGTTACGATTTCTTTAGCTTTTGCAATAGCACCTTTCATGCCAAGAGAGCCATCAGTCAACACGAGTTGAGCACCATAGCCAAGCATCAATTTACGGCGTTCGATGGACATTGTTTCTGGCATTACGATTACAACTTTATAGCCAAGAGCAGCACCAACAGCGGATAAACCGATACCAGTATTACCAGATGTAGCTTCTACGATTGTACCACCTGGTTGTAATTCACCAGATTCAACAGCTGCTTGGATAATTGCTGCAGCAATACGATCTTTAACAGAGCCACCTGGATTAAAGTATTCCAATTTAGCAAAAATATTTGCATCTGCGCCATATTTTTTACCAAAACGTGTAGCTGCCAACAAAGGTGTTTTACCAATTAATTCAACGAAAGATTTTGCAATATTAGACATAATAGTCACTCCTTATTAAATAGAACCATCCCAATTGTCATATTTTGTATCAAGTTTAGCGTAAGTTCCATCAATTACATCTTGAAGAGTTACGTTTTCTAGATAATCATGAATATAGTTTTGTAATCCTGCCCAGAAACCAACAGTTCTTTCATTGATTACTGTATCAGTACTCACCCCTTCATCGAGAGTGGAGATGATAGCCATGGATTCTTCCGTGGCAAGCAAAATTTCAATAATAGTGTACTCTTTAGGGCTTTTAGATAAGCGATAGCCTCCGTATTTACCACGAATACTATCCACTAGGTTAGCGGCACCCAAACGAGCCACAATACCCTCAAGGTATTTCTCAGATATACCTTGTCGTTCTGCAACGGATCGCAAGGAAACCGGTTTATCCTGACCTTGCTCTGCTAAATCGATGAGAACCATCAATGCATAGCGACCTTTTGTGGAAATCCTCATATATCTTGCCTCTCTTTGTAAAAGTTAGTGCTAACACACCCCATGTTATAAAGCACTTATCCTACTTCATTTATAAAACCTTGTGTATCACTAGGAATTAATTTCATTATAGACCACTAAATCTAAAAATGCAAGAACTTATTTCCTACTTTTACAAGGGGGTATTTAAAACCCTTATATTTATTGGCCTAAGCCTATATTATTAATTTATTTTATTCTATTATTAGACTTGCAATCACACCTATTGATACATTAACTATTTTACATAACACAAAAGGACCAGCCCGAAGGCCAGTCCTTTTGCGTATAGTTTGTAGTTTGTTATATGAGGTTTACCATGATGAATTGGAGAGGGTTCATCTGGTATTGGGACTTACCGTATCGTCAGGAAAACGATGCGCGCCCGTTTTGTCATTTGAGGAGTTGTCTAGATTATTCTAGCGTTTAAGTTATTTCTAAATTAGATTTTACCTACTAGATCAAGACCTGGTTTCAATGTGTCTTTACCTGGTTTCCAACGTGCAGGACACACTTGATCACCATGTTTTGCTACGAATTGAGCCGCTTGTACTTTACGAACCAATTCTTCAGCAGAACGGCCAATACCCATATCATGGATTTCAGCTGTACGAACGAAACCTTCTGGATCTACTACGAATGTACCACGATAAGCCATAGCAGATTCTTCTTGGAATACGTCGAAGAAATCAGCTAATTCATGTTTTTTATCAGCCAACATGTAGTACTCGATTTTATTAATGCTTGGAGAAGCATCAGACCATGCTTTGTGAACGAATTCAGAGTCACAAGATACGGAGTAAACTTCGCAACCTAGTTCTTTCAATTCTGCATAAGAGTTTTGTACGTCTTCTAATTCTGTAGGGCAAACAAATGTGAAGTCTGCTGGATAGAATACGAAGATGGACCATTTGCCCAACACATCGGCAGTACTAACTTTTACTAATTCAGGTTTTTTGAAAGCATCTAGAGTAAATTCAGGAAGTTGTTTACCAATAATAGACATGTTATGTCCTCCTTAATTGAGTTCTAATGTAACAATTATATTATTATCAGTGTACTTATCACCAAATCTATATCTATATCTATCTTTGTCTATATAATAACAAATATCATTCAATATTGCAAGCGTTATTTTTAAATTTATCGATATATTTTTCCAACTTTTTTCGATGTAAGCAAAAAAAGAAGAAAGATGCTCATTTCTGAGCATCTTTCTTCTTTTTACGTACTACAACAGATTTACTACTTACAGTAGAATGATCAAATGCGATTAAACCCGCTATATTAGCAAGCCCTCTCCGTGCTATATGACCAGTTGTAGATTGTTCTTTTCCCGATTTACCATATACAAACTGCTCTAGTTTGAGTGCAGCTAATATAAATATACCTATAATAGATAAAAGAGATCCCATGGCTCTACTCTATTTTTTAAGTTCTAAAATCGCATCTACGAAGCCGCGGAATAATGGATGTGCATTATTCGGACGGGATTTAAGCTCTGGATGCGCTTGTGTACCAATGAAGAATGGGTGGTTTTTCACTTCAATACTTTCCACAAGGCGACCATCTGGAGATGTACCAGAGATAACAAGACCAGCATCAGTCAATTGTTGACGGTATTCATTGTTGAATTCATAACGGTGACGATGGCGTTCATAGATAAGGTCTTCCCCATACGCTTCACGAGTTTTTGTACCCGCTTCTACTTTACAAGGGTAAATGCCAAGGCGCATTGTGCCACCTTTTTTATCTACATCTACTTGGTCACTCATCAAGTCGATTACTTTGTATTTAGCATTTTCGTCGAATTCGCTAGATGTAGCACCTTCCATACCGCATACGTTGCGAGCAAATTCCATTACTGCAGATTGCATACCAAGGCAGAGACCAAGGAATGGAATATTATTTTCACGAGCGTATTGGATTGTGCGGATTTTACCTTCTACACCACGGGAACCGAAACCACCTGGTACGATGATGCCGTCAACACCTTCATATATTTCTTTAGGATCTACAGCTGTATCATCAAGTTCTTCAGAGTCAATCCAACGAAGGTTAACTTTAGTACCTGTAGCGATGCCAGCATGATCTAATGCTTCCACTACGGATAAATACGCATCATGTAACGCTACATATTTACCAACGATAGCCACGGTAATATCTTTGCTTGGGTTCAAGATTTTATGAACCATTTCTTTCCACTCAGTCATATCGCAAGGGCGTTCTTCAAGGCCTAATTTTTTAATAACAATATCATCAAGACCTTGATCTTGCATCATCAATGGTACTTCATAGATAGAGCTGCAAGTTTGGTTTTCAATAACTGCTTCTGGTTCTACGTCGCAGAACAAAGCAAGTTTTTCTTTCATTTCATCAGAAATGTGTTTTTCGCTGCGGCATACCAAGATATCTGGCTGAATACCAATGCTGCGCAATTCTTTTACGCTGTGTTGTGTAGGTTTAGTTTTCAACTCGCCTGCTGCATTGATATAAGGCACCAATGTTACGTGAATGTAAAGTACATCATTACGACCTACGTCTTTTTTCACTTGGCGGATAGCTTCCATGAATGGCAAGCTTTCAATATCACCTACAGTACCGCCGATTTCAGTGATAACTACATCTGCGTTATCCTCTTTACCTACGCGGTATACGTTTTGTTTGATTTCATTTGTAATGTGTGGAATTACTTGTACAGTGCTGCCCAAGTAATCACCTTTACGTTCTTTATTGATTACAGACCAATACACTTTACCTGCTGTAATGTTGGAACGTTTACTAAGGTTAATATCGATAAAGCGTTCATAATGGCCTAAATCAAGGTCAGTTTCAGCGCCGTCATCTGTTACGAATACTTCACCGTGTTGGTAAGGGCTCATCGTACCAGGGTCAATATTAATGTATGGGTCAAATTTTTGAATCGTTACATTGAAACCGCGGTTTTTAAGCAAGCGACCCAAGGATGCTGCTGTAATCCCTTTACCAAGAGAAGAAACAACGCCGCCAGTTACGAAAATATACTTAGTTGCCATGATGCCTCCCACCTATTACATTTTTTTCGGAGCAGAAATACCTAAAATACCCAAGCCTTGACGAAGTACGAGGGCAATCGCTGTGATTAATCCTAGACGAGCTTGTTGCAACGCTGGATCTACGCCAATGATACGACCTTGACGATAGAAGGAATGGAACATGCTTGCCAAATCGAATAAGTAACGAGCAATACGATGTGGTGCACGATGTTCGGCAGATTGAACGACCTCTTCTGGATATTCAGCTAATTTTTTAATCAATTCTAATTCCATTTCGCTTGTAAGCGTTGTGAAATCAGTTTCACTATAATCACCAAATGCAATGCCTGCTTCACGCACTTGGTTGTAAATGCTGTGAATACGGGCATGAGCATATTGAATATAATATACTGGGTTATCATTACTACGAGATTTAGCCAAGTTAATATCAAAATCAAGTTGGCTATCTAGAGAACGCATCAAGAAGAAGTAACGAGATGCATCTACACCAACCTCTTCAATCAATTCATCTAATGTAACACTATCGCCGCTACGTTTAGATAATTTAACGAGTTGTCCATCGCGGAACAATGCTACCATTTGTAACAACAGTACTGTTAGTTTATCTGGATCATAACCAAAAGCAGCCATAGCAGCTTTTACACGGCATACATAACCATGATGGTCAGCACCCCAAATATCAATCATTTCTTTGAAGCCACGATCATATTTATTGCGGTGGTATGCAATATCTGCCGCTAAATATGTAGGAACTCCATTATCACGAATAACTACGCGGTCTTTATCGTCACCGTAGTCAGTAGATTTCAACCACAAAGCGCCGTTTTTTTCGTATACTTTGCCAAGAGCCTTTAACGCCTCTACGGAGTGATGAATTTCATCAGTTTCATGAACAGTACGTTCAGAGAACCAATTATCAAACGTAACACGGAAATTGCTTAATGTTTCCTCTAAGCGAGCTAATTTTTCTTTTAAGCCCTCTTCTTTAAATAATGCTACACGATCAGCTTCGTTCATAGCATTTAATTTATCAAAGCCTTCGCGTTCTGCAATAGCTTTTGCAGTCTCGATAATATCAGGACCACGGTAGCCATTTTCAGGGAATACGAGAGCCCCTTCTGGAATATCGAATTCAGGCATGGAACCGTCTTCGTTGCGCTTAGGTGGGAACACTAATGTAGCACCTTGCAACTCTTGGAAACGGTACTCAATGGAGATAGCCATATTATCGATTTGGTTACCTGCATCATTGATGTAGTACTCGGATTGTACATTATAACCTGCTGCACGTAACAAGTTTACAAGTGCACTACCATACGCAGCACCACGACCATGGCCGACATGTAACGGACCTGTTGGGTTCGCACTTACGTACTCTACTTGAATCGTATCGCGTGCACGCAATGGTTGAACACCATACTGATCGCCAGCATTTAAAATAGCTTTCAACGTATCGTACACCATATCAGATTTCAAGAAGAAATTGATGAAACCTGCACCAGCAACCTCAGCGCGTTCGAGCCAATCAAAATTCATATGGCTAATCAAAGCCTCTGCAATAGCACGAGGGTTTCGACGAGCTACACGAGCGGATTGCATAGCGATATTTGTAGAAAAATCACCGAATTCTTTTTGAGGTGGCACTTCGAGAACGATTTCTGGATATTCCCCAGCTGGTAAGCCACCACTCTTAATCGTTTCTTGTAATGCCTGCTCAATCCCCCATTTCAGGATTTCCTTCATGTCCA
>OGEO01001182.1_pt1 | contig 17574 bp, 13 predicted proteins | sample 1570661 | NCBI WGS metagenome assembly OGEO01 (sample SAMEA2582142, study PRJEB24529) | metagenome | biome: Human gut stool | place: China | collected 2011
GAATATACATTGTGAAATCGCGTCCGGAATAACGACCAACACACTAAATAGCAATTGTGTAAAAAATATCTAAAATACCCTTGCTATATTTTACCCCAATTTTACATTCAAAAGCTAGTGCATTTTACATCCAAACATTAAGATACAACTGTAATCGCGAGAAAGGTAAAAAACATAAGGACCGCGAAGAAAAGGAGAAATGAATTATGAAAAAAGGTTTAGCAGTAGCAATGGCGGCATTATTAGGAGTAGCAACAATGGGAACAACAGCAATGGCAGCAGCTTCCGGAGATATTACAATCTGCTCCAGAGAAGACGGATCCGGTACAAGAGGTGCATTCATTGAACTGTTTGGAATTGAAGAAAAAGACGCAGATGGAAATAAAGTAGACAATACAACAGAAGCAGCAAAGATCACAAACAGCACATCCGTTATGTTAAGCACAGTAGCACAGGACGTAAATGCAATCGGATATGTATCTCTTGGTTCTCTGGATGACAGTGTAACAGCATTAAAAATCGACGGAGCAGAGGCAACAGCAGAAAACATTGAATCCGGAGATTACAAAGTAGTTCGTCCATTCAACATTGCAACAAAGGATGATGTAAGCGAAGCGGCACAGGATTTCATTACATACATCATGAGTGCAGATGGACAGAAGATCATTGAAGACAACGGATACATCTCAGTAGGTGACAAACCTGCATACGAAGCAACTGCTGTAGAAGGAAAAGTTGTAGTAGCTGGATCCTCTTCTGTAACACCGGTTATGGAGAAGCTTGCTGAAGGCTACAAGGCAGTAAATGACAAAGTTGATATTGAGGTTCAGCAGAGTGATTCTACAACTGGTATGACATCTGCAATTGACGGACTTTGCGATATCGGTATGGCATCCCGTGATTTAAAAGACAGCGAGACTGAGGCTGGTCTTACCGCAACTGTTATCGCAAAAGATGGTATCGCTGTAATCGTAAACAACGACAGCGGTGTTGAGGAACTTACCAGCGAGCAGGTAAAAGATGTTTACACAGGCAACATCACAACCTGGGAAGACCTTGCAAAATAATAAGAAATAAAGTTACTGTTCGCAAAAAAGACCTTGTGGAATGCTACCAATGAATAGTAAAGAAATAAAGTACCTTTACAGTTACGAAACATGAAATAGAAATAAGGAATCCTGCAAAGCCGGTCAAAAGCTTTGCAGGATCCAAATTTTCCGAATAAAAAAGGAACTTACTTTATATGAAATCGATTAAAGAAACTGGAATGAAATTTGTATTCCTTGCAGCGGCCTGTACTTCCGTATTAGCCGTTGCATTAATCTGCATTTTCCTGTTTGCAAACGGAATCCCGGCAATGGCGAAGATTGGTCTGCCAGATTTTCTGTTTGGAATGAAGTGGAAGCCGTCCAATGGACTGTATGGAATTTTTCCATTCATTCTGGGAAGTATTTATGTAACAGCAGGGGCAATTGTGGTGGGAGTTCCAACAGCCCTTCTGCTTGCAATCTTCCTTGTGTTTTATTGTCCGAAAAAGCTGTATGCACCATTAAAGGCAATGGTAAACCTCCTTGCAGGAATCCCATCTGTTGTTTATGGATTTTTCGGTTTGACAGTGTTTGTCCCGCTGCTTCGACAGCTTACCGGTCATGATGGAAGTACCATGCTGACAGCTTCAGTGCTTCTTGGAATTATGATCCTTCCAACGGTAACCGGCGTTGCAGAACCAGCCTTAAAAAGTGTTCCCACAAGTTATTATGAAGGGGCACTGGCACTTGGAGCAACTCACGAAAAAAGTGTGTTTGGCACTGTTTTCCCGGCTGCAAAATCAGGTGTATTAGCTGGCGTGGTTCTTGGAATCGGACGTGCCATTGGTGAGACGATGGCAGTGATCATGGTAGCTGGAAACCAGACCTGGATGCCCCAGGGACTGTTCAAAGGACTTCGAACCATGACCGCAAATATTGTAATTGAAATGGGCTATGCAACCGATCTTCACAGGGAAGCGCTGATTGCTACAGGTGTTGTACTTTTCGTATTCATCCTGATTATCAACCTGTGTGTATCAGCCCTGAAAAGGAGAGCAGAAGATGAGTAAAAGTAAATTATCTTATTGGAAAAATCATCCTGGTTCTGCCATCCTAAGGCTCCTGGTATGGTTATCTGCAATTATTACAGTGGCAGCTATGGTGTTTCTTGTTGGTTTTATTCTGATAAAAGGTGTTGGAAATCTGACACCAGACTTGTTTGCACTGGAATATAATTCTGACAATGCATCTTTAATGCCGGCACTGATCAACACCTTGATCATCACCCTGTTATCTCTGGCGATCGCAGTGCCATTTGGAATTTTTGCAGCAATTTATCTGGTTGAATATGCGAAAAAGGGCAGCAAGCTGGTTAAGATCATCCGTATTACAACAGAGACTCTTCAGGGAATTCCATCCATTATCTTCGGTCTGTTCGGTCTTCTGTTTTTCAGTACCGCTCTCCATTGGGGATATTCCCTTCTGGCTGGTGCCATGACACTGGTGATTATGATCCTTCCGCTGATCATCCGTACTACAGAGGAGGCACTTATGGGTGTCCCGGATGCGTACAGAGAAGCTTCCTTTGGCCTTGGGGCAGGAAAGCTCCGTACTGTGTTTAAAGTAGTGCTTCCAAGTGCAATTCCCGGAATCCTTTCCGGTGTGGTACTTGCGACAGGACGTATTGTTGGTGAGACTGCAGCCCTGATTTATACTGCCGGTGCTGTGGCGAAGGTTCCATCCAGCCTGATGGGATCCGGACGTACCCTGGCAGTACATATGTATGTGCTTTCCAGTGAGGGACTTTACATGGATCAGGCTTATGCCACAGCGGTTATCCTGCTGATCTTTGTACTTGTGCTGAACTGGGTATCCGGTTTCTGTGCGAAGCACTTAAGCAAAGCTGCAAATGGGCAGTAAACATCAGGTTTCGCTGATAACGTATGCGGGTGTCAGTTGTGGAAGTGTAATAGACACAGAATAACGAACTTTCACATATGATGTCGCCAGGCGGTGACATATCCGCTTCATGAAAATTCACACTCAGCAGGTTTTCAGAAATTGTAAATAAGCTGAAAATTTCTGCAGCAAGGAGAATTATGGTTAAAATAGATGTAAAAAACATGGATCTGTACTACAGCAGTTTCCATGCCTTGAAAAATATTAATCTGGAGATTCCGGAAAAGAAGATTACCGCGTTCATTGGTCCAAGCGGCTGCGGAAAATCCACATTGCTGAAATCTTTAAACCGTATGAACGATCTTGTGGAAGGCTGCAAGATCACAGGCGATATTTGTCTGGACGGTGAGGATATTTATGGGGATATTGATGTAAACCTTCTTAGAAAACGTGTTGGAATGGTTTTCCAGAAACCAAATCCTTTTCCAATGAGCATTTATGATAACATTGCATATGGACCTCGTACTCATGGAATTCATTCCAAGGAAAAACTGGACGATATCGTAGAGCGTGCTCTTCGAAATGCTTCTATCTGGGATGAGGTAAAAGACAGGTTGAAAAAGAGCGCCCTGGGTATGTCTGGCGGACAGCAGCAGAGACTTTGCATTGCAAGAGCTCTTGCAGTAGAGCCGGAGGTACTTCTTATGGATGAGCCTACCTCTGCACTTGATCCAATTTCCACATCTCACATTGAGGATCTGGCGTTGGAATTAAAAGACCGTTACACCATCGTGATCGTAACTCATAACATGCAGCAGGCAGTCCGTATTTCTGACAAGACTGCATTTTTCCTGCTGGGTGAGATTATTGAATACAACGATACTACAGAACTGTTTTCCAGACCACAGAACAAGAAAACAGAAGAGTATATTACAGGGAGGTTTGGTTGATATGAGAGATGTGTATACCGCAAAGCTTTCCAGGCTTTCAGATGAGATCCTGGAAATGGGAAATCTGTGCGGTCAGGCCATCATGAAGACCTGTCAGCTTCTGGCAAGCGTGGAGGTCCGTGAGGCTGCCACAAAGGAGATTGGAAGAATTGAGAAGGAGATTGACGACAAAGAGCATAATATTGAGGCTCTGTGCATGCAGCTTCTTCTGAAACAGCAGCCGGTTGGTACTGATCTTCGTAAAATTTCCGCAGCACTTAAGATGGTAACAGATATGGAGCGAATCGGCGACCAGGCTACTGATATTGCGGAGATTCTGAACACAGGCAGCGTTCATATACCAGTAACAGCCATCCCGCTTCAGGAAATGGCAGATTATGCCATGCATATGGTAAATGACAGTGTTACCGCTTATGTAGAGGGAAAAAGTGATCTGGCAAAAAAGGTGATCAGCAGTGATGATATTCTGGATAATCTTTTCGATAAAGTAAGAAATGCGTTGGACCAGAACACCATGGACTTTTCCAGTGACGAGGTTCTTGATCTTCTGATGATCTCCAAATACTATGAGCGAATCGGCGACCACGCCACCAACATCGGAGAGTGGGCAGAGTTTTCTGTAGACGGAATTCACAGAAACGGAGACAGCATCAGCGATCTGTTTAATCCGGATTCCTTATAAAAGGATTGGAACAAAGACAGGGGCAAACATGTTTTGCCTCTTTTTAGCAGGAAAGTTACATATAAAAGAACCTTGTCTGACTGGCTAAAAGCATCGTATCAGACAAGGCTCTATGTTTTTCAGGAGAGGAATTCTTTCTTTACTTTTATTTTATTCGTAATTTTTATGTTTTTTAAAGAAATCCTTTGTTTCCTTTACGACTACACCGCTTAAAGCAAGCAGCGCAATCAGGTTCGGGAAGGCCATCAGGGCATTGAAGATATCTGCAATGTTCCAGACAGCAGCAACAGTCATGTACGGTCCGAAGAAGACGCAGATGATATATAACCAACGGTAAGTCTTTACTGCAGTCATGTTGCGGTTGAAAAGGTATTCCAGGCAGCGCTCACCGTAATAATCCCATCCAAGGATGGTTGTGAATGCGAAGAATACCAGGCACAGCATAAGAGCAAAGGAGGCAAACTGTGCAGGGAATGGAAGACCTTTCTGGAAAGCTGCAGTAGTAATCGCAACACCTTCAAGTCCTGTATTCCAGGTTTCGGTAATGACAATGGAAAGACCTGTCATGGTACAGATTACAATGGTATCAATAAAAGTACCGGTCATGGAAACAAGTCCCTGGCGAACCGGTTCCTTTGTCTGAGCGGCAGCAGCAGCAATAGGAGCGCTACCAAGACCAGACTCGTTTGAGAAAATACCGCGGGCAATACCTTTCTGCATTGCCACAACCATGGTTCCCATGGCACCGCCTGCAAGGGCACTTCCGTTGAATGCTGTTTTTACAATTGTAGCGATGGCACCAGGAACTGCGGTAATATTTGTGATCACAATGATCAGTGCAAGTGCAACATAAAGAACCGCCATAAATGGAACGATGATCTGGGAAACCTTTGCAATACGCTGAATACCGCCAAGAACTACAAGTCCTACACATAAGGTAAGAATCAAGCAGGCGATTACAGTTGCCCAGGAGTATGTATTTCCAAAAAGGGAAACTGTGTGTACGGTATCCGGGTCAAAGAAGTTCTTTACTGCAGAAGCAATACCGTTTACCTGAGTAAAGGTACCAATTCCGAAAAGACCGACTCCGGCTCCGAAGAATGCAAAAATCTTCGCAAGCCATCTCCACTGTTTTCCCATACCATTCTCAATATAATAAAATGGTCCGCCAAGAACGTGTCCGTCCTTGTCAATAGTACGGTATTTAATGGCCAGAAGTCCTTCTGCATATTTGGTTGCCATTCCGAAGAATGCGGCAACGATCATCCAGAACAGGGCTCCGGGTCCGCCAGCAGCAATAGCAGTGGCAACACCTACGATGTTACCGGTTCCGATAGTTGCGGACAAAGCTGTGCAGAGCGCACCAAAGCTTGTGACTTCACCTTCGCCGCCTTCTTCATTTTTTACCATGAATTTCAGTGCTTTTCCCAGATGTCTTACCTGTAAAAAGCCTAACCGAACGGTTAAAAGGAATCCTGTGATCAGGATCAGAATGATTAACGGAAGTCCCCAGACTACTCCGTCAAACCAGGTGATAAAGTTGTTGATTTGTGTAAACATGTTCTCTTTCCTCCATCCTTTTGCCTGAGAGATTAACAGCATTACAAATGCTGCGTACACCTTCGGCGCTCTTCCATAAATTTTTTTGAAGAGACTCTCCTGAGTTACGAAAAACCTGCTTATACATTTTCTATAAAATGTACGAGCATGACGGTCATTCGTACTGTGTAGAAACACACTAACACACAGAATATCATATACGATCATAAATTTCAATGAAAATGTTAGAAAAATATTTTGTTTTGACAAGAAAAATATTTGCCTTTCCTTCATTGCAGCACAGGAGCGCGTTTGGAAAATCATTTCCGCAATCTGCTGGTATCATAAAATGAAACAGTTGACATGCATTTTCATATGTGCTATGCTTATGAAGATTTTGAAAGACAAAGAAAGAGTCTTTTCAAAGCAATTATTTTGGATCACTCCATTTGGGGTTAAGGCCATACGGACAGCCGGGTCCACTGCCGCTGATGGTAACTTTGGTTGCCTTATTGATTGAGTTAGAAGCTCAAATTTTATAAGTTGGTTCCTTTGATAACCACTATGCGCCTGATGCGCAGACTTGTGAAACGGTCAATAAGAGTAGTAAAAGTATGATTGCTATATAGACTCTGACATATATCATCCGGATTTCTATTTTATGTAAATACGAGGATTCCTGTATTTATTATAAGTCAATGGAGATAGAATCGGGAAGAATGATCCAAGCAGGTTTGCGGTTTTGAGGCAGCCTGCTTTTTTTGTGTAATAGAAAATCCCGTTGGAATTTCCTATTATATAAAAAGCCCTGCCGGGCAGGATTCCACTGCAGTGGAAGAGCAGATGGCGCTGGAGACGCCCCTTTACAGGCAGAGAATCCTGCAAACAGGATTCTTTATACAGACAAAGGAACTGGAAATGGAGACGCAATGAACAGAACTCGTTTTAAACTGGACCAGAATCGTGCACCAATTCACGAGGCTCTGGAAAATTTCCGGCGCATGAGGGTGGTACCCTTCGATGTGCCAGGACATAAAAGAGGAAGAGGAAATCCGGAGCTTACTGAGTTTCTGGGGCAGAAATGTGTAGGCGTGGATGTAAACAGCATGAAACCGCTTGATAATCTCTGTCATCCTGTATCTGTGATCCGGGAGGCAGAAGAACTGGCAGCAGATGCCTTTGGAGCAGCTCACGCCTTTCTCATGGTTGGCGGAACTACAAGCTCCGTACAGACCATGGTGTTAACTGCCTGTAAGAGGGGAGACGAGATCATTCTTCCCCGCAATGTTCACAGAAGCGTGCTGAATGCGCTGGTTCTGTGCGGAGCAATTCCGGTTTATGTGAATCCGGAAGTAGATCAGAGACTTGGAATCTCTCTTGGAATGCGCCGTGAACAGGTGGCAAAGGCAATTAAGGAGCATCCCAATGCAGTGGCTGTGCTGGTAAACAATCCCACCTATTATGGAATTTGCAGTGATCTACGTGCAATTGTGCGGATGGCTCATGAAGCAGGGATGCTGTGTCTGGCAGATGAAGCCCATGGGACTCATTTTTATTTTGGAGGAGGCCTGCCGGTTTCGGCAATGGCAGCTGGTGCAGATATGGCATCTGTATCCATGCATAAAAGCGGTGGAAGCCTGACCCAGTCTAGTCTTCTTCTGACTGGACCTGGCGTCCATGCCGGATATGTCCGTCAGATCATCAACCTGACCCAGACTACTTCCGGAAGCTATCTTCTGATGTCAAGTCTTGACATTTCCCGGCGGAATCTTGCACAGCGCGGACGTCAGATTTTCCATCAGGTAGCAGATATGGCAGAATATGCAAGGGAAGAGATTAACGCCATTGGCGGCTATTACGCATTTGGAAAAGAACTGGTGAATGGAGATTCGGTTTTTGATTTTGACATTACGAAATTAAGTGTACATACTCTGGATATCGGACTTGCAGGAATTGAGGTTTACGACATTCTGAGAGATGAGTATGATATTCAGATCGAATTTGGTGATATCGGAAATATTCTGGCTTATCTGTCAATTGGAGACCGTGCCCAGGAAGTAGAGCGGTTGGTAAGCGCCCTTGCGGAGATCCGCAGGCGTTTTCAGAAGGATAAATCAGGATTGCTGGATCAGGAATATATTGATCCCCAGGTAGTAACAAGCCCTCAGGAAGCTTTTTATGCAGAAAAATGCAGCCTTCCTCTCAGGGAAACGGAAGGAAAGGTATGCAGTGAATTTGTAATGTGTTATCCTCCGGGAATCCCAATTCTGGCTCCAGGGGAACGGATCACCCCGGAAATCCTGGATTACATTGAATATGCCAAGGCAAAAGGATGCAACATGACAGGTCCGGAAGATCCGGATATATTACGGTTAAATGTGCTGGAGCATGTTTGAAGTTACTGTTCACTGGTAACGTTCCGCGAGGTGTTTTTGTGAACAAAGTTCACAGAAAACCCGAGAATTAAGTTTGCGCAGCAAACGCTGCTGTTTGTGCTTGTCACAGGAAGGTTCGTCTTTTTGTGCATCGCGAAGCGTTTACTGATTATGGAGTGAACAGTAATTGTTGCTGTGAACGGAAAGAACAGTAACACCAGGAAAAAGTAGACAGAAAGCATGTTTCGTGATATGATACAAAAAATGATTACGAAAATGTAACAGGAGCAATCATATGGATAAGAAGAAAGAAAAACAGAGCGTTCTCCAGCTTCTGTTCGGTTTTATGGACAGGGCAAATGGAGACCATGTGGGAGCTTATGCGGCACAGGCAGCATATTTCCTGATTATGTCTTTTATTCCGTTTATTCTGTTTCTCACGACTATAATTCGATATACACCTTTAACATACAATATGGTCAGCGAAACCATCCGGGCATTTGTGCCCCACAATATACAGAATTTTGTGCTTACCATTGTATCAGAAGTATATGGCAGAAGCACGGCGGTAGTTCCGATTTCTGCTATCATGGCATTGTGGTCTGCAGGAAAAGCCATGCAATCCCTTACGAACGGACTGAATAGCATTTATCACGTCCATGAGACCCGTAACTGGCTGATTACCAGAATGTATGCAGTTGTTTATACATTTCTGTTCAGCATTGCAATTATTGCAAGTCTTCTGCTTCTGGTTCTTGGAAATCAGATTCAGATTATGGCAGGAAAGTACGTTCCATTCCTTGGGGGAATTATCGGAAAGATCATTGGAGCCAGGACGGCGCTTGTATTTGCCGGACTGTTTCTGATCTTTCTGATTTTGTATAAAATGCTTCCAAACCGTAAAGCTACTTTTAAAAGTCAGGTGCCGGGAGCTCTTCTGATTGCAGCAGGGTGGTCCCTGTTTTCCTATTTCTTTTCTATTTATTTTGACATGTTTCCAGGCTTCAGCAATATGTATGGAAGCCTGACTGCGTTGATCATGGTGATGCTGTGGCTGTATATCTGTATGAATCTGCTGCTGTATGGAGCAGAGATCAACGCTTATTTTGAAAAACAGTTCAGAATGGCCCAGGCATCCATGAGGGAAATGCTCAGCCGCGAGCGCGATGAGGCGGAAAAAGAGCTTAATAAAGAGAAGAAAAAATATCTGGAAAAAGAGAATGAGAGAAAGAAAAAGATTGAGATGAAAGCTTCAGCTGAGAAAAAGAAGGAAGAGCAACAGACAAATTAACCTCTTGACAGATTCACTCTGATGTGGCATAGTTATAAAAGAGAAAAAGCCAGGAAGGTGTTTTTAGGAAATTATCTTCTTTCAGAGAGAGGAAGCCACCGGCTGTAAGCTTCCTTAAGTTCAGATAGTTTCTGAGTTTCGCACCGGAGCCGCGTTTCTGAAATTTCCAGTAGGAAGCGACGTGAAGCTGCGCGTTAAGCGGCGGGAGAGCCTGTATATACAGGAATCAGGGTGGTACCGCGGAATATGCTTCGTCCCTTTTGTTGGGGACGGAGCTTTTTTATTTTCACGAGCAAGAGTCAAAGTCCACGCTTGGGTGAGAACTTGGTGACTGCCGCGAAAATGTAGGAAATACGCAAAGCGGGTTTTTCGCATTGTAAAGTCCTTGGAGCGCGAGCGCCGAACAATCCGCTTTACGAAAGAAAAAATCTGCTATGTAGATATTTTCTTACCTTCCTTCCCCCCCTCATCTGGCAGATTATAAAAATAAAGGAGAAATGAACCATGGATATGAAAGAAAGACTTCAGGAACTGGCTGAGAACGCCAGAGTACGGATTGAAGAATCCGAAGGCCTGGATAAATTAAATGATGTGCGTGTGGCATATCTTGGAAAAAAGGGAGAGCTTACCGCAATCTTAAAAGGAATGAAAGACGTTTCCCCGGAGGAGAGACCGAAGGTTGGCCAGCTTGTAAACGAGACCAGAGCTAAGATCGAAGGTCTTCTTGAAGAGTCCAGACAGAAACTGGAAGAAGCAGTCAGAGAAGAGAAGATGAAAGCAGAAGTAATCGATGTTACCCTACCTGCAAAGAAATCCAGAATCGGTCATCGTCATCCCAACAGCATTGCGTTGGAAGAGGTTGAGCGCATTTTTATTGGAATGGGCTATGAAGTTGTAGAAGGTCCGGAAGTTGAATATGCAGATTACAACTTTACCAAGCTGAATATTCCGGAGAATCATCCGGCAAGAGACGAGCAGGATACTTTCTTTATCAATGATTCCATACTTCTTCGTTCCCAGACATCTCCGGTTCAGGCACGTGCCATGGAAAAAGGAAAGCTGCCGATCCGTATGATCGCACCTGGAAGAGTATTCCGTTCGGATGAAGTAGATGCAACTCATTCTCCATCCTTCCATCAGATTGAGGGCCTTGTAATAGATAAAAATATTACGTTCGCAGACCTGAAAGGAACTCTTGAAGTATTTGCGAAAGAGCTTTTCGGACCAGAAACCAAAACAAAATTCAGACCACATCACTTCCCGTTTACAGAGCCAAGTGCAGAGGTTGATGTTTCCTGCTTCAAATGCGGCGGAAAAGGCTGCCGTTTCTGTAAAGGATCCGGCTGGATTGAAATCCTTGGCTGTGGAACAGTTCATCCCAATGTACTTCGCATGTGTGGAATTGATCCGGAGGAGTACACTGGTTTTGCATTCGGCGTAGGTCTTGAGCGTATTGCGCTTCTGAAATATGAGATTGATGATATGCGTCTGCTTTATGAGAACGACATCCGTTTCCTGAAGCAGTTCTGATTTCTGGGCATCGCGAAGCGTGTAACTGTGAAAGTACTGAGCAGTTACCTTTCATAATATAAATATTAGAGTGAGAAGAGGATTAAATAAATGAATACTTCATTATCTTGGATGAAAATGTATGTGCCGGATCTTGACGTAACCGCACAGGAATATACAGATGCAATGACATTGTCAGGTACAAAGGTAGAGGGCTTCACCAGGCTTGATGCTGACCTTGACAAGATTGTGATCGGACAGATTGAGAAAATTGAGAAACATCCGGATGCAGATAAGCTGATCATCTGCCAGGTGAATATCGGATCTGAGGTGATTCAGATCGTTACTGGTGCTCCAAACGTAAAAGAGGGAGACAAGGTTCCGGTTGTTCTTGACGGAGGTCGTGTAGCCGGAGGACATGATGGAAAAATGACTCCTGGCGGAATCAGGATCAAAGCTGGAAAACTTCGCGGAGTACCGTCCAACGGCATGATGTGCTCCATCGAAGAGCTGGGAAGCAACCGGGATATGTATCCGGAAGCCCCGGAATATGGAATTTATATATTCCCGGAAAACGCAGTTGTAGGTGAAAGCGCTATTAAGGCTCTTGGACTTGATGACGTTGTATTTGAATATGAGATCACATCCAACCGTGTTGACTGTTATGGTGTTCTTGGAATTGCAAGAGAAGCAGCAGCTACTTTTGGTAAGAAATTTTACCCTCCGGAAGTTAAAGAGACAGGAAATGATGAAAAAGCTTCTGATTACGTAAAGGTAACTGTAGAGAAACCGGAGCTTTGCCCACGTTATTGTGCAAGAGTTGTAAAAAATGTTAAGATCGGACCATCTCCGAAATGGATGCAGCGCTGCCTGGCTTCCAATGGAATCCGCCCGATCAACAATCTGGTAGATATCACCAACTATGTAATGGAAGAGTTTGGACAGCCAATGCATGCTTACGATCTCGATACGATTGCAAACCATGAAATTGTTGTACGCTGTGCGGGTAAAGATGAGAAATTTGTCACACTGGATGGTCAGGAACGTATTATGGATGAGAACGTCCTGATGATCTGCGATGGTGAGAAACCAGTTGGAATCGCAGGTATTATGGGCGGCGAGAACTCCATGATCACAGATGACGTACACACAGTTCTGTTTGAGGCAGCCTGCTTTGATGGAACAAACATCAGACTTTCTTCCAAGAGAATCGGACTTCGTACAGATGCTTCCGGTAAGTTTGAGAAAGGTCTTGACCCGAATAATGCAAAGGCTGCAATCGACAGAGCCTGCCAGCTGATGGAAGAGCTTGGTGCCGGTGAGGTTGTTGGCGGTATGGTTGATATCTGCAATAAGGTCAGCGAGCCATCCCGTGTAAAATTTGAGCCAGACCGTATCAACGGTCTTCTTGGAACAAATCTTTCCAAAGAAGAGATGCTTGGCTATCTTGCAAAGATCGAACTCACCTATGATGAAGAGACAAATGAAATCGTAGCACCGACTTTCCGCCAGGATATCCACTGCATGGCAGATGTTGCAGAAGAAGTTGCACGTTTCTACGGATATGACAAGATTCCTACAACTTTGCCATCTGGTGAGGCTACTACGGGAAAAATGCCATTCAAGCTTCGCATTGAAAATATCGCAAGAGATATTGCAGAGTACTGTGGATTCTCAGAAGGTATGACTTACTCATTTGAGAGCCCGAAGGTATTTGACAAACTGAGAATTCCAGAAGATAATGTACTTCGTCAGGTGATCACCATCAGCAATCCTCTTGGTGAGGACTACAGCATTATGCGTACCAGTACACTGAATGGAATGCTTTCTTCTCTGGCAACTAACTATAACAGAAGAAACAAAGACGTTCGTCTTTATGAGCTTGGAAATGTATATCTTCCGAAGGCACTTCCACTTACCGAGCTTCCAGATGAAAGAACCATGTTTACACTTGGAATGTACGGAAACGGTGATTTCTTTGATATGAAGGGCGTTTGTGAGGAGTTCTTCGAAAAAATCGGTATGAAGAAGAAAATGGAGTATGATCCGGCAAGCGAAAAACCATTTCTTCATCCTGGAAGACAGGCCGATATGGTATACGAGGGAACCGTTGTAGGTTACCTTGGAGAGGTACATCCGCTGGTTGCAGATAATTATGGAATTGGGGAGCGCGCATATATCGCAATGATCGATATCAAGAGCGTTCTTGAATTTGCAAATTTTGACCGCAAGTTTACCGGAATTGCAAAATATCCGGCGGTAACCCGTGACATCAGTATGCTGGTTCCGAAGCAGGTGCTTGCAGGTCAGATCGAGGACATTCTTGCTCAGAGAGGTGGAAAGATTCTGGAGAGTTATCAGCTGTTTGATATCTACGAAGGAAGCCAGATCAAGGGTGGCTACAAGTCTATGGCTTATGCGCTTGTATTCCGTGATCACGATAAGACCCTGGAAGAAAGCGAGATTTCTGCGGCAATGAAGAAAATTTTAAATGGTCTGGAAGGCCTTGGAATCGAGTTGAGAAGCTGATGCTTTTATATATTGTAAGACACGGCCTGACGCCCTGGAACCACCTTCATAAGGCTCAGGGTTCAGCAGATATTCCTCTTGCTCAGGAGGGAATTGATCTTGCCAGAAGAACAGGCGAGGCTCTGATGGATGTAAAGTTTGATATCTGTTTTACAAGTCCTCTTACCCGTGCGAGACAGACTGCCCGGTTGGTTCTGGGTGGCCGTGATATTCCTGTGATACCGGATAAAAGGATTCAGGAAATTAATTTCGGGGTTCTGGAAGGGCACATTATGAGAACTGGAAATACTATGGAGTCCAACTGCAAAGCATTTGATCTGTTTTTTAAGGATCCTCTGAAATTTCCGCGTCCGGAAAACGGAGAGAATATACAGGATGTCCTGGATCGTACCAGAGAATTCTGGCTTGAAAAAACCTCAGATCCGTCTCTGGCAGACAAGACGATTTTGGTGTCTTCCCATGGATGTGCAGTGCGGGCTCTTCTCCAGAACCTGTACAAGGATCCTGAGCATTTCTGGCATGGATGTGTGCCTCCTAACTGCAGCATTAACCTGGTAGAAGTGAAGGATGGTAAGGCCAGATTCCTGGAGGAAGATAAGGTTTACGCCTGAAAATATGAAATATGATATAATACCCCTGGCTGTATGAAAAAGGTGTGAAATGATTACTGTGAAGGTCGTGAGCAGTAACAGGAAACGTTTTTTCATTAGGCAAGGGGTATGTTTTTTCTTGTTATTATTAGAAAATTGTGATATTATGATAAAAAATGTACCATTATTAATGGAAAATTCACAAAATGCACCAATATATTACGATGAAAGCCCTGGGGCGTTCAGATTGCGGGAATGATTTTTTAAACAGCTCTGCAGATGCTATAAGCGCAGAGTAGTTGGCATTCATATATGGTGATGCCGTCGACAGACGGCATATCTATTTTGTGAAAATACAAATGGGGAGGCAGACAATGAAGAAAAAAATCACACATTCTGTATTGTTTGTTGCGGTTCTTGCAGGAACCACTGCTTTGACTTTATTTGCCGGCAGGGGGAACTTATCATCTACGATCTACAATTTCGTATTTCTGGCGGTGATCGCAGTCCTGTATCTGATCGCAATGTTTGGCGGAATGTTCCGTATGAATAATCTGAGTACGGCATTCCACAGAGCAGTAGAGGAGCTGAACAGTATGTTCAAGACTCCTGGGAAGACAGATCCCAGGAATCTTACATATTTAGGCGAGCTCTTCGATGATAAATATCTGGATCAGAAGATGGACAGCTTTACAGACAGCATTAACAATAGTAAAGAAGGTCTTGGGGATATTGAGGAATTTATTAATGAAGATGAGCTGGATATCCATGTTCATAAGAAGCTTCTGGAAATGGTTCCGGATATCTTTACCAGTCTTGGTATTTTAGGTACTTTCCTTGGTCTTGTCTGGGGTCTTCGCGATTTCCAGCCTACAGATTACAGCGCCATGACTTCTTCTGTAGAAGCGCTGGTGGAAGGTATTAAAGTAGCATTCCTTACCTCTATTTATGGTATCTCTTTTTCCATTATTTATACCTTTGGGATGAAGGGAGAGTATTCATCCATGACAGAGGAGCTTCAGGGATTCCTTGAAAAGTTTCATTCTTATGTAATGCCTACAGCGGAGAATGAGTCCAGAAATCTGCTGCTTGCAAGCCAGAAGCTGCAGACAAGCGCCATGAAACAGATGGCAGAGCAGTTTTCCGTTCAGATGGCAGACAGCTTTGAGAAGGTTATCACACCTACCTTCCAGAAGATGAATGATTCTCTGGATATGCTGGTTTCTTCTGTAACCAGATGTCAGGAGGATGCTATTCGTGAAATATCGGACGAATTTTTAAAACAGATGAACAATTCTTTCCATATGCAGTTCCGTGATTTCAACGTGGCACTGGATCAGCTGAAAAAGGCACAGAAAGAGAATACAGCTTATACTTCTGCCATGTACCAGACTATGAGCCAGAAGCTTTCTGAGACCTATGACAAGCAGGACAAAGCCATTACAGATATGGTAAGGGAGATGGGAGGTATGCAGACCCGCTACATGTCTACTGCCAATCGTATCCTTTCTGAGAATCAGGAGATCCAGAAGATGCAGCAGCAGGATTATCAGCATATTGTGGATTATCTGAAGGATGCCGAGAAATCTGCAGCTAAGTTCTGGGTTGCCTGCAACCAGGCAATGCAGAAATATGTTGAAACAGCAGCTTCTTCTATTGAGAGAATAGGGGCTACAGGTCAGGCAAGTGCAGATCTGATCCAGGCAAACAGCAAGATGGCAGAGCAGTTTACGGCCCAGATGGAGGATTTTGCCCAGTATCAGAGACTTTCCTATAAAACAATGGAACAGGTCCGCAAGCTCCTCAGTGAGGTGACTGCAGCGAATACCAGAGATGTATCTCTGATCGCAAGCGGAAGAAATGATTCTGTAGAGAAGCTGGGCAATCTGATTGCTCAGCAGAATGAGGGACAGCAGGCTCTTCTTGAGGAAATCAACAAGAACATGAAAGAGCTTTCCAAGGCGGCACAGAAAGGAAAATTTGGCTTATTCAGATAAGAGGAGATAGACATGCGCAAAAAAAGAAAATCAGGGGATGGAGGCTTTAATGTATGGCGCTCTTATTCCGATGTTATGGCCGGCGTTCTGCTTCTTTTCATACTGATCATGTCATTGACGCTTTTCCAGGCTCAGAAGAGCTACGACGAGAGTATTCAGGAGAGAGATGAGAAGCTGGCTCTGCAGGCAGAGTATACGGCTGATCTTCTTGCCAAGCAGAATACCATTGAAGAACAGGAAGGAACTATTAAGACCAAAGATGAGAAGCTGACTGCACTGGCACAGACTCTGGCAGAGCAGGAAGCCAAGTTAAAAGAGCAGCAGGCTCTTCTGAATCAGCAGCAGACGGATCTGGATGAGAAGACCACGCAGCTTAGTGAGCAGCAGACAAAGATCGATAATATTATTGGTGTCAAGGCTGAAGTTGTGGAAGCACTTCAAAAAGAATTCCAGAAAAATAATATCAATGTAAATCTGGATTCCAAGACTGGTGCATTGACACTGGATGCCAGTGTATTGTTTGACGTTGATGAGTCGGAGCTTACAGATGCTGGTAAGGAAGCACTCCGAAACGTACTTCCGATTTACTGTAAGGTGTTGATGGAGGATACTTATAAGAATTATCTTGCTGAGATCATTATTGACGGTTATACAGATACAGATGGTGATTATGCGTATAATCTGGAGCTTTCCCAGCAGCGTTCACTTGCAGTGGCACAGTATCTTCTTGATATTCAGGGGGAGTTTCTGACTGAGGATCAGAGCCTGGATCTGCAGGATTACCTGACTGTAAACGGACATTCCATGGCGAATCCGATTCTGGATGCAGATGGAAATGTAGATAAAGAGGCTTCCCGTCGTGTTGAGGTCAAATTCAGACTGAAGGATGACGAGATGATCGAAGAACTGAGTAAGATCATGGCGGGAAGTGAAGAGAGTGCAGCAGATACTGCCACAGAGGCAGGCGTAGATGCAGCAGCTAATTAGTTACATATAATTTTCAAAAGCAAAAGAGTATTTCAAATTCTTAGATCAGAGAAAATGAAATACTCTTTTTGCGTTTGAAACTTTTTTAACTGTTTGCGTGGGAAAATGAAAACAGTTGAAAAAATATGAACAATTACTGTTCGCTGGTAACGTTCCGCGAGGTGTTTTTTGTGAACAAAGTTCACAGAAAACCCGAGA
>OGEO01001184.1_pt1 | contig 17554 bp, 19 predicted proteins | sample 1570661 | NCBI WGS metagenome assembly OGEO01 (sample SAMEA2582142, study PRJEB24529) | metagenome | biome: Human gut stool | place: China | collected 2011
ACGAGTTTCAAGCATAGAATCTACTGATTTGGATGATTGCGGATATTCATTTTATATTTTCCTGAGAGCGCACCCTGCTCCAGCACCATGTAAGACCAGAACTCAATACCGTTCGCCTTGCAGTAGTCCAGCACACCGCCTTTCTCTGATGAACGGTAGAGTAGGGAGAAGTGGTTCTGCACGGCCGATACCTTGAAACCAGCCTCGGAGAGAATCTCGTTGGCACGGCGTATCTCTGCGATGTTGTGGTTCGACATGCCCACGCGCTTTACCTTGCCCGACTGCAGCAGAGGTATCAGCCCCGGTGTCCAGCGCTCTACGTCCATCGGATTGTGGATCCAATAGATGTCGATATAGTCGATGCCCATCCGCTCCATAGAGGCCTGTGCCATCTTCTCTACGCTGTTACCATAAATTTCTGCTAACTGTGGCGTAAACTTGGTTGAGACCTCCACATTCTCGCGCTTCTCACCAGCCACAAACGAGCCGAGGATCTTTTCCGACTCACCCATGCCGTAAGCCGTAGCCGTGTCCCAGAGATTCAATCCTTTGTTCATTGCCGCGTCGAATACGGGCTTCAAATTCTCTACGTTGGTGTGGCTGCCGAATACTGTGTCACCTCCAAAGGCTCCGGTTCCCCAGGCCCAAGTTCCTAATGCGATCTTTGCCATATTTTACTTATTGTTGATTGGATGCTGCAAAGGTAAGGCAATTTCAGCAACTTCTACCTAACTGATTTACTGATTGATTAACCCAAATTATGGATTCCGAAGATACATGCTTGTCTCGCAACAACGGAGCATAGTGAATGTACGATGAATCGTTTTTTATAACAACGCTCTTCGGGTCGCGTCATCCATAAAATCGTTAAATATTTCCCTAATGATGGTAGCCCCAATGCTAACCATTCTTCTTAACTTTGCATCAGATCAATCAACCACATTATGAAGAAAATCATATTTATATTTGCTGCATCGGTCTTGTTATGTCTGACCGCTTGCGCACAGAATCATCAAAAACAAGAGAACATGAAAAGAGCAATCGTTGTATATTTCTCCGCTACGGGTACCACAGAGAGCGTAGCCCGGCGGCTTGCAGCAGTGACTCATGCCGACACGATGGCCATAGAGCCAGCACAGCCTTATACCAGTGCTGACCTTGACTGGACCAACAACCACTCGCGCAGTACGCTGGAGATGAAAAATCCCAAATCGCGCCCAGCCATCAAGACGCCGAAGAAGAGCCTTGATGTCTACGACGTGGTATTCATCGGCTATCCCATCTGGTGGGGCCTCGCACCGACAGTAGTCAATACTTTTATTGAGAGCCAACATCTCGATGGCAAGGTGGTGGTGCCTTTTGCTACATCCGGGGGAAGCAGTATCAACCACAGTGCCGCACAACTGAAGAAGCAGTATCCCAACATCAAGTGGAGAGAGGGCAAACTGCTCAACGCACCATCAGATAAAGAGCTTACTCAGTGGGTGGAGTCGTTGGGTATCAAGGCTCAATGAACTGCCTCATCTTTTGAGCTCGGAAGATGTCCTATACTTTCCGACAACTTGCAGTGGTAATAAAAAATAATCCGGGCAGACGGTGCTTCGCTAATGCGTATTTAAGAAGAAAGCCTATTTCCGGTACTTCTTTCCATCTCGGATATAAATGCCCTTGTAGTTGTCCGATACTTTCTGCCCGTTGAGGGTGTAGCGCGCTCCATCGGTGCTGTGAGCGCTCATCTTGGCACTGCCGATACCGGTAGTAGGCTGCATCTCAAATCTCACGCTCACTGAACCACTGCCTACTGCTTGTGCCAACTGCTCTACATTGTCGATATGACCGATGCGGATATAGCTGTAGCCGGATGAGAAAGTCTTGTAGAAGATCACGATGCACGACGAGCCATAGAGCATGATGTCGCCGGCATGGATGGTGCCGGGACGCGAGGCAGCCGTAGGTAGTGAGGAGGATAGGTAACAATATTTTTCGTTGCCGTTCAGTTCGTCCATCTGCAGTGTCATGGGCAGCAGGGATTGCAGTTCTTTTACGGTGGCGTTGTCTTCTAATGTTGCTGTGAAGCTTGTCTGACCGATGGTCAACTTGAGAGTAGAGTTCATGTTGCTGTTATCGTTTTGTAAAATTTGACTTTCGCTGTCCGCTTCATTGTCATCCCGGGCGCATGCTGTCATGGTAGTCAGTGTCATGAAAAACATTGCAAAGGAAAGAACGCTAATCAGCCGCACAGGTGTATTGATGGAATTCATACACATGATAGATTAAATGTTTTTAATGAATTTTGCCGGTACTCCTCCTACGATTGTGTTCTCGGCGACATCGTGTGTCACCACAGCTCCTGCGGCTACAATAGCATTGTCGCCGATGGTCACCCCCGGGAGGATGGTGGCGTTGGAGCCTACCCACACATGGCGGCCCAAACGTATAGGCGAAGGATAGGTATGGGGCCGGTCCTCGGGACTGAGGCCATGGTTGAGCGTGGCGAAGACCACGTTGTGGCCAATCTGGCACCCATCGCCGATGACGATGCCGCCCTGATCTTGGAAATGACAGCAGGCGTTGACGAAAACATTCTCGCCAAAGACGGTATTCAGCCCATAATCTGTGTAGAAAGGTGGAAAGACCGTCAAAGACTGAGGCATGGTATAGCCCATCAGCTCAGAGAGGATGTCACGCACTTCGTCAATACTATGATAGGAACTGTGAAGTTGAGAAGTGAACCGGCGGGCGCGGTCGCTCATCCGGTTCATGTAGTCGTGTACCTCCGTAGAGCTGAGCTCACCGCCGGAGGCAACAAGTGTCTTGAACTGTTGTGTGTCCATAGCAAGCGTATCAGTTCTGTGCTGTGTTTGTTTTCTCTTCCTGCTCCTTGTACCATGCCTTGCCGAGCTTGACACAGTCACCGAGCACCTCGCCGGTGGCAAGATACTTATAAGTAGGCATCTCAAAGAGTACAGGACGCAGACGCGAATAGTCGGGCTTGCCTTTTTCGTCAAGGCGATCCTCGGCGACGTATGTGTTCTTCACAGAGCAGATAAAGTTCTCAAAGCCGTCAATGTCGTAGCGGTCCACCACCTCGCACTCCATGGTCAGCGGACTGGCTTCGATAACGGGGGTGCCGTTCTCTCCGAGGTGATAGTCGAAAACATGACTCTTGTCGACCTTGGCTCCCGAGACGGTGCCGGTATAGTCGGCCTGGGCGAGAAAGTCGGGCGTGATGATGTTGAGCGACAGCTTGCCGGTCTCCTTGATGATGTGATTGCTGAAATGGGCATTGTGCATGCTGACCAGCAGCTTGTTGTGCGACACGATGCCCACATGGGCTACGAGCAGGAAGTTGGCCTTGCCGTTGTCGTCCACGGTTCCGACGACGACCGCCGGTGTTGGGTAGAGTGCCAGTTTGGCACCTATGTTTTTCTTTTCCATTGTTGTCTGTTATGTTATGATGATTAGCGATTCTCGTCAAGCAGCTTTCCTCCTACGCCGATGTTGTCGGGTTCGTTCTCCTTAATGAAGACGAAGATGTGCCCAGCATCGATGCCGGTAGCCTCGACCACAGCGTCAGTAACAGTCTTGACTAATTTAGCTTTCTTCTCCCGCGGCAGTTTTGCGAGTTCCATTGTGATAGCTGGCATAATATCTTTCCTTTCTTGTCTTATATGTTTGTCCTTTTAGTTATATGTCTACTCCATCGGATGTTCCCAGTCGCCGCGTGTATCCACTCCGATATTGTCGGCAAGTTTCTCCAGTCTGGCTTCCGCCATACGCTCCACGCTGTCGCCGTACATACCGGCAATCTGCGGTGTAAACTTCGTTGAGAGAACGATGTCCTCACGCTTTACTCCAGCAGCAAAGCTGCCTAGGATGCTCTCGCTCGATCCCATTCCATAAACGGTGGCAGTGTCCCAGACGTTGAGTCCCTGCTCTATAGCGGCATCAAAGACCGGCTTGAGATTGGATGTATCAGTATGGCTGCCAAAGACCTGATCACCACCTGCGGCACCTGCTCCCCAGGCCCATGTGCCTAAAACAATTCTTGATTCTTTCATCTTATGTACTTATAAATGATTATTGTTTTGTCGTTTTGTCTTTTCGACGATGCAAAGGTAAGATGAAAGAATCAAAGGGACGATAACAAAAAAGTGGGCAGAAATACCAATATTACGGAACGACGGCGTTATCGTTGAAATAGGTAGATTGACCGGGAATAATGGTTGATGAAACAAAAAAATATTGGCTTTTCGTTGCAGGATACATTGAACCTTATTATTTTTGCACCTATGGAAATAGACTTGGAAATCAACAGCGTCAACGACTACGCCAACGACATCGGGGCACCCACCTACCATCCTCATGTGAGTGTGATACATTATGATGAGGTGGGCGAGATACGCCACACCATCAACCTCTTCAATGTCTATGGCATCTTCCTGCAAAAGAACTTCCCTGACAACCTAAACTATGGTATCGGGCACTATGAGCAGGAGACGGGATCGTTGTTGGCCTACGTCCCGGGACAGCTCGGCGGAAAACCCGACAATGGCACACGGCAGCAATACTACGGTTGGGTGTTGCTCTTCGACCCAGCCTTCATTCAGGGTACTGACATCTCCTGCCGCATGGACTCCTACCACTATTTCGAATACAATGCCAACGAGGCCCTCTTCCTTACCGAGGAGGAGAAAGAGGTGCTCAATCGCGTGATGGCTACCCTACGCAACGAGCTGGCCAACCACGGCGGTGAGGAGAGCTCCGACAACATTGTCCGAGACATGATTCTCTTGGTGCTCGACTATTGCAGCCGCTTCTACGCCCGGCAGTTCAAAGATGTGGCGAAAGGCGACGCTGACATCCTCACACGCTTCCAGCAGGTGCTCGACGACTATTACGCTCAAAAGTTGCAACGGCAGAAGGGTGTGCCGTCGGTGAAATACTGTGCCAGCGAGCTCTTCCTCTCACCCAACTACTTCGGCGATGTCATCCGTCAGTGTCTCGGACAGAGTCCCAAAGACTACATCCGGCAATATGTCACCGCAAGGGCCAAGAACCTCTTGCTCAGTGGGAAGAACATCGCGCAGACAGCCGAAGAGCTTGGTTTCGAATACCCGCAGCACTTCACACGGTTCTTCAAGAACTCCACCGGCGACTCGCCCTCACAGTACCAAAAACGCTCCTCGGGCGCATAATCCTTAATATCGATACTTTCCTCCCCATTAATGGTAGTCCCCGTGCTGGCCTTTCTTCGTAACTTTGCACCAGTTTTAATAACAAGCAAGACATGAAGAAATTTATTTTATCAGCATGGGTTCTTCTCTCGACATTCATCGGAGCAGGCGCACAGGAAACAAACAACCATTATATGGACAGAAAATTGAATATGACAGAGGAGTGGGACAAGACGTTCCCCCTCAGCGACAAAGTTGATCACAAGAAGGTTACGTTCCACAACCACTTTGGCCTGACGCTCGCGGCCGACATGTACACTCCCAAAGGTGCCCGCGGCAAGCTCCCGGCCATCGCTGTGTGCGGTCCCTTCGGAGCCGTCAAGGAGCAGGCCAGCGGCCTCTACGCGCAGACCATGGCCGAGCGCGGATTCCTTACCATCGCCTTCGACCCTTCGTTCACGGGCGAGAGCAGCGGCGAACCACGCGATGTCTATTCTCTCGACATCAACACCGAGGACTTCCAGGCCGCCGTTGACTATCTGAGCAACCTCGATGAGGTGGACGCCACACGCATCGGCATCATCGGTATCTGCGGATGGGGTGGCATTGCCCTCAACGCCGCCGTCAACGACCCGCGCATTAAGGCCACCGTGGCCAGCACCATGTACGACATGCCACGGGTGGGTGCCTGGGGCTACTTCGACAAAGGCACTGCCGACGACCGCTACAAAGCCAAGGAACAGATAACGGCCCTGCGTACCAAGGAATACAAAACGGGTGTGGAACAGCGGGCCGGAGGATGTCTCACCGTGGAAGAGGCCATTGCGCAGAAAACCCCAGACTTCGTGCAGCAGTACAGCGCTTACTACAAGACCAAGCGCGGCTATGCCAAGCGGTCAGTCAACTCCAATGGCGGCTGGAAGATGCAGGCACAGGAGGGGTGGATGAACAATGCCATCCTCGCTCACCCCGAAGACCTGCGGGGTGCCGTGATGATTGTCCACGGCGACAAGGCCCACAGCTACTACATGGGTAAGGAGACCTTTGCCAAGCTCAAGGGCGACAATAAATTTTTTGTTACCGTGCCCGGTGCTACCCATACCGACCTCTACGACGGTGGCGGACATAACTTCATCCCCTTCGACAAACTCACTGACTTCTTCAATAAGTATCTAAGATAGAACGCCCAACCTCCCTTGTGAAGCTTCTACACAAGGGAGGTTTTGTAGCTTTCGCATGTAAAACGATATTTGCCAGATCATAAGCAAAATTCAATTTGTGTTTAATCGGTATCACCAGCATATAGTATGTTGATACTGGCTTTTTCTCTCTCTACTGCTATATTCTCGCCAAAACTTCGTACTTTTGTAACATCATTATGAAGCTACGTGCGGTCATAGAGCGGATTACGTATCAGAATGGCGAAAACGGCTATTCGATACTGAAGGCACGGGTGAAGGGGTACGACGACCTCGTCACTCTGGTCGGCAACATGCTTGACGTGACCGTGGGCACGGTGCTCGTCGCCGATGGCCAATGGAAGGTCAATCGGCAATACGGCAGTCAGTTCGCCGTCGAGACCTATGAGGAAGCCATGCCCGCCACGCTCTTCGGGCTGGAGAAGTATCTTGGCAGCGGTCTCGTCAAAGGTATCGGTCCAAAGTTCTCCAAGCTCATCGTTGCCAAGTTCGGCATGGACACTTTCGACATCATCGAGAAGGACAGCCAGCGGCTCGGCGAGGTGGACGGCATCGGTCCCAAGCGCATCAAGAAGATCCACGACTCATGGATGAAGCAACTCGACATCAAGGACGTGATGGTGTTCCTTCAGGGCAACGGTGTCAGCACCGCCTACGCTGCAAAAATCTACAAATTCTACGGCAAGGAGAGCATCGATAAGGTGAAGCAGAATCCCTATTGCCTCGCCGATGACATCTGGGGCATCGGTTTCAAGACTGCCGACGCTATCGCAGCGAAGATGGGCTACGGCAAGAACGACGAGCGACGGTGCCGCAGTGGTATTCTCTACACCCTCAACCAACTGGCCAACGAAGGCCATGTCTATGCACATCGTGACCAGCTTTTAGAGGCGGGTGTAAAACTGTTGGAAGCCGACAAAGTTTCCATCGAGTCCGCCCTTGACCAGATGATTGTCGCTGAGGACCTGAAGACTGAGGACGAGGCCATCTACCTGCCACCGTTCTATTTCAGTGAGGTGGGTACCGCCAACAAACTCAAGACACTGCGCTCCACCCGACAGCAGAAGATGTTCGAGAAAGAACCCGACATTGCTGCCATCAGCAAGAAAACCGGCATCACCTATGATGATCTTCAAGCCGAGGCCATCCGCACCGCCGTCCACAATAAGGTCATGGTGCTTACGGGCGGTCCCGGCACTGGCAAGACGACCACCGAGGATGGCATCATCGCTGCCTTCAAAGAGATGGGACTGCACATCCTCCTTGCCGCACCCACCGGCCGTGCTTCTAAGCGCATGACCGAGGCCACTGGCATGGAGGCCAAGACCATCCACCGCCTGTTGGAGTTCAACCCTGCCGAGGGATACAAGCGCAATGATGAGAACCCGTTGGAGGGTGACGCTCTCATCATCGACGAGTGTTCGATGATCGACATCGTATTGATGAACTCCCTCTTGAAAGCCGTCCCTGCTGACATGCGCCTGTTACTTGTCGGCGATGTGGACCAGTTGCCGAGTGTCGGAGCTGGCAACGTGCTCCGTGACATCATCGACTCGGTTGTCGTTCCCGTGGTGCGCCTCACCCGTATCTTCCGTCAGGCACAGACCAGCCGCATCATCATGAACGCCCACGCCATCAATGCCGGGCGCATGCCCGACATCCGCAATGGCAAGCAGTCCGACTTCTTCTTCATGGAGTGCGAGGAGCCGGAGCAGATAGCCTCAACCATTGTCGATTTGGTCAGCCACCGCCTCCCCAAGGCCTACAACATACCGCGGAGCAGCATACAAGTGCTCACGCCCATGCAGCGCAGCGTCATCGGAGCCAATAACCTGAATATCTCCATCCAGCAGCGCGTCAACCCCACGGGCAATGGTCTCACACGTGCCGGCTTCACCTTCCGTAAAGGCGACCGCGTGCTGCAACTCAAGAACGACTACACCAAGGAAGTGTTCAACGGTGACATCGGACTCATCACCGCAGTCAATATGGAGGACCGCACACTCACCGTCAGCTTCGACGGCAAGGAGGTGGAATACGAGTCCACCGAGCTTGACGAACTCAGTCTTGCCTACGCCACGACCATCCACAAGAGTCAGGGCAGCGAATACCCCATCGTCGTCATCCCCATTCACTTTACCAACTACGTCATGCTCCAGCGCAATCTCATCTACACTGCCGTCACGCGTGCCAAGAAAGTCTGTATTGTCATCGGCCAGCGTCGTGCCCTGTGGTATGCCGTCAGCCACGTCACCGTTACAGAGCGCAACACACGGCTCAAGGAGCGGCTGCAGGGTAAGACCATTCCGTTGACCTATACACGAAAAGATGAAGAAACACAAATGGACATGGCGGCCGAGGATGGCCCAACGACTCAATCTTAATAGCTTATATCAATGCCAATTAAATTCCTTCCTTCCCTTCTGTTGTCGATACTCCTTATAGGCTTCACGCCCGGACCAGCCAACCTCTTCTCGCTCCATTGCTCAATGAAGAATGGAACGAGGAAAGCCATGACCATGTGGTTCGGACTGCTCACGGGATTTACCATTGCAGCATTAACAGGAGCAATGGTTACCCATCTCGTCGGAGCGATGATGAATAGATATGTGGTGTGGCTCAAGTATATAGGCTGCGCATACATACTTTATTTGGCATGGCAAATCTATCGCAGCACAGGCGAAGCGAAAGAAAGCGATACTACTTGTACGTTCCTCTCTGGTTTGATTGTACAGCTCACCAACGCAAAGATTATTCTCTTTGACCTAATGGCATATACCACATTCGTATTGCCATATTCCAATCGGCTTTCCGACTTGCTTGTTGTCACCGCATTGCTTGAGATAGCAGGTCCCGGTGCGAACCTCGTCTATCTCTTTGCCGGAGCCAAACTTCATGATTTCTACAACCGCTATCCAAAGCGGACAAACACCGTCATGGCATTACTCTTGGCTGTTTGTGTTGCGTATATACTACTGAGTTAACAATAAGCAAAAAAATGAAAATCAAAGACATCGACCATTTCGTAATAACCACTGCCGACCTACAGGCTTGCCTTGACTTTTATGTCGGAATACTTGGCATGGAACATAGTGAAAGCAATGGCCACCACAACCTTTACTTTCCCGGTGGCAAAATCTCTATCCATACCTGTAAAGGTGAGTTTCAACCAGCTGCCCTAAATCCAACTTACGGTTCACAAGACTTCTGCCTGATAGTAGAGGATAACTTAGAAGCCGTCAAGCAAGAACTAATGGCCAAAGGAATCAAGCTATTGACAGGCATCGTTGAGCGTCATGGCGCACACGGAGCCATGAGGAGCCTCTATGTCAGAGACCCCGACGGCAATCTTGTGGAACTGAGCAGCTACAAAACCAATTAATTTTTCTCATTTTGATTTTTCACGTTTAATTTTGCTGCCTGACAAACGATTGTTTGCTGCGTAGGTTTTAATCATTCCCTGCCTAACGAAAGATCTTTTTCTATAACGTTACCATATAGGGAACAGAACTTCGACCCCACGGGAACGTAGCTTTGTTCCCATGAGAACACTGCTTCGGCACCGCCAGAACATAGCAGTATTCCCATAGCACTTAGCTTCTACGAGTCATCACTCTTCCTTCCAATATTCTTCGTAAGCATCCTCCATCATGTCGGGGAAGCCATAGCCAGAAGACTGGCAGTTAGCCAATATCTTGTCAACCCGCTTTTGGAAATGAGACTGCAGACCTTGTCTTGAGATTTCCTTTAGGGCATTGACAAAATTGTTGTAGGCAGCATCATAGAACGACTCCCACAAGTCGCCCCAATCGTCAGCTATCTCACTTGCGCATTCGGGTATGTAAAGCATGAGGTCACACAGCAAGACTGGGTCGGGATCAAGCGACTTGAAGTCCTTGACAGCTTTCTTGCACACGGAAAACCTCAGTTTCGCGTCTCCACGTTTTGGAAAGAACTCCTTTGTGATAACTTCCTTGTATTGCTCGTACTTCGCGTTGTCATTTGGATGAACGGCATAGTCGAGGAACTCTTTGGCCTCCTTGCGTGCCGTGTAAAGGTCAAGGATGAGTTGCTCAAGCCCTTGACGATCAAGAGATCTTATGTACTTCTTTACTTCTGCTTTAGACATATTCCTACTTTCTATAGTTCGTACATCAGATAGTGGCTTTCGTGCATGCCAAGCGACTGATAAACCTTTTGAGCGTTAATGTTGTTGCGGTCAACATACAGACGCAGCGCACCGGCACCCTCTGACTGAGCGATGGCCTTGGCAAAGTCGAACAACTCCTTGAAGACTCCTTGGTGTCGGCTTTCCGGGCAAACATACACGCTTTGGATCCAATAATAGTTGCAATTGTTCCAATCACTCCATTCTGTTGTAAGCATCAACGAGCCGAGAACCTCATTGTTGTCATTCCGTGCCACGAGGTAAGTTGCCTTGCCGTCATCAGCAATGCCAGCCTTAACGCCCTCCCGTACTGTCTCATCATCCAACTTTGTGCCCTCTGAGTCTTTTGCCATTGCCAACTGAAACGTCACTAATGTCTCTGTGTCTTCGATGTTCGCAACATCTATCTTGTATTTGTATTCCATCATAATTTGTTCACTGTTGCTTTTCTGGTGCGGGTTCCGCGGCTGCTTCAAGTTCATTCTCTTCCTCAATGCGAGGGTAACTTAAAGAACGGTCTTGCAAGTAGATGTGGTTGATGGTGAATGCAAGGGACTTCAAGGTTTGTTCTCTCACCTTTGGCTTTAGTTCACATTCCCACACCGTTATGCAGTGCCATCCCATCTTTGCAAGCTTCTTTTGCTCTTCCTTGTCGCGCTCTTTGTTTCGCTTAATTTTCTTCTCCCAAAAGTCTGTATTCGTCTTCGGCATCCGAAAGTAGCTGCAGCCATCATGCCCGTGCCAAAAGCAGCCGTTGACAAACACACACGTGCGATACTTCCGCAGCACAATATCGGGATGACCAGGCAAGCGTGGATTGTTCAACCGGTAGCGGAAGCCCTGCTTCCACAGATATTTGCGTACAAGTATCTCAGGTTTCGTGTTCGCAGAGCGAATAGAAGCCATGTTATTGTGCCGTTGCTGTGGTGTAAGAACATCCATGATTGCAAAGATACAAATGTTTTTGTTAATGAGTGCAATGGAAAGCAAGTTTTCAATTGCTGAGTACATCGATTATTATAGCCTAAATATTTGTGTGATTATACCCGATAACTCAAAATAAAGTCGTACATTTGCAGCTATAAAGAAAAAGAAGCAATTTTTCTTTGCAATGACGAAAGCAACAAGAACTTGTTATCTTTCTAGCAATGGCACGGAAGTTGGAACTGGCTCACTTTCCTTGCTTTGAATTGTATTCTTAAACAAAAGTTATACCCTGTTTAACATAGGGAGCCGTTCAGAATATAAAAGATAAATATATGAGCATATTAAAAATTGGAGACTTAAGCAAGAATGGTCAAATCACCATTGTTGACGAGGATAGACTATGCTATATAGTGCAATCAATGAGTAGAGGAGCAAAAGGTTTGCGTACAATATCTAAAAATTTGCTGACCGAGTTCGTTGATTATAGGAAAAGTCATCCAAATTGTTCTGCCAATGATGCGCGAGATGCATTAAGTGGAAAAACGGATATTGATAAATTCGAGTACGGATATGCTTCGACATTGCTTGTCATGTCTGATATGATATTAAGCAAACTCAAACAAGAGAATATTGAAAGCGCTTGTAATTTGAACATTCCCCGTAGTTGCCAGATTATCTATTATGGTGCCCCAGGCACCGGCAAGTCTCACGCTATCAACACGCTTACATCCACAAAGTCCGTCATCCGTACCACATTCCACCCAGATAGCGATTGCTCAACCTTTGTGGGCGCCTATAAACCGACTACGGAGGAGCAGACGAGATATAATGATTCCGGCGTTCCAGTCACCTATCATGACGGAGACCATAAGGGTGAGCCCATTAAGGATAAGGTTATTGTATATGATTTTGTGGAGCAGGCCTTCCTCAAAGCTTATGAGGAAGCGTGGAAGAAGTTCTTCGCCAATCCGGAAGCACCCGAGGATGAGTATCTTGTCATTGAGGAAATCAACCGAGGTAACTGTGCGCAGATATTTGGAGATTTGTTCCAGTTGCTTGACCGTAACAAATATGGGTATTCTGAATACCCAATTACTGCGGATAATGACATCAGCAAACACTTGAAGGATGTCTTTGCAAAGGCACAACTTCATTTGGACGACCATAGCGTCATCAACCATATGTATAATCGTGGCAACGGTGATGTAGCGCAGAAAGTCTTGGATGGCAATATTCTTTTGCTGCCCAAGAACCTCTACATTTGGGCAACGATGAACACCAGCGACCAAAGTCTGTTCCCGATAGACTCTGCATTCAAACGCCGGTGGGACTGGAAGTACCAGCCTATTACGAGAGGTATGGACGCTGCTGGTCATGACTTGAACTGGCGGCTGGAGATAGATGCTGACCATCAATATGACTGGTGGTCGGTAATCAGCAACATCAATTCAAAGATTATCGGCAAGCTCACCAAGTCGGAGGATAAGAAGCTCGGATATTTCTTCTGCAAGGCAAGCAATGGTGTCATCGACAAAGACATCTTCGTTGAAAAGGTACTGTTCTATCTTTGGAACGAGATTTTGAAAGACTTCGAGCCCAGCCAGGACTTTCTGAAAGACGAGACCTTGAAGGGAGAAAATGACGGCTACCTCAGCTACGACCTCTTCTATGACACGACGAGCGGAAAAGCCAAGATCATCGGTGACAGAGTGAACCACCTGCTTGCCAATCTTAAAGTAGAGCCATGGGAAGACAAGGCCGATAAGAATGACCATACGGAGCAAACTGTAGAAGAAACTGACAGCACGCAAGAGAACATTTCAGAGTAAGGCCGATGAAGCTCATCATAGAGGAACATCCATACGAGAAGAAATACGTACATGACATCCTGAACGAGATTGACGCTTTGGGTAATGCCGACGGCTACGTAAGCATCAACTACGTGGGCTATTTCTATAGCCACGCAGTTCGGGATTGTGTGTTCATTCTTCCCAAGGTGTTACTGGAAGATGTCGGCAACGAAGAACGTGTCTTCGGCAAGTACAAGCCGGAGGAAATCATCGACCTGGAGGAAGAAGTCAATCCCATGACGGATGAAGAAAAGAACTTCATCTATGAGTTTGCCGTGTGGATATATCGGGCTATTACCGTGTACCACAATGACAAGAACACCGATTCTTCCATTGTCTATCACCAGACAATATTGGAGGTTAACAAAGGGCAGCGGCATCTGAGCAACACATTTCTTGACATCATCTTGTCCCTCATCGACTTCAACCGGGAGAACCAAAACTTCTTTTTCTATATTCTGAGGAACATACACTCGGGACTGAACAAAATCAACTGGACGCGCACCATCGCCCACTCAACGGCTATCGTCCAGAAGAATGTGCCCATCTATATCAACCCTGTCAACAAGAAACGGCAGATCAACTTCGACGAGGAGCTGCTCATCATCTTCTTCTCCATACTGAACTACATCAATGGTCATTATGGATTTGACACACCCATCAATTGCAACTTCCCACTCATAACCGGAGAAAAGTTCAAGGCCTATCTTAACGGACTCGGAGTCATCCGTCTCCGGCAGATTAAATACAAGTACTTCTCGGACAAGTCATTGTATCTTTGGGAACTTTGCTTTGCGTTCTTCGACAGAGCGAAGAAGGTCGTCGTGGAGACCGGGCAGAAGGACTACCTGTTGGTCAAGAATTTCAACATCGTCTTTGAGGCAATGATTGACGAACTGGTCGGCGAGCCGCGTGACACGATACCAAACGGACTGAAAGACCAGGACGACGGCAAACGCATCGACCACCTATATTCGTATAAGGGTCTGATGAACTATGACGAGGACAAGCCCGTCTATTATATCGGCGACTCGAAGTATTACAAGCGCAACAATCCTGTCGGCAAGAATTCTGTGTACAAGCAGTTTACCTACGCCCGCAATGTCATACAGTGGAACCTGAACTTGTTCATGAGTGATGCCGATGACGAAGAGATAGCCAACGACAAGAAGAACTTTGGCCATATAGCCAAGCTGCGCGATGACGAGACAGAGGGCTACAACATCATCCCCAACTTCTTCATCAGTGCTACAATGGACAAGGACTTGAACTATTCAAGGGACGGCATAGACAGGACAGAGAAAAGGCGTGACCGCTTCACATCGAGCCAATTCCAGAACAGGCTCTTCGACCGTGACACCTTGTTGGTATGCCATTACGACGTTAACTTCCTCTACGTTTTAGCCCTCTACGCAAAGGATGACTCCTCAGAGAAAAGGGCATGGAAAGAAAAAGTGCGCAAACTGTTCCGGGAGGAGATACAGAATGTGCTGAAGGAGAAATACACTTTCTACGCAATGGAGGCTCATCCACACATCGACGGCCATAAGTATCTGTCCGAGCACTTCCAGAATCTTCTTGGGAAAGTCTATAAGCCATTCGATACGCACAGCACAATCTTGTCTTTGGCCTTGGATTCAGACGAAAAGTTCAAGCAGGAGAACTCCATGTTGGTAGAACAACTGAAAGAGTACTTCTATGTAGAAGAATGTCCCCTTGGCAGTGACCCCGTTGCCGCCATTGAGACGGCAAAAATGAAGAATCCGACTGCTAAGGTGATGACTGCCGATGCCGACCAAGAGAATATCCTTATCATTAAGGCGAAGAATAAATCGGAAGCACGGCGATTTATGGTTGGATTTGACAAAGGAGATTACGAGTTGCTGAATCCGCCCACTCTTGACTTATTCAAGATAAAATATGTAATGCCCATCTTCAACGAGGGTGTCAGAGACTACTACGAAGTCGGAGGCAGCAGCTTTGGAATCAAGGACAACCAGCCGGCCATCGTCTTCCACTTCATCGCAAAGCATACTATCGGCAGTTTCCATCCGCTACCCAACAGCAGACTTGAAGAGTACACGGTCATGTCGCTGAGTGAGGTATTGGATTGCATATTTAGCTTAGGAATTATCTAAGTAATCAAATGGTTCCAAACAAAAAACTGAAATAGTTTATTATTGATTAGTATGAAAGATTTAATGAAGAACGTATTTCCTTTTGATGAGGATAATGAAATTAAACTAAAGGTTAAGCTATATTTACGTGGACGGGAATGTTCTACTATAATCGTGGATGCTGCTATCAGGTTTAATGATAATATGATATCTTTGTACACTTTAGTTGAAGCCAGTAATAGAAGTAACGTACATCTGTTTTATAATCATGTTTTTAAGAAAGATGACATATCAATTGAAAAGGCAGTGGTACGTGGAATGGAAATAAAAGTCACTCGACAGCCTCTTTTCTTTACGAGATTTGTTTCTGATGCAAAATCAATAATTTGTTCTCTAACTTTTAAAAGCATTGAATATAGAATAAGTAACAACAGTATTCATCATTTTTATCGATTATCCGACAATGCAAAATTCTTAAAAGGATATCTAACCCAATTCATTGTGAAGGACGATAAGGTCGTAGGGACCAAGTCTAGTGAACTTACCTTTTCTATATATAATTCAAATAGATACGTTCTATCGTATGAGGGGGATAAAGTGTTTTTGAAATTAGGAAGTGGATCTGACCCCAAGATTTTTCTTACTATTGCATCCTTTTTCAGCTGCAGTCCGATAGAAATATTGATGGAAAATAATAATGGAAAAGTGCTTCTATACGAACCACATTATAAGATTTGTCTAAACAGAAAAGAAGTTAACCAACAGTTAACTTATCTTTTCTGTAATGGACAGTGTCTCGATTATTTTACAGATTTTTTGAATCTATTGTCGAACATCAGACAGCCTGCTGACTTTGACAAATTGTGTCTCTGTATTGAATATTACGTACGGGCAGAGTACTTGGATGAGATCAGCAAACTAGTATTATACACTTCTATTTTAGCCATTTTTTCAAATGTTAAAAGAGGTGATGATACAGACAAGGCTATTTGTCGATTTTTAAAGCGCAACCATTTATCTTTTGACAAGATAAACTGTAAGATAACTGGCGAAAATATCATTAATTCAGAAGGAAAGCTAATAGATAATTTTGTAAAACTAAGGAATTTTTTTGTTCATCAATTAGGAAATCAAAATGCTAAGGATTTTTTAAGGAACAGTGATATGCTATTTAATCTAAAAATGGCTATAACTATATTAATTTTGAAAAAGATGGGTATTCGTGATGTTCGTTTTGACAAGCATTTCCATGAAATTTCAATATTTGAAGATTCCTATTCAGAGACAGACTCCTTGAAAGATTTATTAACGAACAAGAGTGGTGAAAATATATAGTTATAGATAATTTGTATGAAAGCATTTAGCCCGTACATCAGTATCATATTGGATGGAGACGATTTTGAGGCAGAGTAGATATACTGCGTCAATAAGTTTGCTGAGGATAAAGACTGGAACATCCGGCAATTGCTTCATACCATCTTCTGTGACTTCCGCAAAGGTCAATGATTATTTGTAATTCTTTTTACGTTCTGACATATTCTTAGCCCTTATATAATATCCGTATTATCTTTATGCACAGCTTCCTGCTCAACAGTGTCATCCACCAATAGCTCTTGGGGTGTAACCTCAAGTGCATGCGCTATATCATACAAAATGGGTATTGGCGGTTGAACGACGTTGTTGACATACATATTCACCGTCCTAAAGCTTTTACCGATTTGCTCGGCAAGCCAAACCTGCTTGATCCCTTTTGCATCTAACACCTGTTTGATTCTGTTGTATTGCATAGACGCTGCCAATTTTCGTGCAAAGATAGGAAATTATATTGGAATAAACAAGAAAGGAACCTAAAATGTTACCAACTTACAAAGTATATTGGAAAACCATCTGTTAATATGAATAATTTATGTATTTTTGTTGCCGTAAATATATATGAGAAGAATGCTAATGGAAAATTCAATAAAGAATAACACTTTAGGTGTAATATTCAAAGATCGATTGGGATTATTTATAAGCGTAAGCCTATAAATATAAAATAGTAGTGTTAACCATTAAAAAGCAAAAATGAATATCCGCAATCATCCAAATTAGCAAAGTTTACACTGTCTGGACAATC
>OGEO01001202.1_pt1 | contig 17275 bp, 14 predicted proteins | sample 1570661 | NCBI WGS metagenome assembly OGEO01 (sample SAMEA2582142, study PRJEB24529) | metagenome | biome: Human gut stool | place: China | collected 2011
TGCCGTTTTGTGGCGTCAAGTAGGTGGCAGCAAATGGCAACTGTTATTTCATCGTAAAAAATTAGTGCAAGCGGCACGACAACTCTACTCAACTTTAAATTAATCCTTGGAGAACTCTTATGCAACTTTCCGCATTAACCGCTCTTTCCCCGATTGACGGTCGTTATCAAGATAAAGCCACCGCATTGCGTGGTATTTTCAGTGAATTTGGCTTGCTCAAATTCCGTGTCACCGTGGAAGTACGTTGGTTACAAAAATTGGCGGCGACCGCTGAAATCCAAGAGGTTTCTTCTTTGTCTAAAGAAGCAAACGATTACCTTAATAAAATTGTGGAAGAATTCAGTCTTCAAGATGCTGAACGTATTAAAGAAATTGAGCGCACCACGAATCATGACGTAAAAGCGGTTGAGTATTTCTTAAAAGAAAAAAGTGAAGCCTTACCGGAATTAGCGAAAGTCTCTGAATTTATCCACTTTGCTTGTACCTCTGAAGATATTAACAACCTTTCTCATGCCTTGATGTTAAAAACGGCGCGTGAAGAAGTGATTTTACCAGAGTGGCAAAAACTGATTGATGAAATCACCCGTTTAGCGAACGAATACAAAACCATTCCATTACTTTCTCGTACACATGGCCAACCAGCCTCACCAAGTACTGTGGGTAAAGAAATGGCGAACGTGGTTTACCGTTTAAAACGCCAATTCAAACAACTCCAACAAAATGAAATCTTGGGTAAAATCAACGGTGCTGTGGGTAACTACAATGCGCATTTATCCGCTTATCCAAATATCAACTGGCACAAATTCAGTGAAGAATTTGTCACCTCATTAGGTTTAGATTGGAACCCATACACCACTCAAATTGAACCACATGATTACATTGCGGAATACTTTGATGCCGTGGTACGTTTTAATACCATCATCATCGACTTCGATCGTGACTTATGGGGCTACATTGCATTAAATCACTTTAAACAACGCACTATCGCGGGTGAAATTGGTTCATCCACCATGCCACATAAAGTGAATCCTATCGACTTCGAAAACTCAGAAGGTAACTTAGGTTTAGCCAATGCTGTGATGACTCACCTTGGTCAAAAATTACCAATTTCTCGCTGGCAGCGTGACTTAACCGACTCCACTGTATTACGTAACTTAGGTGTGGGTTTAGGTTATTGCTTAATTGCGTATGCTGCAACGCGTAAAGGTATCAGCAAATTAGAAGTGAACGAACAACATCTACGTGATGAACTCAACCAAAACTGGGAAGTTTTAGCTGAGCCAATTCAAACGGTGATGCGTCGCTATGGTATTGAAAAACCATACGAAAAATTAAAAGAACTCACCCGCGGTAAACGTGTTGATGAAAAAGCAATGCGTGAATTCATCGAGAAACTGGATATCCCTGCAGATGAAAAAGCGCGTTTACAACAACTCACACCTGCCACCTACATCGGTGCAGCCATTGAGTTAGTAGAAAAACTTTAAGAAATAAAAGGGCGTTTTATAATGCCCTTAAAAAATTAAAGTGCGGTCAAAAACAACAGAGATTTTGACCGCACTTTTTTATTTCTTCTATTGCCTATTTCATTATTCACGCTTAATAAATAGCAATCTAGCGTGATCATACACCCAATTAAAAATAAAGGTATAAATGGTGATCATCACCGTTAAGCTGAAATCCATCATAAAAGCCGTGATCCAATCCACTTTTAAAAAGTAAGCAATGATCGGTACAGTGAAAATAAGCAAACCGCCCTCAAATGAAATGGCATGTAAAGTACGGAATATGATACCTCGCTTTTCTCGCGGGTCTGTAAACACTTTATCAAGGAAATAATTAAAGATGAGGTTCCAGAGCATGGCTGTTAAGGAAACCAGCACCATGGAACCAAAGAGAATAGAAACACTTTCTTCTGTAAAGAAATACAAAGCGAAAACAGAAAGCAACACAACCGTGGTTTCAAACAAGATTGCGTGAAAAAGTCGCTCAAGAAAACTCATTTGTCATCCTTTACAAAGCAAAAGTGCGGTCAAATTCACCGCACTTTTCATCAATATTCTATTAATTGGTTTTTAATTTATTCCAATATTTTTCGTAAATATCCACTGCTTCACCCACATCGCCTTGCATAATGCCCTTTTCAATATTTTCAGCAGATGGGAATAAGGTTGGGTTATTCGCCATTTCAGGTGAAAGTAACGCTTTCACACCTTCATTTGGCATCGAGAAGCCCATTTTCTCAACGACTAATTTCGCATTTTCAGGACGAAGTAAGAAGTCGATAAATTTATACGCGCCCTCTGTATTTTTCGCACCTTTTGGAATCGCGTAGTTATCCATCCAGAAAATCGCACCTTCTTTTGGATACACAAATTGAATACTTGGATTTTCTTTATGGGCTAAATAAGCCGAACCATTCCATAACATCCCGATAGATGCCTCACCTTGCACAAAGGGTACTTCTGGCGAGTCAGAGTTAAAAGTCACTACATTTGGTAACAATTTCACTAAGCGCTCATAAGCCGCTTTAATGTCTTCTTCATTCGTGGTGTTTGGTGATTTTCCATCTAATATCAATGCAATGTGGAACACTTCACGCGCATCACTGGTTAATAATACCTTACCTTTAAATTCTGGATTCCATAAATCAGCCCAACTCGTAATTTTGCTTGGGTCAATATCATCCGCATTCACACCGATACCGGTTAAGCCATAAACATAAGGCAGAGAATATTTGTTATTTGGGTCAAATTCCTTGTTTAATAAATTTGCTGGAATTTGTTTAAAATTACTTAATTTGCTGTGATCAAGCTCTTGTAACATATTTTCTTTCGCCATTTTATTGACGTAATAGCTTGATGGGAAAACTAAATCATAACCACTGCCTGTACTAGAAGTCAGTTTCAATTTAGCATACATTTCTTCATTACTTTCAAACGTAGAATAAATCACTTCAATGCCCGTTTCTTTGGTAAATTCTGCAACCAAATTTGATGGCACATAGTCAGTCCAGTTGTAAACATACAATTTTTCAGCAGCAAGTGCAGCAGAAGTTGCAGCAAATGCAACGGCAGAAAGACAAAGTGATTTGATGTATTGAACAGCATTTTTTTTCAATTTATTGACCTCCTCAGGACAATCAAAATAAACCTTAAGTAATCGTTTACTTGTATAAACTTGGGGGAGTATAGCACCTTTTTAGCAAAAGGTTTGACATATTTTCCCATCAGGGTAAGATTCCCTCAATTTCAATTTTATGTTAATTAATTAGGCATCAATCATGCTCGAATTCGCTCATCAAGAACATATCAAATCTTATTATTTCGACAGTCGAAACCAAACCTTCGAATTGCCGCCTCTCACTCAGCAAGAAGAAGCGGATGTTTGTGTTATTGGAGCGGGTTTCTTCGGTTTATCAGCCGCCCTTGAATTAGCAGAAAAAGGCAAGAAAGTCATTGTGTTAGAAGGTGCTAGAGTGGGATTTGGCGCATCCGGCAGAAGTGGCGGTCAAGCTATCAATGGTTTTGAAGAAGGCATTGATGAATATATTACTCAAATGGGCTTTGATAAAGCGAAAAAACTTTGGGATATGTCGCTAGAAGCCATTGATATTATTGATGAACGCATTACGAAATATGGTATTCAATGTGATTGGAAAAAAGGCTATGCCACATTGGCGTTAAATGAACGTCGTATGGACGATCTCATTGAAATGGAAAAAGCCAGCCACGCAACTTTTGGCTATGACAAGATGCAACTTTGGGATAAAGCCAAACTGAAACAACATTTAGGCAGTGATATTTATGTGGGCGGTTTATACGATAGCAATTCAGGCCACTTACACCCACTTAACTATTGCTTAGGCTTAGCAAAAGCTTGCTTAGATTTAGGCGTGCAGATTTACGAACAATCCCCAGTTGTGGATTTAGTGGAAAAATCAGGTTGCATTGAAGTCAAAACCGATAAAAGTGCGGTCATTTCTCAAGATGTTATTTTAGCCACCAACGCTTATATTGATGCACTACCGAAATCGATTCATCGCGGTATTAATCGTAAAATTTTGCCAGTCGAGAGCTTTATTATTGCGACCGAGCCCTTAGATCAAGCTACAGCGGATTCAGTGATCAATAATGGCATGTCTGTTTGTGATAACAATATTTTGCTCGATTACTATCGTTTGAGCGCGGATAACCGTTTGTTATTTGGTAGTGACTCAAGCTCAGAAAAAGATATGGTACAAATTATGCGTGGCAATATGTTGCATGTTTTCCCTCAATTGGAAAACGTCAAAATTGACTATGGCTGGGCTGGACCGATTGATATGACACTCAACGCAAGCCCTCATTTCGGTCGTATTTCACCGCACATTTATTTTGCACAGGGCTATTCTGGACATGGTGTCGCTCTTACCGGACTTGCTGGACGCATTATTGCAGAAGCAATTTTAGGCAATGACGAACGTTTGAGAATTTTTGAAGAACTGAAAGTCCCATCGTTTTACGGCGGCAAACACCTCAAAAACTTAGCAACCAAGATCGGCGTACTCTATTACAAATTCCTCGATCGTTATCGTTAATTAAAAAAACAAAAGGCGTGTTTAATACACGCCTTTATTGTTTCGATAACATTTAAGGTTTAATGTCTCGTAAAATAGGGTTTTGCATGGAAATCAAGGTTTCCGTTGATTGAATTTCATCAATTAACTGGATCTTAGTCGCCAACACGGAATGTAATTCAGCAATGGTGTGCGTCATCACTTTAATAAAAATCGAATAGTTACCCGTGGTGTAATAGGCTTCCACCACTTCATCAAAGGTATCTAGCTTTTTAATCACTTTTTCATAATCTTTTGCACTTTTCAAAATAATGCCAATAAAGCAGCACACATCGTAACCCAGCTTACGCTCATCAATAATCGCTTTTGTCCCTTCAATCAGACCAGACTGACGCATTTTCTCTACACGAACATGAATTGTACCCGGGCTCACGCCAAAGTTTTTGGCCATTTCTGCATAAGGTGTACGGGCATCTTTTGTCAGTACTCGGAGAATTTGTCGATCGAGCGTATCGATATTGTGCATAAAACACCCCCTGTTAGATCTTTTTTAAAATATCTTCTTTATTTTTGATAATATTCAACATTTAAAACAATGTAAAGAAATTACTTGAAATAATTTGTCATTTTATTGAATAATACACAACAAATCTTACCAGTTATTATAAAAAGAAGGATAAATATGAAAAAGACGTTTATTTTACAACAACAGGAAATCAGCTTTGTGAAGAACACCTTTACTCAAAACTTGATTGAACAACTTGGCATTATCGAAGTACAAGGTCCAATCCTTAGTGAAGTTGGCAACGGTATGCAAGATAACTTATCAGGCATTGAGAAAGCTGTTCAAGTAAACGTGAAATGTATCCCAAATGCGGTTTATGAAGTGGTTCACTCATTGGCTAAATGGAAACGTCATACTCTCGCACGTTTCCACTTCAAAGAAGGGGAAGGCTTATTTGTTCACATGAAAGCATTACGTCCAGACGAAGATTCATTGGATCAAACTCACTCTGTTTATGTGGACCAATGGGACTGGGAAAAAGTGATTCCTGAAGGTCGTCGTAACTTTGCTTATTTAAAAGAAACTGTACGTTCTATTTACCGTGCAATCCGCTTAACTGAATTAGCGGTAGAAGCTCGCTTTGACATTCCATCAAGCTTGCCAAAAGAAATTACCTTCATTCACAGTGAAGATTTAGTGAAACGCTACCCTGATCTTTCAAGCAAAGAGCGTGAAAATGCGATTTGTAAAGAATATGGTGCTGTCTTCTTAATCGGTATTGGTGGCAAATTATCAGACGGTAAACCACATGATGGTCGTGCACCAGACTACGATGACTGGACAACTGAATCAGAAAACGGCTACAAAGGTTTAAACGGCGATATTTTGGTGTGGAACGCTGAGTTAGGTAAAGCGTTTGAGCTTTCTTCAATGGGTATTCGTGTGGATGAATCTGCATTACGTTTACAAGTTGGTTTAACCGGTGATGAAGATCGCTTAAAAATGGATTGGCACCAAGATTTATTAAACGGCAAATTACCTCTCACCATCGGTGGTGGTATCGGTCAATCTCGTATGGCAATGCTTTTACTTCACAAAAAACACATTGGTGAAGTGCAATCAAGCGTATGGCCAAAAGAAATGTTAGAACAATATCAACATATTCTTTAATCGAAAGAGAAAATAAAAAGTGCGGTGAAATTTCACCGCACTTTTGTTTTTAGGAAATTAATTAATCTTGTAATGCACCACTGTTAAACATTGGCAATCCCATTGTTTTTAAGCTGTCGCGATAAATACCCAGCAAATCTTTCTCCGTAATTTTTTGTAACTGATCTAACGGTTTATCTAACGCTGCTACGGTTTCAATCACAAGACCTTGCGGACCAGATTCTTGCGTCGCAATTTCAAATAACGCTTGTCCACGACGAACATGGCTACCTGAGCTAATCAACACGGCATGTTTGATTTTATGTTTCGCTAAAGAGTAACGAGAGAAAAGCGCATTTTCGACTGTTGAACGTGCATAGTTATCCGAATAAATACGGCTTGCATCAACGCCTTTCTCAATCAACCATTGCTTCATTAAATCCCCTTCGGTTTTATTGTTTTGTGGCACTCCGCCTGTCACAATAATTAACGCATCTGGATTTTGATTCGCAATTTCTAAGGTTTTCTCTAAACGTTGCACCAAAATGTCATGCATGCTGCCATCTGGATTTAAGGCGTATCCCAACGTAATAATCGCCGATTGCTCTGGTAACTTGGTTTCGAGTTTATCGGTAATTGGCTGATTAGCCGCTTTATCAATCACTGCAAAGACTTTTTCTAATTTGCTTGCGCTTTCTGGGGAAAGTTGTTTTAAGCGATCTAAATGTTTTGTCGCTTCCGCTTGGTTGCCTTTAAAACGATTCCATGCAGCCAAGTAAGTATGTGCTTTCACATCATCTGGCGCCACATCAAGTACTTTTTGGTAAAGCTCAATGGCTTTATCGGTATTGCCGTTATAAATATTGGCATTCGCTGCACCAAACAAAAAATCCACACGATAAGGCTCAAGCTTATACGCTTCTAATAAAAGATCCGCAATACGCTCCATATTGGAAGGAAGTTTCGCGGTAAAACCTGCATTTGAAACACGAGCCGGTGAGTTTTGGATTTTCACTGCTTGTTCAAGCAACTCATCCACAACCTGTCTTTGTGTGAGAACTTGTTGGTAATTTAATTGAGGCTCAAGCACTTTCACTTCTGCCGTGCTGGCGAAGCTGTTTACTGCAAGAGATGAAAGCACAGCAAGTAAGGAAACCTTGAAGATTTTTTGCATAATTAATTCTCCATATTGGATTGAATAACAAAAAGAGCGGTCACTTTTTTATCAGTTTCCGCTCTTTTCACTAAGCTTGATTCATCGACATACACAATAACGTCAATGGATGGATACAAGTCACGTTAGATGACATGTCAATCTGCCATTTACAAGTTTGGCATTCAGAGATCACATAATCAAATCCGCCTGCATTGATGTTATCGAATAAGTTTTTACCGATAGATTGGGAAACCTCGTAGTTTTCTTCTTTGAAACCGTATGTCCCTGCGATACCACAACATTGTGATGGTAGCATCACCACTTCTAAACCTGGAATTTGTTTTAACACTTCCAAGGTGTATGGTGCCCAACCCGCTTTATCCACGTGACATGCGGTGTGATAAGCCACACGCAATTTCAATGGTTTAAGCGGTAAGGTTTTACCTTCTTTAAAGAGTTGATATAAGAATGGTGTCACCATGTGAATATGCGGACGAACTTTCGCATTGTCGATACCTAAAATATGATGATATTCATCACGTAAATTTAAGGAACAACTTGATGCTTCACTGATCACATCCAAGCCATTTTCATCCACCATTTTGCTGATGTAATCAGTGTTAAATTGTGCGATTTTCTTCGCGCGTTCAGGGAATTGGTTGACGCTTAATGGCAAGCCACAGCATTTTTCTTTTTCCAATAACACCACGCCAATATCCATAGCATTGAACACTTGGATAAATTCTTTACCCAATTGTGGATTATTGTAGTTCACATAACAACCGTGATAATACGCCACTTTGCGTTCGAATTTTTGTTGGCTTTCCACCATTTTTTTCATATACCAGCTGCGGAACGTACCAAAGGAATATTTTGGTAACGTACGATGACGGCTGATTTTTAACGCTTTTTCCAACACAAATTTTGTCGCTTTCAAGCCCGTAATCGTATTTACAATTGGTGCAAGCGGTGTATTAAGTGAGCCCATAATATCAGTGTTACTTAAGATTGCATCACGTAATTTTTGCACTGCTGGCTTGTGTTGTTGAGCAAGGTATTTGTTTCTTGCGCGAACGATAATGTCACCAATTTTTACATCAGACGGACACGCAATTTCACAACGTTTACAGTTAGTGCAGTATTTCAATGCTTCATCATAAAGCTCGGCTGATTTTAAGCGTAAACGCTCACCATCTGGGCCCGATTGTTTTGGACCTGGATAGTTTGGATTTTGACGCGAAACCGGACATACCGCTGTACAAGCCGTACATTTAATACAGCTCTCAAAGCTTTCATCAAAGGTATTATGATGTTGTGGTGCATTAAGGGATTGTTTTGCATTTTCAATTAATTGTTGAATGTTCATAACGCCTCCTTAATGTGTGTTGTGAAGAATTTCATCCGCAACAGCAAGCGCTGTTACCACTGCCACGCCAGAACCACAACCGAGTTCTAACGCATTAAAACCACCAATCACATTACCTACTGCATATAAATTCGTTAAAAATTGACCGCCCTTTTGGACTTGGCATCGTGCATTAATCACCACACCTGCAGATTGGTACGGTTGTGGATTAGAGAAACGATGATCTGTCCAAGTAAAACGATCGGTATCTTTAAAGCCTTCCACACCGATGATGTCAGAATGAAATACGGGCTCGTAGATTTTATCGAATTCAGAGACTAAACCTTTACTGAAGAAGCTGCCCGACGCTAAGACGAAATGCTCTGCCGTGATTTCTTCCTCTTCGTGCAAACGAGTTTGAATGGCGCGAACTTTGTTACCATGAAAATGCGCTTTTAATGCACTATCACCATTCATCATGAGTCCGCCTAATTTCTCAAAACGATGACGTAATTGAATACGTTGACGCATACCTAATAAAGAAGGCGGTAAGGTTGGTAATTCAAATAATGGTAAGCCTGTTGCTTTGCGAAGTGACTCCATAAACTCTTGATTTTCCAGACCGAAACAAGCTGGTAAGAAAATCGCTTCTGTACCTTTCGCGGCTTCTTTCATTTCAGCCACCAGATCATCAAATTTCAGTTTATATTCTAAAACTTGTGCAATATTTACACTGCGGAATTCACGGGAATTGGCACGTAACTGATCTAATTCTGGAATATTTAAAAAGCCCGTTTTCACTTCACAATGTGCAAATTGTGGATTAAGTGTAAGGTTATCCGCCAATAATTCTGGTTGGAAATCGTGATAGCCTTCAATGCCTAAAACCGCAATTTTTTTATACGGGAATGGGGTTTCGCCTTGCACAGTTGGCACACTATTTGGTGAAAGCCATGCACCACGTAAGCTACCTAAACCCGTTACGCGAAGATGATTTTCTGCACTTGAGCCAATTAAATCTAAATTTAACGATTCCGCTAATTTTTCGAAATCTTGCGCTTTCGCTAATACGCGTTCAGCACCCATAATGCTATAAGGGTGTTGTGGTAATTGAGCGGAAAGTGCGGTCAAATTTTCAGGAATATTTTTAACAAACGCACCATTTGGTAAACGGCTTAATAAATCCAATGAGCCAGATGCAAAATCAATCGCTGCTTGGCCGTTATTAATAATGACACAACGTTTGCCTTGTTCTTGTAGGGTGATGCCGCAAGTTAAACCTGCAAGGCCACCACCAATAATCACTACATCAAAATTCATTGTTATCCGTCCCTTGCTGTTTGTCAGTTTCAAGCGGTTGAACATCGTTTAAGCCCAACACACTGCCATACATCCATGAAGTAAATTCGGCTTCACGAATCGCTTCACCCCATGCAATAGGTTCAATACCGCGCCAACGCTCTTCCATGAAAGAGGTTAATTGTGTGGTCGATTGACGAGGTGTTGCCACTTCAAAACGGTTCATTAAGCCCGCCGCACGGCATGCGCAAAGCTCAGCTTGGCAAGTCCCCATCCCCACACGAGTACGGCGACGTAAATCCACTAAGTTATTCACATTTAATTCATCAACAGCATAACGTACTTCACCTGCTGTCACCGCTTCACATTCGCACACCATTGAACGATCAAGACGTTCTTTATCTAATAAACGAGTTGCACGAGAACCATGACGATACACGGCTGAATAACGAATCGTACTTGGAAGTGAAATGACTTTCTGATTGGTTTCTGCACGACTTTCACTTGAACCTGGTAATGGACGCTCTGCAGTTGTACAACGTGCTGTTTTATTGAGTTTTTTACAAACAAGATCCGTTGCCCATTCAGCCATTAAGCGATAAGTCATTAATTTACCGCCAGTGATAGTGATAAAGCCGTCTAAGCCATCACGTTCTGCGTGGTCAAGTAACACGATACCACGACTCACGTTACGACCAGATGGGTCATCATCAGACGCGACTAACGGACGTACACCAGCATAAGCACGTAATACACGAGTATGACGCAAACTTGGAGCCAGTTTTTCCCCTTCACGGAACAGAATATCCACTTCTTCTGGGGTCACTTCCATGTTATCAATTTGATCGTAAGGAATACGGCTAGAGGTTGTACCGATAACGCAAATGGTATCACCCGGTACAAGAATGTCCGCATCCGCCGGTTTACGACAACGGTTAATGACCAGTTTGTTGATGCGGTGACCCATGACAAGTAATGCGCCTTTGGCTGGGAACATTTTAATTTTAAGATCCGCATATTCTGCGATGCCTTGTCCCCAAATACCACCTGCATTGACGACTAATGGCGCAAAGAATTTGCGATTTACGCGATTTTTGTGATCGTAAACATCCACCCCAATCACTTTACCACCTTCGCGAATTAAATTTTTCACTTCACAATAAGTAAACATTTTCGCGCCGTTTTCGGTGGCATCCATCACGTTGGAGGCGGTTAAACGGAAAGGATCGATTGAACCATCTGGCACAACAACAGCACCGACTAAATCAGGGTTTACCGATGGTTCCATAATTTTGGCTAGTTTAGGATCAATGGCGACTGCCTCAATGCCGGATTTGGTACAACTTTCGATGAACGTTTTTTGATAATCAAGGGAATCTTCAGGTAAGGTGATAAATAAACCTTCTGTTTCATCCACACAGTGACGAGCGATATTGCGCAGAATTTTATTTTCTTTAATACATTCTTCTGCTGATTCCTGATCGTTTACAGCATAACGCGCACCACTATGTAACAAACCGTGGTTACGACCTGTTGCGCCTGTCGCAATATCACGACGCTCTAATAAAATACAGTTAATTCCGCGTAATGCGCAGTCACGAGCAATACCCGCACCTGTTGCACCACCACCAATGATAATCACATCCGTTGAGATAGGTGAAAAATCACCCACATCACGATACATATTAGGCGATAATCCCATTGTTACCCCCAAAGCCAAAATATTAATAAAAAGAAACGTAAAAACTGTTACGAAGTCTGCGGCTATTGTATGGGAGAGCGGTTAAATTCACAACATTTTGAGCGAAAAAGAAAGTCATTTTGTGAAGCAGATCACATAATTTTCGTATTCGCTCATTTGTTAAAAATTTTTTTGTGAAATACATCACATTTTTGAATTATTTCTCTTTTTAATTTCTATTTTTATTTTATCATGCACGCTATCCCCATTATCGGGGTGGACTCATAATTAAAATGATTTTGGAGAGAAATTATGTTTGGACCATTTAAACCCGCTCCGCATATTGCGGAACTTCCAGCGGAGAAAATTGATTCCACGTATAAACGCTTACGTTGGCAAGTGTTTGCAGGGATCTTCTTTGGTTATGCCGCTTACTATTTTGTACGTGCAAACTTTGACTTAGCACAACCTGGTTTAATTCAAGCCGGCTTGTACTCAAAAGCGGAACTAGGTGTTATCGGCTCAGCGGCTGGTCTTGCCTACGGTTTATCTAAGTTCGTAATGGCAGGTATGTCTGACCGTTCGAACCCTCGTGTATTCTTACCATTTGGTTTATTGCTTTCTGGTCTTTGTATGACCATGATGGGTTTATTCCCATGGGCAACCTCAGGCATTGGCATCATGTGGGTAATGATCTTCTTAAATGGTTGGTTCCAAGGTATGGGTTGGCCTCCATGTGGTCGTACAATGGTACACTGGTGGTCTAAATCAGAACGCGGTACTATCGTATCTATCTGGAATACCGCGCACAACATCGGTGGTATGATGCCGGGTGCAATGGTGCTATTGGCAAGTGCAGTGTTCTTCAGTACTCATGGTATCGAAGCACAAGCAAAAGACATTTGGCAACAATCCCTCTACTATCCGGGTATTGCGGCAATGCTCTGTGCGATTCCAGTTTACTTCGTCATGCGTGATACTCCGCAATCTTGTGGTTTACCATCAATCGAAAAATGGCGTAATGACTACCCAGATGACTATAACGAAAAAACTTACGAAAACGATTTAAGTACAAAAGAAATCTTCGTAACTTATGTATTGAAAAACAAATTGTTATGGTACATCGCGATTGCTAACGTATTCGTATACTTAATCCGCTACGGCGTATTGAAATGGTCTCCGGTTTACTTAAGTGAAGTAAAACACTTCAACATCAAAGGTACCGCATGGGCATACACCATTTATGAATTAGCAGCGGTTCCAGGTACATTACTTTGTGGTTGGGTATCTGACCATGTATTCAAAGGTAAACGTGGTTTAACCGGTTTCATCTTCATGATCTTAACTACTTTAGCAGTAGTAGCATACTGGATGAACCCAGCTACACCTGAAGCAGAGCTTGCAAACTACTCAGCTTGGTATGAAAACCCATATCAATTAACTGACTTCGTATTAATGACCTTAATCGGTTTCTTAATCTACGGTCCTGTAATGTTAATCGGCTTACACGCGCTTGAGCTTGCACCGAAAAAAGCAGCAGGTACAGCAGCAGGTTTCACCGGTTTATTCGGTTACTTAGGTGGTACTGTGTCAGCTTCAGCTGTTATCGGTTGGGCAGCACAACACTACGGCTGGGACGGCGGTTTCTACGTCATGATCGGCGGTGGTATCTTAGCGGTGTTATTACTCTTCATCGTAATGGTTGAAGAAGGTAAACATAAAGCTAAATTAGGCGATACCTACGGTACTAAATAATCTATAAATTAAAGGCGACAGGCGAAGGCTTGCCGCCTTTTTTATTACAAAAAACAACTGAATTTTTAACCGCACTTTAAAAGGAGATAATGTGATGAAATTGAATAAATTAACCATTATGTTAGGCGCGGCAGTTATGGCAAATGCAGCATTAGCAAATCAAACTTGTGAAGCGCCCTATCGTTCAGCACTCCCCGCTTATACTTATAAATTAGACAAGGTGCTCGAAGTCAACGGACGTCAAGGCATTACCACTGATGGTAAATATTTATATGTATCAGGCAGTAAAACTCTATCTAAATATGATATGGATGGAAAACTGATTAAAGAAAATAAAGATCCTTTTGTCGGCTACCAAAAGGAAGCCAATCACATTGGCGACATTGATATCTACAACAATGAACTTTATGTTTCCTCCGAATGGTTTGATGCTGGCGTAGGTAAAAATATTCAAATTGCGATTCATGATCCAGAAACCCTCGCATTAAAAAGATCAGTTGATTTTAATCCTGAGTCAGGTCAAGTCGAAGTTTCCGGCATCACCGTAGATACCGTTCACAATTCAGTTTGGATGGCATCTTGGGTTGGTGAGGAAAGTGGTCGTTATTTATATGAATATGATCTTTCAACAGGTAAATATAAACGTAAAGTGCATTTACAACCTGTTCCACAATGGATTCAAGGGGTTTATGCCTACAACGGCGATCTCTATGTCACCGCTGATGACGGTACGGCAGATGAAAAAGAACCCGATCATATTTATCGTGTAGAAATCTCAGATAAAAATAATGAAGCTCGAGTTGTTTTAGAAAAAACATTGGATGATATTCGAGATGTCGGCGAAGTCGAAGGATTGAATGTGAATCCAAAAACGAAACAACTACTTGTCCATGCAAACCGAGGCAAACAAATTGTGTTAGGGATGCCAAAAGGATTTTATCCAGGATATGACCGTGAAATTAGTGAAATCTATTTTTACGACATGAAACCAAGATGTAATAAGTAAATCAAGGAGAACACACAATGAAACTCAAAACTTTAGCGCTTTCTTTATTAGCTGCAGGCGTACTTGCAGGATGTAGCGCACACTCTTCTGTGGACACTATGAAATCAGACAAAATTATCATTGCTCACCGTGGTGCAAGTGGTTACTTACCAGAGCATACACTTGAGTCTAAAGCGCTTGCATTTGCACAACACGCAGACTACTTAGAACAAGACTTAGCGATGACAAAAGATGGTCGTTTAATTGTTATCCATGACCACTTCTTAGACGGCTTAACTGACGTGGCGAAAAAATTCCCAAATCGTCATCGTAAAGATGGTCGTTACTACGTAATCGACTTCACCTTAAAAGAAATTCAAAGTTTAGAAATGACCGAAAACTTTGAAACCAAAGACGGCAAACAAGTTCAAGTTTATCCAGGACGTTTCCCACTTTGGAAATCACATTTCAGAATTCATACTTTTGAAGATGAAATCGAATTCATCCAAGGTTTAGAAAAATCAACTGGTAAAAAAGTGGGTATCTATCCTGAAATCAAAGCCCCTTGGTTCCACCACCAAAATGGCAAAGACATTGCAGTTGAAACCCTTAAAGTGTTGAAAAAATACGGTTACGACAAGAAATCTGACATGGTTTACTTACAAACCTTCGACTTCAATGAGTTAAAACGTATCAAAAACGAATTGCTACCAAAAATGGGCATGGATTTAAAACTTGTTCAATTAGTGGCATACACCGACTGGCATGAAACTGAAGAAAAAGACGCGAAAGGCAAATGGGTGAACTACGATTACGATTGGATGTTCAAACCAGGTGCAATGGCAGAAGTGGTGAAATATGCTGATGGCGTGGGCCCAGGCTGGTACATGTTAGTGGATAAAGAAAAATCTAAACCAGGTAACATCGTGTACACTCCATTAGTGAAAGAACTCGCACAATACAAAGTGGAATTACACCCATACACTGTGCGTAAAGATGCGTTACCTGAATTCTTCACTGACGTAAATCAAATGTACGATGCGTTATTGAATAAATCTGGTGCAACTGGTGTATTCACCGACTTCCCAGATACTGGCGTTGAGTTTTTGAAAAAACAAAAATAATACGTAAGTAAAAGTAATAAAAAGGGCGGTCAAAATTTATTGTGATTTTTGACCGCTTTTTGTTAAAAATGCTATTATTACAATAAAATTATATTTTCAAGCATAATTTCATTATTCGAAATTTAAAAATCACTCCTTATTTTCTTCATCTTTAAAAGAGTCTATATGACTTGGAATCTCCTCTATATTAGAAGAAGAATATTCTCTAGAAAAATCACTATCTTCCATATCTAACATCGCCATATTATTATTCATCATATATAAGTTCATTCTTGCTTTATTTAAGTCATTCCATCTTTTCAAAGCATCATTATGTTTTTGCATTGCTAGGTCAAGATTCTCTATATTTCTCTTTATTCTTTCATTTAGTGTTGAGTTATCTTTTAGATTTAAAAAATTTTTCAGCCTATCTAACTCACTTAGATAATCCAACTTATTTAGATAATTTAAATTATTTAGATTATTTAGATTATTTAGATTATTTAGATTATTTAGATTATTTAGATTATTCAACCCATATAATTCATCTAATTTTTCCTTCAACCTTGAGATGCTTCTTTCCTTATTTAATTGATAGTTTACTTCTATTTCCTTCACATTAATAATAGATTCTTTAGATACATTAAAATCTGAATAATATTTACTAGTATTTTCTAAAAAATCAGCAGAGGTATACATATCAAAAATCTTTACATTATCCAGCCTCTTGATCTCTTCAATTAATAAAGCATGAGGACCAACCCTTTTATTTCCACCTGAATCAATAATATACCACCAATCCCTCTTAAGATCGTTTGTTATGAATATGACATTATTAATATACTTATTAGATTCTATATATTCAATTATTTGTCTCCAAATAATTAAGTCCCCATATTTATTTTTATATTTTACACCGCCATAATGAAAAAACTCTCTTCCTTTTTCTTCATCTCTAAAACCTGGAGGAATTCCATTTTTATATCTTTCCTCTCCATCTTTTTCAATATTATCTATTTTATTTTGACTTGGTGCCTCTCCAACCTTATCACAAAATAAATCATTTAATTTCTCTCTAATTTTATCATGAGATCGAACGCAAGGCTGCTTATCATCTAATTCAGTTAAATAATTTTCATAATCATCAATTAATTTATCAATTTCCTCTGATAACTTACTCGTTTTATCCAATAAGGAAGGAAACATATCTGTTATACTTTTTATTTTTTCTTTATCCTTTAACCCCCTTATATTATTTAATTCTTTTTTCGCATGGCGAAAAACAGCTTTAGCCGCACTAATAACTTTTAATCTGTTCCTTTGATACTCAAGCCCCACATGAAATGGAATCCAAATATTACCTTTTAGCTTTTCTAAAGAAGAAAAGAAGTCTTCTCGAGTGATTTCTTTGTATGAATATATGTCAAGAAGAACATTTGTATCAAAAATAAAAACTGTATTTTCATCTAACCAAGCTTTGCGAATTTCTTCACTTGTAGGACTATAAAATCCAGAAAAAGATCTCTTCATATAAATCCTCTTGCAATAATATAAACCTTAATGTAATTGTAAATTTTTTTAATTTAAATTATACCTATATATAAAAATAGATACTAACATTTATTTATATATATTTTTTTATTAATTTTAATAACAAAAAAGGCTTACTATTTATCCCAGCAAGCCTTTTAAAATAACGCATTTAAGCAAACTGCTTTTTATTCTCTAAATAGCGTTTC
>OGEO01001204.1_pt1 | contig 17215 bp, 8 predicted proteins | sample 1570661 | NCBI WGS metagenome assembly OGEO01 (sample SAMEA2582142, study PRJEB24529) | metagenome | biome: Human gut stool | place: China | collected 2011
ACCATTGCCGGTTTCTTTATTTTTGACATTAAAACCGGTCTATATTCTTTGCTTGGATTGTCTATTCGCTCTTTTATGATTGATAACTTTATCGAAAGTTTTAATCTTTCAAAATATTTCAATGTTGTATGCAGCCATCCCGAACCCATTTGTGACTTCATCACACATGATTTGATGAGAAGTGCAACGATTGTGGATGCTCAGGGCGCATTTTCCGGTGAACACCGCTATATTATTTTTACTGCACTGAACCGCCAGCAGGCTATTAAGCTTCGTAATTTTATTAAGCAGCAAGAGCCTGGAGCATTCATTTTGATTTCTAACACAAGCGAGATTATCGGAAAAGGATTTCATAACGTATAGGGCTATATAAATAAAGCAAGGGCGAAAAGCTTGTTTTTCTCAAGTCTTTCGCCCATCATTATCATAGAAGTTCCTTTGTATTGCAACAGCTGGGGTAGTAAAACTATTTACCACCCTAGCCGCTCTGTTTTGCCAGTAACAAAGGGATCTTGATCTCTACTTTCCAAATATGAAACAAAAACAGGCTCAAAGAGTAAAACTACCCACAAAAATATAAATGGAATTTTAAATCTTTCCAAAAACATGTTGTAACTCTTGCTTTTTCATAGTTATCCTCTCCTTTAAGCAATGGTTTTCTAAATCTGTTTTTATTTTTTATATTATCACCCAACAAACAATATATCAATATATTAATTTGTTATTATGTAGAGATAATTTTAGGGAAAGCAGCTACTTCTATGAATCGCTACTTTCCCTCTTCTGACTTATCCTACAATCAGTCCTTGCTGATGCATTACCTCAACAACCTGATTTACATATTTTTCAAACAGTTCATATGTAGATGCTTCCACCATCACACGAATTACCGGCTCTGTTCCACTTTCACGTACCAAAATACGTCCATCATTTCCAAGTGCCTCCGTCACTGCTTCCACCGCCTTTATGACTTCTGCATTTTCTCTTGCTGTCTTTTTATCAGATACTCTTACATTTTTCAAAAGCTGTGGATAAATCTTCACTTCTTCTGTTAGCTTTGCAAGTGTCTGTTTCTTTTCCAGCATAACTTCCATCAACAATAACGAAGTTAAGATACCATCACCTGTTGTCGCATATTTGCTGAAAATAATATGCCCTGACTGCTCTCCTCCGAGACAATGGTTGTTCTGCACCATGTTCTCATATACATATTTATCTCCAACTGCAGTCTTTTCATATTTGATTCCAGCTTTATCACATGCTTTATATAATCCCAGGTTTGACATGATTGTCGTTACAATTGTATCATTGTTCAGTCTTCCCTGTTCTTTCAAATATTTTCCGCATACATAGAGAATAAGATCCCCATCAACTTCATTACCATTTTCATCTACCGCAAGACATCTGTCCGCATCTCCATCGTAAGCAAAACCTACATCTAATTTCTTTTCTTTCACAAACTCCTGCAATACATGAATATGTGTAGATCCACAGTTTCTATTGATGTTCGTTCCATCCGGCTCACTGTTGATCACGTATGTCTTTGCTCCCAACGCATCAAATACACTTTTCGCAATCGAAGATGCACTTCCGTTTGAACAATCAAGCCCCACACGTTTATCTTTGAAAGAACGAGTTGCCATCGCGATCAAATGTCCAATATAGCGATTTCTTCCAGCCGAATAGTCTACCGTGCGCCCAATTGCATCGCGTGTTGCGTATGGAATCTCTCCCCATGTTCCATCAATATATGACTCAATTTTTTCTTCTACTTCTGCTTCCAGTTTATGTCCTTTTGCATTGATGACTTTAATTCCATTATCATAGAAAATATTGTGGCTTGCGGAAATCATAATTCCACAATCGAAATCTTCTGTACGTGTCACATACGAAACACTCGGTGTTGTCGTTACATGCAAAAGATACACATCTGCACCGGATGCAGTAAGCCCTGCCGACAGAGCGTCCTCAAACATATAACTGCTTCTTCTTGTATCTTTTCCGATGACAACTCTCGCTTTATGTTCCTGACCATAATACCATCCTAGAAATCTACCTACTTTAAAAGCATGCTCTACTGTCAGAACCACATTTGCTTCTCCGCGAAATCCGTCTGTTCCAAAATATTTTCCCATATTAATTCCCTCCATAAATTTGGCTTATTCGCCGCTTTTTTTGCACAATCAGTTTTCCAACCTTTTTTATTATATACTCATGCCATAAAATATACAACTACTTTTTTCAAAAAGGGACAGGGCTAATGTCAATTGGGGACGTAGTAAAATTCAATTTTACTACGTCCCCAATCAGTCAACTACCGTCTCTTTCTCATTGCAACTACCAGTGCGAATGCAGCTAGCATTACGGCACCTGTTGCTGCTACAGGAGCGGCATCTCTTGTCTTCGGTGAATTCTCATCTGCTTTACTTGCAGATGTTCCGCCATTACTGTTTCCTTGATTGTCTTTTTCATCATTCGAAGCAACTTTCAAGCCCTTCATTGCTGTCTTCAGTTCTTTTTCTGCATTTTTTACATCAGTCTCTGTTGCATTCTCGTCTGCAAACACTGCTTTCGCATTTGCGATTGCTGTTCTTAAGACTGCCCCGGATTCTTCTGTATATTTTTCAAAATCTGTCTTTTCTGCTTCTTTGATCAAATCATCTAACTTATCTTTATCCGGAATTAGTCTTAATCCAAAGATTGCATTCTGCAATGCATTGTATGCTGCATCGACTTCTTCCTGAGTTGCATCTTTATTTGCGAGAATCTCTCTTGCATAATCCAATGCGCCCTTAAATATTTCTCCTGTCTCAGGAGTGTATTCTTTCAATTTGTCTTCATACTTCTTAGATTTTTCTACCAGTGTCTGAAGTTTTGACTTATCTACCGGAACCTTGACAAGCTGATCCATCGCCTTATGCAATGCCTCTCTCGCTGCATCGATTTCCTCCTGCAATGCATTTGTATCTGCAAGTACAGCTTCTGCTTTTGTCAATGCATCTTCAAACACTGCCCATGATTTTTCTGTGTAAAGTTTCTCATTCAAGCCTTTTGCTGCGTCCACCAATACTTTTAATGACTCACTGTTTCCGGTGAAGTCAAGATAGTGAACCATCTGAAGCAGTTTGTCATAAGCTACATTCACTTCTTCCTGAGTTGCATCTGCTTTTCCGTAGATTGTCTCTGCCTCTGCCAAAGCCTTCTCAAATCTTTCCTTCACTACCGGAACCAAATATTTGTATTCCTCTTTGCTCTGCTGTGCTTTTGCATAGTTGATCAAATCTTCCAAATCTGCTTTCTCAATTGTTTCCTCTTTTGTCAGAGCTTCCTCTGCCGCAAGTAATTTTGTCAACATCTCATCTACTGTATTCTGAGTTGCTTCCTGTTCTTCCAAAACAGCCTCTGCTTCTTTTAATGCATCTTTCAACACTTTTACGCTTTCCTCTGTGTAGCCGTCCAGCTGCAATTTGCTGATGCGGTCCACAGCTTCTTGAAGTGCTGTGAAGTCTGCACGTTTCTGCACAGAATCCAGTGCATCCTGAAGCGCTTTTGCAGCTGCGTCAATCTGACTCTGTGTTACACTTGTCTCATCTTTTTCAAAATCTGCAACTACCTTTTCTGCTGCTGCTTTCGCTGCCTGAACTCTCTCCCATGAAGATGGAGTAACCTCTTCTTCTTTGATCTCTGCTGCTTTCGCAATCGCCTCTTTCAAAGTAGTGATATCTGCTTTTTTCACAAGTTTATTTTGTGCATCTAACAGTGCGATCTTCGCATTGTTGACTTCTTCCTGAGTAGATTCTTCCTTTTCAAGAACTGCTTTTGCTGCATTTAATGCTGTCTCGAATACTTCGTAAGAGTCCTTCGTGTAAGAATCTTTGTTTTCAACGATTTCTTTTGCGCCATCAACGACTGCTTTCAAATCACCAATGAATACAAGCTGACCTTTCGCATCTCTCAATGCATCATAAGCGTTCTTTACTTCCTCTTTTGTAGGCGCATCTTTCTGTAATACGTCCTCTGCTGCACCTAGTGCTGTCTGCATTTCTGTCCAGCCTTTTCCAAAGTAATCTGCTTCTTTCATGTCTTTACATTCATTGATCAGATTCTGTAAATTCAGCTTATCTGCTTCTGTTGCCGAATCGTCTTCTTTGACATCAAAGTCAAGCCAGAGTACAACATTTTCTGCATTCGGATCAGTTGCTTCATTCAACTGTTCTGCTGTCAATGCCTGATTAAATACCCGTACCTGCTCAAATGTGAGTTCAGATTTTCTTCCCTCTTTCTGTGGCTCGTAACCTACAGAGAATGTATTCTCACTCTTCTGAACAGATTTTTCTCCTGCTTTTTCCGTCACTGCATCATCTACATATACTTTCAATGTTTTACCATCATAAGATACGGATAATGTGTGCCATTTATCAAAGAAATCACTCGGAAGCTGTCCTGTCGTTGCCTGCAGCCATGAACTTCCATCACTGATAAATGCATCAATATGAATATCTTTTCTGTTCTTATCGTAGTAGATACGGTAAGCAAAACTGTTGTCACCCATACTTGCAATCATATTATGTTTTTCGTGCGGGTTATCTTTGTCCCATACACCTGTGTCAGTAGATTTTACGGATGCTGGAACATAAACTCTCGATGATACAGTAAACGCATTTTTGCCTGAGATAGCATCGTTTACCACTTTATTTTCATCATCTACAGAGAAGTATCCCTTCAAAGCACCCACTTCTCCCGATTCACCTTCTGTAAACTGTGCTGTGTCCGGAAGAACTGTGTCCAGTTTATTCTTGCTTGAATCAAAGATTATCTGGTCTTCCTGCTCAGGTTTTGCTGTGACAGTAATCTGAGCCTCTGCCATCAATTCTTCTTCTCCATTTACATTTTCTGCCTTCAGTACATATTCGCCTGCCTGTGCTTCTTCTGAAACTACTACTGTTGCCTTCGTGTAATCTTTCGCACTGTATTGTACTTTAACCCCATCTGCATCAAATCCGTCTGCATCTAAAACAGACCATCTTACGCTTGTCACTTTTGCATCTGCATTGTCCGGTACAAGTGTAAATTCTTTTTCATTTCCAACTTCAATTGCTGCTTTTGCCGGATCAATTTCTACCTGATAAATATTTTCTTTATCGTGGAATTGAATGTTTTCCATGTCAAGCCACAATGCCACTGCCTCATCTGTCGGTTGAACTGCTAACTGCTCGCTGTTTTGAGCTTTCACTTCCTCTGCTGAAAGCGCTCTGTTGTAAACATGAAGAGATGTAAAGTCAGCAGCTGAAGATCTTCCTGTCGACGGACATGCACCGATTGTAAGATTGTAATCAGAATGTGCCACACCCTCATTTGTGTTAGTTGCTGTTTCTTTCTTTAATTCTCCATCAGCATAGAACTGAATTTTATGTGCTTCATGGTCATATACACCGATTACCTGATGTTCTTTTCCGAGCCAGTCTGCTCTTTCATTTTCCGGAATTGCGTATTCAATACTTCTCCAGCTTCCGCCTGCATAAATATGGAAATCTAAGCTCTCTGTTCCGCGGATACGAAGTGCAAATGCATTATCGCCTTTACCTGTGAACATATTGTAGTCGCGGCTTCCTGTAGGTGTCACATTCACTTCTACGGAGAATGATGCATCTCCCTCAAAAACAGGATCCAGAACATCGTTAAATGGAACTGCGAGTTTTCCATTCATAACGACGGTCTCTCCATTCTTTTTGAATTTCGCTGAAGACTCATATGGAACTTCCAGAGCATTGTTGCTCTCATCCTGAATATAAGTTTCTTTGTTTTCTAAGGCTTTGACTGCCTCCACATATTCCTTTACTAATTTGCTTCTGTCTTTATCTTTGTTTACGATTGCAGCCTGCGCTTCTGTCATCGCATTCACATCAGCCTGTAATTCCTCTACTTCCTCTAACTGGTCATAGCTGTATGCAACGAAGGAATCAATTTTTTCAATCAATTCTGCTGCATACTCTTTGTCATAGTCTTCACGGTTAAATGAAGAAACCTGATGATAAGGTTTTGCCATCTCTGTCAATGCCTGCGCATCTGCATCTGCTTTTGCCGGAATCATTGTGAATTCCCACTCGTAAACTCGGCTGGATGGCAGCTGATACTGAGTAAGAGGTCCAGGACCACATGTAGCTCCACCTGTTCCGAGTGAACCATAGTTCACACTCAAGATCGTCTCTTTTCTTGGCGTTAATCCATATACATGATCTACCGCATTGATGTCATCCGGTGTAAAGTGAAGCGCACTTGCTTCTACTGTATCTTTCGCAGAAACTAAAAGTGCATTTTCCCCATTATCTACAGAGATCCATTTTACATATGTTAAGTTTCCAGAATCATCTACTTTCAAATATGGGAAGAAGAATTCAGATACCGTATTTTCCCAAACACCTTGTCTTCCATTTGTCTTTCTGTCGTTGAATGTTTCAACAGGTCCATTTCCGTACCATGTTACATTCTCGTAGCCTTCCGGAAGTGTCATCATAGAACCAACACGAAGGAAATTGCCCATTCCGCTCTTTGTTGCATCCACAGACATCTTCACAGTTACTTCTCCGTTTCCGTTTACTGTGTAAACGATGGTCTCTTTCGTATTTCCTGCTGTAGGGAATACTAAATTCGCTGTAATCACCTGCTGACCTGCTTCATTCTCAACTACTGTAATCTCTTCAACGTTTATTGTTTTTGCCGCATTTGCCCAATTCCAGTCAAACGCAGTCTTATCGTTTTCTACCGTGCCTCTCCAGAAGTTCGGAGCCGGTCCTTCCTCCACAAGCATATCACCGTTATATGTATAGTTTTTCAATGTACCTGTTGCTTTTTCAATTGCAAAACTAAAATTATTTCCTGTCACATTCCAAGCTGCATCATCCTCTGCAACTGTCACTTTTTCTTCACTGATCACAGGGGCAGCCTGCTCTACTGTCACCGGAACAGAAATCTGTGACCAGGACATTTCAGCTCCTGCCTTCGCCCATTCTGTATCTTCTTTTAAAGTTACAGAAATGTTCAAATGATATTCATTTCCTGCATCAATTGTCTCAGGCATTGTAAATGGTACTGATATTTTTCCTGTAGACTGCGGAGCAACATCAACATCTTCCACTTTGCCTTCCTGAATAACAAGACCATTTTCTAACAATGACCATGATACATCATACTCATTCAGATTCTTAAAATTATTTTCATTATACACATTTACCTGGCGTACATCTAAATCTGCAACATCTGCACTGAACCAGAAATTCTGATATTGGTATTTTACTTCTGCCAGTTCCGGTTGTGGTGTACGGTCAGGACTTACAATACCATTCTGACAGAAACTGTCATCGTTTGGAGAGTCTCCCCAGTCACCGCCGTATCCATAGAATTTTCCTTTGATTTCCTCTGAATACAGGTTTGTATGAGCCTCTTCTGTTGCGTAATAATCCCATCCTGTAACCTGTGCTGTCTCATGCTCATCCGCATAATCCATCCAAAGCAGTACACTGCTGTCATCCGTTGCGATATCTGGAACTGCTTTTCTCTGTCCGTTAATTTCCTCTGCACTTAACGCTTTATTGTAAATACGTGCAATTGAAATTTCTCCGTCCACTTTTCGTCCTTTTTCCGCATCATATCCGATACCAACCGGTCTGCTGCTTGAAGCAATACTATCTTGCACCGTATTTTCTGAAAGTTTTTCTCCATCTACATAAATCTTTAAATTACCTTTGTCATATACACCGACTACTTGATGCCATTTACCTGTCCAATCCTCTGGGAATCCACAGGATGTACTCTTCCAGCTTCCGTTGTTATACACGAAGAATTCCAATCCACTTCCACTGCTCTGTGTCTTCAATGCAACCTGTGTATCTCCTTTGGAAAGAAGTACACTGTTCTGTGATGTAGATGCCGGTTTTACCATTACCTCAAACGTAAATTCTTTTCCAGTTCCTGAAAGCGCCGCATTATATTTCTCATTGTCTTCCATAACAGTGTAGCCTGAGAATGATTTACCGCCATTCAGACTTTCTTCTCCTGCATCGTTCTTCCAGTCTTCTTCGTATCCAACTGCCTCTCCGCTCACACCTGTTTTGTCTGTCATCTTATAAGTAGAACCAAGATCATTCAAATCGACCGCTCTCGCCTGGTCTACCCAGTCCCAGATAAATCCGCCGAGCATATTCTCAGAACTTCTCACTGCATCCCAGTACTCTTTCAAGTTTCCAATTGAGTTTCCCATACCATGAACATACTCACACATTACATATGGAATTTTCCCTTCTCCTGCTCTTCCCTGAACGGTACCTACACTTGGATACATGTTACTTCCCATGTCTACACCCATACTGTCCGTCTGACCTTCACTGTGTACCGGTCTTGTAGGGTCATTGTCTTTGAAGTACCAGATCATATCACGGAACAAACCGTTTGAATGGTTCGCATCTGAAGTATAAACCATCTCATTTCCGATAGACCAGATTACGATCGCCGGATTATTTTTTAACCGCTCATACGCTGTCTCTGTTCGATCCATGCCAAGCTCATAGAATAATCCCATCGCATTGCTGTTTCCCATGATCGCATGACTTTCCATGTTTGTCTCGCCCATCATATACAAGCCGTATGAGTTACACAGCCAGTAAAGATAATCATCATTGCTGTAGTGAGACGTACGAATTGCATTTAAGTTATTCTGCTTCATCAATGTGACATCTTCAAGTATTGTATCCTGTGGAACCGCTTTTCCATAGAATGGGTCAGTGTCGTGACGGTTTGCACCTTTTAAAAGCAGTCTCTCGCCATTAATCTTAACTGGCTCCCATTCTTTTGTCGTCACTCTGTAATTGCTATCCACCTCTGTAGATGTGAATTCAATTTCACGGAAACCAAGCTGAGCTGAAAGTGTCTCCACTTCCTTTCCAGAAGGGTCTTTTAACGTGAGAATTAACGCATACAGATTTGGATTCTCAGCTGACCACAATTTGGGATTCTTCACTTTTTGATTTATCTCTACCGTTCCTGTCTCCGTCGATGCGACCTCAGAAACCGGAACATTGACTCCGCCTAAAATATCATTTCCGGCTTGATCAAGCGCTTTTACATCAATGCTGTATCCGTCTTGAGCCGCTGATGATAAATTTCGCACATCCACTGATAATTTCAAATTTGCAGCAGTATAGTCTGAATTCAAATCTGTCCGAACTGTGTAATCGTGAATCTGAACAAGCGGTGCACTTGTCAGATAGACATCACGAAAAATACCGCCGTCATAAATCATATCCTGATCTTCAAACCATGTTCCGTCACAGAACTTATGCACTTTCACGGCAAGAAGGTTTTCCCCCTCCTGAAGATAGTCCGTAATATCAAAGCGATGTGGACTGTAACTGTCCTCGCTGTATCCGACTTCTTTTCCATTTACGTACACATAATATGCAGATTCCACCCCCTGGAAGTTCACATATACTCTCCGGTTATCTTCCAACATTTTATCATCTACATTAAATGTTTTCCGATACAGACCAACCGGATTGTAATTTGTCGGCGCATTTGGCACAGACACATTCTGATCATATTTTGACTGCCATGGCATCTGTACGTTCGTATAGATAGAAAAGTCAAAATCGTCCCTTGTCCAGCTCTTAGGCAATTGAACAGTCTTCCATCCGTCTGCCTCGTCTTTCTGGAATTCTTTCGTCATGAATCCGTTTGCTCCCATAAATTTCTGAGCCTGTTCCTGATTTTGCACGACAGTTAAATCCCAGTCTTCTCTGTCTCCTGTGAGAAGTTTAAAATATTCCGATCCTTCTCTGGCATTATAATCCCAAACCGCCGCCGATGCAGAGGCAATATCCTGATATGGAATCAATGTTGTCGTTGCATCCTCACGATTAATTCCAAATACGTCCTCTCCAGTTACTTTTTTGCCCTCTACATCTGTGTAGTCCGTTCCTGTCCACTCTTTGTGTGTGAACTTCGTCTTATCCACATCTGCCCTAATAGATTTTGCCGGCGATAGTTTGTCGGCTGCATACATGGTCAGACTGTTTGCCGGGAGCATCGTTCCGCTCAAGGCTGCCGTTAACACAATTGCAATAATTCTTCGTCTCTTTTGCATTCCCTTCTCCTCCTTTTCAGCAATTCAACCAACAATTATTTTGCTTCAAGTTTTATTATATCGCTTTTGTATATTATTTCAAATAATATTTTGTTTTTTTGTTCTTTTTGCACAAATATTTTTTCTAATCACATAAAAGAACAAATAAAAAACCGCAGTGGAAACACGTTCTACTGCAGCTTTTGTTTCGATTTAGTGATGGAACAGTCTGATTCCTGTAAACGCCATCGCCATATTATATTTGTCACATGTGCTGATTACATTGTCGTCACGAACGGATCCTCCCGGCTGCGCAATATATTTCACACCGCTTTTGTGAGCACGTTCGATATTATCTCCAAACGGGAAGAACGCATCTGAGCCTAATGCTACATCTTCCAGCTTATCTAACCATGCACGTTTTTCTTCTCTTGTAAATACCGGCGGTTTTACTTTGAAGATATTCTGCCATGTTCCTTCTGCAAGTACATCTTCATATTCATCTCCGATATATAAGTCAATTGAATTGTCTCTGTCTGCTCTTCCGATGCTGTCTACGAACTGAAGTCCCAGTACCTGTGGAGACTGACGAAGCCACCAGTTATCTGCTTTTTGTCCAGCAAGACGTGTACAGTGGATACGTGACTGCTGTCCGGCACCGATACCAATTGCCTGGCCATCTTTTGCATAGCATACAGAATTTGACTGTGTATATTTTAATGTAATTAAAGCAATGGCAAGGTCAATTTTTGCCTGTTCTGTAATTTCTTTATTCTCTGTCACGACATTCGATAATAATTCATCATCAATCACAAGCTCATTTCTTCCCTGCTCAAATGTAATTCCGAACACTTCTTTATGTTCGATTGGAGCCGGCTCGTAATTTGGATCGATCTCAATGATCGCATAATTTCCTTTTTTCTTCTGTTTTAAAAGTTCTAACGCTTCCGGTTCATACCCCGGTGCGATGACACCGTCTGATACCTCGCGTTTAATTAATTTTGCGGTTGCAACATCACACACATCTGACAGAGAAATAAAATCTCCGAAAGAAGACATTCTGTCCGCACCTCTTGCTCTTGCGTATGCACACGCAAGTGGTGAAAGTTCTCCCATGTCGTCTACCCAATAGATTTTTGCCAATGTCTCATCTAATGGAAGTCCAACGGCTGCTCCTGCAGGTGATACGTGTTTGAAAGAAGTTGCTGCCGGAAGTCCGGTTGCCCTCTTCAATTCTCTCACTAACTGCCAGCCGTTAAATGCATCTAAAAAGTTGATGTATCCCGGTTTTCCGCACAATACTTTGATTGGAAGTTCTCCGTTTTCCATATAGATCTTAGATGGTTTCTGATTTGGGTTACATCCGTATTTTAATTCTAATTCTTTCATCTGTCTCGCTCCTACTTATTCTTGTTTACAATCTTTGTCTCATAGTTTCCTGTTGCAATATCAATATAACGCACAAATAACGAAACTTTGTTGTCTTCATTCAGACTGTTCCAAAGCATCTCCGTAAATGCCTCCATATCGTCTAAAATCCCAACTAATTTTGGCTCACCTTCAAAACTTGGAAGCGGATTGCCATCGCATTTATATGTATGAATAAAATGTCCTTCTCCTGCTACCGGATTCTCATATGCAAATGTATAACGGTTGCATGCATCCGGATTCCCATTATTGCTTTTCAAAATGGACATTGCATAATTGTATGTTCCATTTTCAATGTGCATAATTCCGGAAATACGAGGTGTATAGTTCGGTGCATCCGGCTCAAATTCTCTGCTTCTGAGAGACTGCTCAAACGTCAGCTGCTTGTCCATTCCCTCGTAGATAGTATCCGTCTGGTCACCGTTTGTCACAATTGTCTTATTTCCCAACACTCTTACCGGCGCATAAATAATCAAGCTTGGATCTGTTAATTTGGAAGGATCAAATGCCTGCGTGCGGATTCCTTCTCCCTCCTCTACGAATACACGATTTCTACTGTTCTCACTTCTTCCCATAATGAAGTATGCAGTCACTGCTTTCTTTCCGTCCGGCGTCTTTCCAATAATAATTCCACGCCCCGGATAAGCATTTCCCTGTAGCTCTTTTTCGATTGATAACATTTCCATGAACATTCTCCTTTTATCTTGTGATAATCGTTTCTCAACTTCTTCTTTTTTATTATAGCTTATAACTTCTTCTTATTGTATTACAATTTACTAATAAGTTCTTATAATGTTTATTAATATCAAACCTCTTTTTCACTCCAAAAAAGTCTTCCACTAAATGGTGCCAATACAATCTCTCCGTCCCGAATCACTTCTATTTTCTTCTCTGTACTTCCGCCGTAAATATGCCAGTCACTGTTCATGCATTCCTCAAGTATTCGGTTTTCTGCCTCTTCTATGACACATTCCTGCTCTTCATCTGAAAAATTAAACACTGCCACAAGCGTCTTCTCTCCTTTTCCCCGCTCGTAAGCATACACAGACTGCTCCGTCGCATCATCCACAAGCCAACGAAACATCTCTCTGTCATACTCATCTTTATAAAGCTGTTCCTCCTGACAATACAACTCATTCAACTTCCGAATATAGTGATAAAATCCATCGTGCATCGGAAATTTCAGTAACTCCCAATCCTGCTGCCGCTTTTCATCCCACTCTCGGAACTGTGCAATCTCATTTCCCATGAAATTCAACTTTTTCCCCGGATGGGTCATCATATACAAATAAAATGCACGGCACTGGCTGAATTTATCTTCATAATCTCCCCACATCTTCTGTATAATTGTCGCTTTTCCATGGACAACTTCATCGTGCGACAGTGCAAGAAGATAAAGTTCATTGTAAAAATAATCCATTGAAAATTTTAATTTGTAATAATGCTCCGGTCGTTCTTTTGGCGGAGTTTTAAAATAATTCAACGTATCGTTCATCCAGCCAAGATCCCATTTATAATCGAATCCCAGTCCATCGTATTCTACAGGAGCCGTCACTTTCAAAAACGTTGTCGAATCTTCTGCAATGAGCATCGCAGTCGGATGCAGTTTTTGCAATCCTGCATTCATATTTTTCATAAATGTAAGCGCACAAGGATTCACGCCCCGATCCGGCTCTCCCTGCCAGTAAATCGCACGGCTGATTGCATCCATTCGTATTCCGTCAAAATGATACTCTTTCAGCCAGTAATTTGCGGCAGACTGCAAAAAGCAGCAGACTTCCCGTCTGGAATAATCAAAATTTCTTGTTCCCCACTCACTGTCTGTCACATCACTTTGCACATACTCATACAACTCTGTTCCATCATATTTTGCCAGTCCATAATAATCCGTCGCAAAATGAATCGGAACAAAATCCATAATCACGCCGATTCCCGCCTGATGACATTTATCCACCAGCTCCATCAAATCTCTTGCAGTTCCATAACGTGATGTAGGACTGAAATATCCTGTATTCTGATACCCCCATGAACAGTCTGCCGGATGTTCGCTGAGCGGAAGAAATTCCAGATGTGTATACCCATTCTCTTTCGCATGTGCAATCAATTTATCTGCAATCTCATGATAGCGATACCAGCCATTTTCATCTTTCTCATTTGTTCTCCATGAACCGAGATGCACTTCATAAATATTAAGCGGTCTGTTATAATTTTTGTCTCTGTTTTTCATCCACACTTCATCGTGAAATCTGTATTCCGACAAATCCACAATATAAGAAGCGCTGTTCGGTCGAAGTTCCATACCGAAACCATACGGATCACAATGTTCTACTCTCCACCCTTCTTTCGTATAAATCACATATTTATACATCATCCCGACTTTTGCCCACTCACATTTCAGTTCATAAACTCCGCTTTTTTCAAGCGGAATCATTTCCTCTTCCGTCCATTGATTAAATTCTCCAAACACCGTAACTTTAGACGCCCCCGGTGCGTAAGTCCGAAACATCACTCCGTCTTTTTCTTCATGTGCTCCAAAATATTCATATGCGTCAAATGCCTGACCCTCATAAAATTCCTGAAGTTTCATACTAATTCTCCTTCAATACAATCTCATCTATTTTTTCTAACTCTTCCTTCGTAAACGCTGCACTTTCAAGCACTTTTAAATTCTCCAAAATCTGTTCTGGTTTCGATGCACCAATCAGAACACTTGTCACATCCTCATCTTTTCGCACCCATTTCAGCGCCATCTGTGCAAGACTTTCTCCGCGCTCTTTTGCAATTTCATTCAATTGCTGAATTTTCTGCATCTTCGCTTGCACTGTCTTCTCCTGTAAAAATCTTCCATCGGTACGGATTCTGCTGTCCTGTGGAATCCCATTCAGATAGCGGTCTGTCAGCATTCCCTGTGCCAGCGGGCTAAATGCGATGATTCCTTTTCCCTCTTCTCGCGCTGCCGCTTTCAATCCATTTTCCTCAATCGTACGGTCAAAAATAGAGTATCTGTTTTGATTAATTACAAACGGACAATTCAAATCTTTCAAAATCGCACATGCCTTTTTCATCGTCTCCCCATCGTAATTAGATATTCCCGCATACAAAGCTTTTCCACTCTTAACAGCGGTGTCAAGCGCTCCCATCGACTCTTCAAGCGGCGTCTCAGGATCCATACGGTGATGGTAAAAAATATCGACATACTCAAGCCCCATTCTCTTTAGGCTCTGATCCAGACTTGCCAGCATATATTTGCGGCTTCCAAAGTCGCCATAAGGCCCGTCCCACATCAAATACCCTGCCTTCGTGCTGATGATCATTTCATCTCGATGCGCTTTCATCTCCTTCTTCAAAATACGCCCGAAATTTTTCTCTGCACTTCCCGGTTCCGGTCCGTAATTGTTTGCCAGATCAAAATGTGTGATTCCGTTGTCAAATGCCGTAAAACACATCTGTTTCATCGTTTCAAAATTTCCGGTATCTCCAAAATTATGCCACAGACCGAGCGAAACCTCTGGAAGTTTCAACCCACTCTTACCACATCGATTATAATTCATCGTTTCATATCTGTTTTTCTCTGCCTGATACATCTGAATCACCTGTTTCCCTTTCTCTGTAAAATGTCCAAAATTGTTTTCTCAGTTCCTATCATTCCCGGCGAGGCAATCTCTCCCATATTCCGCATTGTCTCCTCTGGTGTATTTCCGATAATTCCATGCACATCGTCAATATAGACGCCGTCCATCGCAAGCTCTGCCGATTGATATGCCGCATCTACAGCCGCAATCCCTTTCATCGTGCACCCTTGATTTCCGCCATCGCAGATCATTCCCGTAATACTTCCTGCCATATTATTAATCGTATGTTCCATCATCTCTACGGTTCCTCCACGCAGATACACAAGTGCGCAAGCCATTCCGGTCCCCGCCGCAATGGCACAGCCACAAAATGCAGACAGTTTTCCGGAATATTCTTTGATATACATACAGATCAAATAACTCAATGCGGTCGCCCGCAGAAGCTGTTCTTTTGAATATCCATTTACTTTATAGGCTGCATACAGCGGCATCGTCGCAATAATTCCATGCGCTCCCGACCTTGTAATACTCATCCCCGCTTTATCGAAACCAATCACTCTCGACTCAATCGCCGCATTACAAAGAAGTGACGCTGTCTTTTGTTCCTCTCCAGAAAAAACCATTCCTCCATTTTTTCTTAACAAAGATTTTGCAAATGTCGTTCTTTCACTGGTCATCCCCGCTTCAAACAGCTCCAAATTCACACGATATGCCTCCCATATAAATTCCAGTTCCGACACATCTGCAATATCTGCATACTCGCATAGCTGCCGAAATGTATACCTGTGAATTTGCGGTTTTTCTTCTGCCTCTCCACCTTTTGTTTTCTCTTTTGAGTTAGCAAAACGCACTTCTCCATTTACTACAATTCCAGTAATATTCGTGTGTGTATCTTCAATTGTCACAACTGCCTGATCAAGCTTTGTCTTTACTTCCACTTCTATAAATATTCTACTAGAAATATCCTGAAGTATAACCTGCACTTTTCCCTGTTTCACAAGTTTTTCTGCTCTTTCTGCGTCCTTTTGCTTTACATCTGAAAGCGATTCCAATCCCAATTCTTCATTTCCAGCAATTGCTCCGAGTGCCGCTGCAAACTCGCTCCCAACTTCTCTACTGTTTGGAATTCCACATGTAAATGCATTCTTATACATGCCGCTATTCAACTTCACCGTGACAGATATAACTTCGCCGCTTGTATAACTTCTCGCCTTCGCAGCTGCAAATGCAATCGCCCCCGGTTCTGTCACTCCGAGTGCGGGTCTCATATCTGACCGAATCAGCCTTGTAAGTTCTTCCACAAGACTCCCTCCTTAAATATACATATATGCTTTCTCTTATCATACTACAAAAGGGAGGTTTGCACCTCCCTTTTTTTGAATTATCTTATTTTCTTTTTCATTTGACGAATAACTGCAAATACAGATGCCAATACTGCTGCAAGTAACACAATCGGAGTTGCGGAATCTCCCGTAACCGGTTTGTTTCCACTGCTTGTATTGCTGTTATTACCACCACTGGTATTATTATTTTCAGGTTTTGGTGTCACACTTGTTTTCTCAACAAGTTTATCCGCCGCATCTGCCAATTGATGAATTGCAGCATCTACTTCTTCTTGAGTTGCACTTTCTTTATCCAGCATTGCTTTTGCATTTTTAAGTGCTCCTTCGTAAACCGTCCAACTCTCCTTTGTATAACCTTCCTGTTTGTAATATCCAATACATTCATCGTAGTATTTTTGCAGTTTCGATTTATCAACTGCTGTCGGTAATTTGGCAACTGTTCTTTCTTCCTCAAAACCACAGGCAACACAAGCTCTTCTTTCTAAACCTTCTTCTTTGTCTGTCGCCTCTTTCACTACTTCCCACTGACCAAACTTATGTCCCAAAGCCGGAATCACTGTGCTTTCTTTCACTGTTACACCACACTGTAAGCATACTACTTTTCCTGTAGCTCCATCTTCCGTACAAGTTGGTTCTTTTGCACCTTGAATTTCTGTTTTCTCATGTTCGCATGCTTTGAATACTGCTTCAATTGTAACATCTGTATCAGGTTCTACTGTATAATGCGGCGCAGGTTCAGGCTGGTGTACAGGTCGTTG
>OGEO01001217.1_pt1 | contig 17120 bp, 13 predicted proteins | sample 1570661 | NCBI WGS metagenome assembly OGEO01 (sample SAMEA2582142, study PRJEB24529) | metagenome | biome: Human gut stool | place: China | collected 2011
CGCGGAGGGGTCAAGACCCCTCCCTACGATGCAAACCAGTAACAGGCGGCGACGCAGGGTTGCGGGCCGGGCATGCCCGGCCCCTACGGGGTGGTGGATGGTTGGCGGGTGCTGGCCGGGAGGTGCGGGCGGCATATATGCCCCTCCCTACGGGCAGGCGTATTGTAATATCCGTATTCCGGACAAACATCATTATATATCCAAAGAGGTGCTGCTTGCACCTCTTTCTTTTTTTGTGGTGTCGTGTTATAATATATTATGTATAGTTATGTACAAAATTTACAGAGAAAGGTATTTATTCATCACCTATGCAGCATTTGAAAAACTTTAACTGGAAGAAATTCCTCTTGCAGGGGGTGCTCCCCTGCCTGCTGGCGGTGGCGGTGGGGTTCATCTCCCGCTATCAGCTGGAGCTGTCCGACGGCGTGACCGAGAGCTTTTTGCAGCTTCAATGGCCGCTCTACGCGCCGCTCAACGCGCTGACCGCCTTTTGCCTGACGCTGATTTTGTTTGCGCTGCTCGGCAAGTGGAGCCGCGCAACGGGCATTTCGGGTGCGGTGTTCACCATCATTGCACTCATCAACTACTACACCCGCGACCTGCACGGCTCGGCGCTGATGCCCCAGGACATTTTGAACCTCGGCACCGCCGCCGAGGTCATGGGCAGCTACACCCTGAAAATCACGCAGGACGTTGTGAAAATCGCGCTGCTCTACCTGCCGATTCTGGCGATTGCGTTCGTGCAGGCGCAGCTGGCCAAGGGTGCGCCTAAGCGCGCAAGCTGGAAGGCCCGCGGCGTGCGGGCGGCGGGCAGCACACTGGGCGTGTTTCTGGTCATGTTCTTCGGCTACTTCGGCCCCGTGACCATCAAACCCAAGACGACCTACGGCTGGGCGTGGCAGAACACCTACTACACCTACGGCTATCTGGCCGGGACGATTGAGGCCACCAGCCTGATGGCCGACCCTGTCATTGAGCCGGAGAACTACAACGACGCCGCGGCGGTGAACACCGCCCGCAAGGCCGACGACTACATCGCCCCTGCCAGCCCCGAGAGCGCCGAGGACTACCCCGACATTGTGCTGATCCTGTCCGAGAGCTTCTACGACTTTGACCTTGTCACCGACTTGCAGGCCGACACCGACATCATGCCGGTCACCAAGAACCTGCCCAACTCGGTCTACGGCCACACGATCAGCCCCCATGTGGGCGGCGGCACAAACTCCACCGAGTACGAGATGCTGACCTCCAACTCGCTGATCCTGATGCCCAGCATCACGCCGTTCAACTGGCTGAACCTGTACAACGCCAACAGCGTTGTCAGCTATCTCAAGGGTCTGGGCTACTCCACGATGGCCGCCCACCCCTACACGAACTCCAACTACCGCCGCGACTCCGCCTGGCTGGCGCTGGGCTTTGACGAGACCCATTTCCAGAGCGATTTTACCACGAAGGAGACCTACGGGGACCGCCCGTACCAGACCGACTCGGCCACCTACCGCGACTGGGAAACGATGTACGAGGCCATGCCGGAGGACAAGCCGCGGTTCAGCTTCCTGGTCTCCATCCAGAGCCACGGCGACTACGATATGAACGATGCGTCGCTGGATATTGTCCACGCCGCCACCGACTACGGCGACTACGATGCGCTGATGGACGAGTACCTGAGCTGCATCAAAATGACCGACGCCGCCGTGCAGGAGCTGTGCGATTACTTTACCGCGCAGTACGAAAAGACGGGCCGCAAGGTCATTGTGGCCATGGCCGGTGACCACGCGCCCAGCTTTGTAGGCCATGTGGCCGACCCCAGCTTTGCCGAAACCGACAACGAGCTGCAGATTTTGGAGCGCAGCACGCCGTTTTTCATCTGGGCCAACTACCCGCTGGAGCACACGGCAGCCGCCACCAGCACCACCGACCCGCTGAACCGCATGGACATGGTCATGCTGACCCCCACCCTGCTGCAGCAGGCGGGTCTGCCCCTGAGCGACTACTATGAGTACCTGCTGGAAATGAAGCACAACACCCCCGTTGTGACCGCCGCCAACGACTACATGAAGGTGGACGGCAGCACAGCCGAATACGGCGCAGACCCCGCGCTGGACGAGTGGGCCAAGGGGTATCTGATGCTGGAATACAACAACATCGGCGCGCACGCCAAGCGCGACCAGAACATTTTTGACCCCGCCGAATAAAGAGGAGGCATCCCTATGACAGGTCTGAAACGAACCCCGCGCAGCCGCGGCGGCTTTACGCTGGTGGAGCTGATCGTGGTATTGGTGATTCTGGGTGTGCTGGCGGCCTTTGCCGTCCCGGCGCTGACCGGGTACATTGACAGCGCCAAGGAAAAGCAGGCCGTCAGTGAGACGCAGGCGTGTGTGATGACGGCGACCCGGCAGGGCGCGCAGAACTACGCCTTGGTGCAGAACGCATCGATAACGGGAAAAAGCGATGGTGCAGATGCCCTGACTGCTTGGGCAGGCACGTTGACAAACGAGGTTCCCACCGTGACCGGCGGAGATGTAGCACTTACCGAGGGCAGCGGGCAGTATCTGCTGCATGTGAACAACCCGCCTGCGGGCAGCACTGCCACGACCACGATTGCGGCAGATGCCGGGGTCAAGGGTACCGTGCAGGGGATGACCTGCAACGCCAGCGGGCAGGTTGTATACTTAGTGTATACCAGCGCCGATGGGATACAGGTCGTATACACGAACGCGGGAACCACCGCGAGTGTAAATATCGGCAGTGATGAGGCTGTTGTTGTGCCGACGCCGAAGAAGAATGATAGCTCCGGCGGGGGTGAAACCGGCGGGGGCAGCACCGGGGGCGGCATTTCCGGCGGCGGTACGACCGGCAGCACCGCTACAGCAGATGAACATCACTTCATTATCCACTTGCAGGATGTCAGCACTGCGGACTCTACGCCTTTTGCAAACAGAAAATATCGCATTCAGAGCGGCACAAACATCCTTGATGTGACCTCTGATGCAAACGGTGATATTCTGTTGGAAATTTCTCCTAAGGAACACCCTCGTGAAAACACTGTTATCGGGGATACGGAGACTACTATCACCGAAGTTGAAGTTCCTAATGGCTACCAAGTCATTCCCGGCAGTACAAAAATCTATATCAATGTTGTCAATGATGAGCACGGCTATCATCTCAATTCCATAGAGAATAACGGAAATGACAATCCATTTGCTATCGACATGCCTAAAAGGCGGCTTACCATTATGCGCTTTCCCGTTGCCAAATTGAATCTGCGCGTCACTGACCCTGATGGAAATCCGCTGCCCGGTGCTATTTTTTCTATTACGAGTGACTCAAACACTGTCCAACTCACCAGTGATAGTAAAGGAGAATGCTCCATTCCTGTCAAACTGCATGAGGGAGATAACATCGGGTATTCTACTGCTTGCCTAACTACCGGAGACCAAACTGGCCAAACTTATGTTATAAAGGAAACTCCTCCTGCCGGATATAAGGGAGGCTTCACATGTTCTTTTAATTTATATTATAAGCCATATCCCTCTACTCTGACTTCCCATTATACAACCTGGTTCTATATTAATGCTTTTGACTTCAAACAGGAAGAAGGGGGTAGTCATAGTCTGGAAAAGACTGTTGGTGAGAATGATACTTTTTATGTCATAAACAAGAAACTCTAACTCTGCACTGTCTATATCCGTAAAATTGATAACGCCGGAAATCCTGTATCCAACGCCAATCTAAAAGCTGACAATACCGGCAGCTTTGTTACGCCAGAGCATAAACTACAGGATACAACCAAAATATAGCAGACTGTCGAAAAACGCTTGTAGGGGCGAGCATTGCTCGCCCCTGCCCGTTTGCCTTGTAAGAAAACTGTCCCGGAAAATGCGTTGCTGCGGTAAGTTGGCGGGCGGCCAATGGCCGCCCCTACGCACGCAATAAGGCAGGAATGCAATTTATTGGCGGTCTGCTATATAATTTCACCCTCAATCAATAAAGAAAGCCCCCACCCAGCCGCAGAACATCTACGGTTGGGTGGGGGTGGTTTATTTGTAGAGATTGCAGGGGCGCGGCGGCAGCGGCAACACTCCCGGGCGGATATGGGATCAGCCCCTGCGTTCTCTGCCTATCACAAAAACTCTTTCCAGTAAATCTCTGCGCTTCTCGTCATCTCCCGGGAAAAGTCGCTCGCGTACTTGCGCTTGCAAAATGCCTGCACGGCTTTGTCAAAGTCGTAGTCAAGCTGGCCGTTGGCGGCGGCTTTCGCCGCAAAGTCGGCGCGCAGCTCGTCGGGCGTGCGGTCCGTGTACACATTCTCGCAGACGACGGCCTGCTCGGCAAAGCGGGCGGGCTTGGGGCGGCGCTGCTGCTGCTCCGTGGGGCGGCCAAACACCAGCATACAGGCGGGCACAACGTACTGCGGCAGGTGCAGGGCGTCGCGCATGGCCTCAGCATTCTCGAGGACGTCGCCTATGTAGCAGCTGCCGATGCCCAGAGACTCGGCGGCGACCACGGCGTTCTGGGCGGCAATGCAGGTATCGGCCACGGCCAGCATCAAGTCCCCTGCCCCGGGCTTGCGGGCGTCCGTGATGCCCGCGGCGTGGTAGGCGTTGAGCCAGCGGCGGCAGTCGGCCAGGAACACCAGCACCAGCGGCGCCCCGGCAATAAACGGCTGGTGGTCGCACAGGTCGGCCAGCGTGGCCTTCAGCGCCGGGTCGGTGATGTCCAGGATCGTGTACAGCTGCTGGTTGCCCGCCGTCGGTGCCTGGAACGCTGCGTTCAGGATGGCCGCCCGCTCGTCCGGAGTGACGGGGTCGGGGGTGAATACCCGCACGCTTTTGCGGGCGGAGAGGGCGGAGAGGATAGCGTTGTTTTCCATAATAAGCTCCTTTAAGCCTTCCCCCGGGGGGGAAGGTGGCGCCGCAGCGCCGGATGAGGGGCAGCCTTCCGGCGGCAGCCCGTAAGCGGATCAGTACCGCAAGCTTGCCCCTCATCCGTCTGTGGTCGGGGCCACAGACACCTTCCCCGGGGGGGAAGGCAAATCAAAATCAACTTTTCCGTTTCTTCAAAAACTTCCCGATCAGCGTATCCAGCATGCTCAGCACCTCGCGGATGTTCAGCACGCAGACCACCGCGGTGATGCCCACGACGGGCAGCGCCCAATGGGTCAGGTTCATCATGCACCAGATCTCCGCCAGCACCAGCGCCAGATTCAGCACAAGCCACGCCGGGTGGAAGTCGATCTCCAGCAGACCGCGGGTCGAGTAGGCGCGCAGCAAAAACACCAGCATCAGGCTCAGGAAGCTGGCCGGGGTTACGCCCCACGGGCCCCACCGCAAAATGAGCAGGTAGTTCAGAATCAGGTTCAGTACCGCACCGGCCAGCATTGTGAACAGCGAGCCGGTAGACCGTTTATACACGACGTAGACGCTGTTCAGGAACTGGTTCAGGCAGGTCAGCATCGAGCAGAGCGTCAGGAACGGAACAAACGTCCAGGCGTCAAAATATTCAGCCTTGAACACCCGCATGAGCAGCTGGCACAGCATGATGATGCCCGCCACGCAGCAGAACAGCACGCTGGCATATACGCGGAATATCTTGGAGAAGAACGCCTGGCGGTCCGTCTCCTCGGTCACGGCGGAGAGCTGCCACGCCTCGTAGAAGATGCTGCCCAAAATCGTGATGATCTGCGGCAGGAAGTACCCCGCCGACAGCAGGCCGACCCAGTGGTTGCCGCTGCGGCCCGCGTAGCCCTCGCACATGCCCTGCACAAAGAACATGTCGCTGGCGTTGATGATCCAAAAGCTGATGGACGCCGGGATCATCGGCAGGCAGTAGCGCAGCATCTCCTTCCACAGCGTCTTGTCAAACGCCTTGGGCTTGAAGTACCGCCAGCACCCGCCCGCAATGAACACAAACACCATGGATGTCAAATCTGCCAGCGCGTTTGCCAGCAAAAAGCCTGTAGCGCCCATTTTTAAGACGCTCAGGAACAGCAGGTAGTAGAGCAGCAGGCTCAGCGTTGTCAGCACACCGTCTATGGCGACCAGCCGGTTCAGCATCCGCGAGCGGATGAACTGGGTACACAGCGTTCTCATACAGCTGGCCAGCACGCAGAGGTACAAAAAGCCCAGGTACTCCGCAGCGTTGGGGATGAGCCGCACCAGCGGCATGGCCAGCAGCAGCACCACAAAGCCCAGCCCGATAGTCGCCGCGCCGTTGACAAAGACGCTGGATTTGTTGGTCGCTTTGTCCAGCCCGAACCGGATGACCGCATAGGCCACGCCAAGGCTGACCACCGGGATCAGCAGGTTTGTGGCCTGCTGCAAAAGGCTGGACACGCCCATAACGTCCGGCGAGTCGAGCGCGTAGCTCAGATACGGGCGGATGAAGAAGCTGAGCAGCTTGGAGCTGAAGTTGGAGATGGCAAACAGCAGCGTATTGCTGACCAGCGTCGTATATTTTTTCTGTGGAGACGGCAAAATGGGAACCTCCCTTGTTTGTAGAGTATGAAGCCTTCCCCTCCGGGGGAAGGCGGCCGAGCGAACGCGAAGGTCGGATGAGGGCAAACCTTCCGCCGGCACCCCGTTCACGGGCAATCGCGGCAAGCTCCCCCCTCACTCGCACGCTCTCACCGCAGCTTCAGCATCCGTTCCCGCTGCTTATAATCCGGCAGCACCTCCGCCACCGCGGCCCAGAACGCCGGGCTGTGGTCGGGGTGGGCAAAGTGACAGAACTCATGCACAACAACGTACTCCTGCGCGGGCAGCGGCATCGTGCAGAGCCGCCGCGCAAACGCCAGCGTGCCGGTGCGCAGACTGCACGACCCCCAGCGGGTGTTCATGTCACGCACCGCAATTTTGGGCATCGCGCCGCCCGGGCAGGTCGCCGCGAATTGCGGATAGTATGCCCGGCACAGCGCCTGCATATAGGCCAGCGCCTCGGCCTTGGGTGGCAGCGCGGGGGCCTCGGCGGCCTCTCGTTCGCGCCGGGCCGCGGCACGCGCCTGTGCGGTGCGCACCCAGTCGGCCCGCGCCGTGACAAAGGCGTCCACATAAGCTGCAGGCACCCGTGGCGACGCACTGGCCGCCACACTGCCGTCGGCCCGCACGCGCAGGTTGATGTTGCGCACCCGCCGCCGCGTCAGCGTGTAGGTGATGCCGTCCGCCGTCCGCTCCATGCCCGGCCCCCCTTTTGCAAAAGTATATAGTTTATTGTACACGCATTTGCCCAAAAGTGCAACAGTTGCCTGCGGCGGCGCATTGTGGTATGATACTGCCAAAAGGGGGCTTTTGCATGAAATCGCTGTTTTTTGTTCTGCCCGCCCTGCTGCTGGGCCTGACGGCCTGCGGCGCGCCGGTGGCCGCCGTGACCCTGCCCGACACCGTGCAGATCGAAAAGACCCAGACCGCCGAGACCGCCGTCCTCTACGAGGATGCCGACGGGCGTGAGGTCAGCCCCCGCCGCGCCGCCCTGACCGAGTGGCGCTGGTCTGTGGCCGATGACACGATTGCCGAGGTCGATCCCAGCGGCATTGTGACCGGTCTGCGCGGCGGCTCGACCACCCTGACGCTGCAAAGCGCCGACGGGAAAATTTCCGCCAGCTGCCCGGTGCAGGTGTCCAGCCCGCTGCGCGGCATTGCTTTGGACGACTACACGCTGTATTTTGACGACGAGCTTGTGACCTGGATCACCGCCGACGGCACGCGCGAGTCCGACTACGCCTACGCCAGCCGCGTCGGCGCAGTCTGCCATCTTCTGCCGGAGGACACCACCGACCACCCCGCCGTGACCTATCACATCGCCGACGAGCGCATCGCCCGCTTCGACGGCTCCTGGCTCGTCCCCGTGAATTACGGCACCACGACCCTGACCGCCGACTGCGGCGGTTTTACAGCGCAGTGTACCGTAACGGTGGTCAGGCCGGAGGAATAGGCAAAAGAAAACGAGGGGATGTACAACAGCCCCTTTGGTGACCCTCCCGTCCATCTCCCGCGCCCTAAAAACAGCCCGCGGGGCTGTTTTTGCCCCGCGGGACGCTGGACGCGGGGCCCGGGCTGTTCGATTCCCGTACTCCTCTACTCCCTTAAAAGTTTATAGCACAAGAAAAAAGCACTACCTCATTTGAGATAGTGCTTTTTGGTGACCCGTACGGGAATCGAATTATAATTCAAATATAATTGCCTTTTAATTTGCACCGTTATAGGCGGATTCAGTCCGCTGTGAACGGTTCAATTAAAGGGCTTTTTTATTTTGAGTGGGGTACAAAATGGGGTACAGCCCTCGTGCAGCTGTTTTCCTTTTCGATGCTATTTTTGACGAATTTATTAAGAATTTGGAGGTTTGAAAAAAATGCTTGCGTAAACGTGCGAACTGCATAGGATAGTATTTACACTACAGCAGACGAGGTACTTCCTATGGCTATCAATTTACATTACAAACTTCACCGCACTATTCAAGATGCAGGTTATACCGATAAAGAAATTGCAAAGGCTATCTATATTTCTCCGCAGGCAATGTCAGACAAAATGACGGGTAAATCCCAGTTCACCTCTGCTGAAATTGCTTCTATCGGCAATATCCTGAATCTGTCCCCTAAACAGTATTATTCGTGCTTCGTCAAACCCTACATCGAAAATTCTATGTTTTGTAAGGAGAACAGCCATGCCTAATCTTCAAAGCGAGCTTGCTACTCGTGTGTTTTTTGTTACCCAAAAGGAAATTTGGAAAATCAACGTGCAGAAAGATGGAGAGCGGAAATCTTTTTACTCAAAACTTCCCGGCAAGCGCGGGCAAAAAGATTGTGCCGCAAAAGCCGCCGCTTGGCTTCTTAGTGATTCGCCCCTTTCACTGTCTGACAAAACAACCGTTGATGACCTTTTTGAGCTTTACCTAAAAGATAAAGCTCTTGAAACTACTGATACATATAATATTGCCAACAGATATAAAAACCATATTGCTCCTGTTATTGGTCGCATTCGCATCTCCCGGCTTACTAAGCAAGACCTTAAGCGCGTTATTTCAACCGCCCATCACGAACATCACTTAAGTAAAAAAACACTCTTAAATTTGCGCGGTGACCTTTCCGGCTTCTGCAGTTACCTTGACGACTCTGACATTCGTTCAGACCTCAGAACCAACAATATTAAAATTCCCGCCAGTGCGCCATCATCAGACAAAAAATCTCTTGACCTTATTTCACTCTATATTCTTTTCACACATTCGCAAGTGCTTTACAACGGCGCTGTCTGTGAGGACAGTCTGATTTACGCCTACCGCTTTAATGTTCTTACGGGTTTGAGGACTGGAGAAATGATGGGCCTCGAATGGGGCGATATTGATGATGATTTTATTCACGTCCGCCGCGCTATCAACGCTAAGGGTGTGACAACTGGCGGCAAGAACGGCTACGCAAAGCGCGATTTTCCACAAACGCGCCAAACGCGTGATATTCTGAAAGCACAAGAAAAGTACCGGCAAAGCCCCAACAATCCGCATGAGCGTGTTTTTGGAAACACTGGCCAACTGTGCTACCGGGAACGCTGGGCAAAATTTTGTAAATTCAACGGGATTCCTTACATCACTCCGTACGAACTACGGCACACCTTTCGGTCAATCTATAAAGGTGAGATTAGCGGCTTACCAGAATCCGAAAAGAATATTCCCACTTTCCAAAGCTGGACAATCGAGGAAATAATGGGACATGTTCATGCTGGTATGCCGGGCGTGTACGGTCATACATTAGACGGCGATATGGATATGGTGCCGCAACTCCTCGAATCCGTCTTTGATGCCCGCTTGAAACGCGGCGAAGAAATTTATTTGAAGAAATTTTGTAAAAATCCGCTACCCTCGGATTCTACATCTTGAACCCCCTTGCGTGAATGTGCGAAGCGCATAAAATTAGAGATGTCAAAAGCAAATTCGACTTGCTTATGATATAAAGTCCGACCCGCATCATTGCGGGGCAACCTCTTCCATAGAAAGGAGAACACAACTATGGAACTTAACAATGTGACTTGCAAAAAGGTCATCGTCTCCAATGAGACCCTCGGCAAACACCTGCGACTGTACAGTGTCCGCCCCTACTATCACTACGACGAAAACAACGTCCGTACTGATATAATTGACGGCTACTCCTACAGTGTGATTTGCCCCACGCTTGGAAACAATTTTCTTGGGGTCAAGATTCCCGGCAAGCAACTGCTTTTTGATGATTCCTACGACCATCTCGTGCAGTTTGATAACTTGCGTGTGGGCATCTATCCACGCTTTGCGCGCGGCGAAAATCGTATCCTGTCAATCAACCTGAAAGCTGCTGCTGATGGCGTAGCCGTCTGCGACAAGTAACACAAGCTGGCGGTGGCAAGGGCGGGATGCCCTAAAGCATCTCACCTTTGCTGCCGCCTCTTTTTTCGTCCCTGTGGGCCGCTCGTAGGGGTCCCCGCCGGGATCGGCGGGGAATATTACTTTACGAGCGACAATGAGACATTGAGACAAGTCGTTGTTTTAGTCATATTATCGTCAAAATATTTGTCTTAATAAAAGCTATTTCTATTGAGACAAATTGACAATCATTGAGACAAAAGGTGGTGATGGAAAATGGCAAAAGCAGCAGATTTTGACGGAACTGCAAACGAAACAGAAGTAATTCCGCCAGAAAAATGCAGAGGAAAAGGCAGACCGTCCATCTTATCCGAAAAAGCCTATCTGTGGTTACTGACAATAAATAATCCTCAAGACCACGGAATATCTCTCGACCAACAAGATATTCTTGAACGGTTAAAAGATGACATTGCTGCCGGAAAAATCGTCTACATAATAGCTCGTATGGAACAAAGCCTGACTGCAGACGAAAATGGAAAGCACACGCCACATGGACACATTGCTATACGTTTTGCTGCCCAAACTCGCGGTGGCACGGTTCATAAAAAATTTCCCATGGCCGCACTCCAAAACTGCAACGCCGATACTTTTTCGGTGCGGCAGTACATCTTAAAAGACCCTACGGGTAAATGGTATAAGACACACCCCGAAAAAATAGGCGAAAGACTCCCCGATTCCGAAGCCAACTGTTGGGAGTGGGGACAGATTCCCGGAAGCCGAAAGTCTAAGGACAATCAATCGTCAAAGACATTGAGCGAGGATATAATGCGAGCCATTCGTGAGGGCAAAAATGATGCCGATATTCTGATATTATATCCGACCATTTGGAATCGTTCTGCAGAACTCCGCAAAATCAGATTCTCGATTATGAGCCAAAAATATCGCTCTGTCTACCGCGACCTAAATTGCATTTACATCGAAGCTAACCTACCACCCAAAGAAACTTACAAGTTGTTTGCACACACACCAGACACATACGTTGTAAGTGACTACACTCACCCTTGGGACAGCTACTGCGCGGAAAGCACTGTCGTTCTTACCGACTACACCGGGCAATTCCCGTGGTTCGACATTAGGCGCTTTCTAAGCGGCAACTATTGTACGCTACCCGCAAGATTTTCAGACGCAGTTGCATGTTACACAACCATTATCATTATTTCACCTCTATCCATTGAAGAACTGTGTGCCAGCGGCAAAGATTATGATTCGGCAGCATTGGCATCTTACATTACCCATTTCCGTTGCTACTTGGACATTGATGATGTTGGCACTGATTATATTGCAAATCCCACCTCCGGGGAGTGGGAGCAGCTTTACTTACTTTCCCCGCACGTTGATGTTGATTCTGAAAAGGAGTAACGATGACGAACCTGAATAAGAATGAGTTGAGTTCGCGCACCAATCTGCGCAACCTCACTTCTACAGCAAAAGCTGGGCTGCACAATGCAGCCACATACCCCCGCAAGCGCTACAGTCTGCTTGCTCTCCTGCTGCTGGGCGTGGTACTCTGCGCGGCAATCTACGGGCCGTATCATCTGCCCGGCGTACTTGGCAGCATTTTCATTGCGCCAGCAGCGTTTACATATTTATGCTGGGTCGTTTTCAGTTTTGCCGCTGTTGGCTATGTTCCGGGCGCATTGGATATGCAGCACAATTTTGCGCGTATTGGCTTTCTAAACAGTGCCGGCGAAGCGCCCTATTTAATTCAAAAAGAGCAGCACGGCAATGTTGTCACTTATACTTACCGCTGCACGGGCTTTCCGGTTTCCTTATGGGTTGACAAGCAACTCGAACTCGAAAGCGCCCTGAATATGTTGATTGCAGATGTAAAAGAGGGCAAAGACCGCCGTACTGTAACCCTGTGCTGCGTACCACTTGAACACGCTTTTGACACCGCTGAATGGCATGACCGCTATATCCACTACAACGAGGACAATTTGCTGCTTCTTGGCCGTGGTCTGACGAGTGATATTACTATCAACATCGACAAGACCCCGCATATCCTGATTGGCGGCAACACGGGCAGCGGCAAGACTATCTTGCTTCAATGTCTGCTCTGGCAAGCCATCGAACAGGCTGACGTTGTGTATGTGGCTGATTTCAAGGGCGGCGTTGATTTTCCGCGTGCGTGGCAGGAGTTTGCTTATATTATTACTAATGAGCAAAAGCTGCTTGTTCTTTTGAATCGTCTGGCGGATACTTTGGAAAAACGCAAACAGCTTTTCAAGGAAGTTGAAGCCGCCAACATCACCGAGTACCGCCAAAAGGCCGGGGACTATATGCAGCGTATTGTCTTTGCCTGTGATGAGGTTGCGGAACTGCTCGATAGGACGGGCGCAGACAAGGAGCGTAAAGAACTGCTGGCACAGATTGAAGCACGTCTTGCGCTGATTGCCCGTCAAGGCCGTGCCTTTGGCGTTCATCTGATTCTTGCAACCCAGCGCCCTGACGCGAACATCTTGTCGGGCCAGATTAAGAACAACATGAATATTCGCATCTGTGGCCGCGCGGATACCACGCTGTCTACCATCATTATCGGAGATGGACGGGCAGCCGAGCAGATTCCGCATGATGCACAGGGACGTTTTTTGATGGAAGATGGCACGGTGTTTCAGGCATACTATTTTAATGATGCAACCTTGAAGTAATTTTGAAATGTTAACTTCAAAGGGTAGGCGCGGATCGCGCCTACCCTCTTATTTTTGTAAAACGTAATTGCCGTAAACAGGGGTTTATGCTATGATAATGATAAAGACATTGTGCTATGAGGTGACCGCTATGACCGCTGCGCAACAGCAACAGGCCGCAAAGAGTTTTGCCGCCTACTGGAAAGATAAGGGCTACGAAAAAGGCGAAAGTCAACCTTTCTGGCTGTCGCTTCTTCGTGATGTGTACGGAGTCGAACACCCTGAGCAATTCATTCAGTTTGAGGAGCAAGTCCACCTTGACCACACCAGTTTCATTGACGGCACGATTCCTGCTACCCACGTTCTGATTGAGCAAAAGGGGCTTGGCAAGGATTTGAACAAGCCCATCAAGCAATCAGATGGTGCGCTGCTGACCCCTTTTGAACAGGCTAAGCGGTATATTTTGGAGCTGCCCGTATCGCAGCACCCGCGCTGGGTGGTAACCTGCAATTTCAGCACCTTTTATGTGTATGATATGGAACGCCCGCGCGGTGAGCCTGAAATCGTCGAACTTGCGAATCTGGAAAAAGAATACTATCGGCTGCAATTCCTTGTCGATGCTGGAAACGAACACCTCAAACGGGAGATGGAAGTTTCCATAGCGGCAGGTGAAATTGTCGGCTTGTTATATGATGCCTTTTACAAGCAGTACGCAAACCCGGAATCCGAACATTCGCTGAAAAGCCTGAACAAGCTGTGCGTTCGCTTGGTATTTTGCCTGTATGCCGAGGATGCCGGGATTTTTGGGCATCACGGTATGTTCCACGACTACCTCAAAGGTTTTGACACGCGCGGACTGCGCAAGGGGCTGGTAGATTTGTTCCGCGTGTTGGACACAAAGCTGCAAGACCGTGACCCCTATTTGAAAGATGACAACCCGGAATTGGCGGCGTTTCCCTACGTGAATGGCGGGCTGTTCAGCGATGAGAATATCGAGATACCGCCGTTCACCGATGAAATCCGAAACCTGCTGCTGGAGAAAGCCAGCGAAAACTTCAACTGGTCGGAAATCAGCCCCACCATTTTCGGCGCGGTGTTTGAAAGCACCCTGAACCCCGAAACCCGCCGCAGCGGCGGTATGCACTATACCAGCATTGAAAATATCCACAAGGTCATTGACCCGCTGTTTTTGGACGAACTGAAAGCTGAGCTTGACGAGATATGCGCCAATCCCGTGGAACGAACCAAAACGGCAAAGCTGCGGGTGTTCCAACGCAAGCTGGCATCGCTCACATTCTTAGACCCCGCGTGCGGCAGCGGAAACTTTTTGACCGAAACCTATTTGAGCCTGCGCCGCTTGGAAAATAAAATTTTGGTGGAACTCTCCCACGGTCAGGTCACGATGTACTCCGCCAGCGAAAGCCCGATACAGGTTTCCATCAGCCAGTTTTACGGCATCGAAATCAACGATTTTGCCGTGACGGTTGCAAAAACCGCACTCTGGATAGCGGAAAGCCAGATGATGAAGGAAACGGAGAAAATCCTGCTCGTTCCGCTGGAATTTTTGCCGCTGAAAACAAACGCCTTTATTGTAGAGGGCAACGCCCTGCGGGTGGATTGGGAGAGCGTGGTTCCCAAAAGTAAGCTGAATTATATAATGGGGAATCCGCCGTTTGTGGGGCAGGCATTGAGAACGAAAGAGCAATCTAAAGATGTTGTTGATGTATTTGGAAAAGGAAGCCCAGAAACAAAGCTCGATTATGTCCTATGCTGGTATAAGAAAGCATTGGATTTAATGAAATGCAGTCCACAAGTTCTTTGTGCATTTGTCTCAACAAATTCTATCTGTCAGGGCGAGAGCGTTCCTACATTTTGGAAGAAAATATGTAGCGAAGGCGCGGAAATACAGTTTGCGCATACCAGTTTTGCGTGGTCGAGTGAGTCAAACCATTCTGCAATGGTCTATTGCGTTATTGTAGGCTTTACTGCAAAGTCGCTTCCTGCAGAGAAAAAACTTTTTACTAATGGTCAATGCAAGCTGGTGTCGCACATAAACGGTTATCTGCTGGCTGCACCAGATGTTTGGATTGCAAGCCGTACAAATAATAAACCAGACTGGCTTCCCAAAATCGAAAAAGGCAGCGAACCCAGTGATGGCGGACATCTGTTTTTAACGCCAGAGGAGGCAGACTGTCTATCACAAAAGTACCCAAGTTTGGTCAAGTATATTCGTAAATTCACTGGTGGTAACGAAGTAATCAATAGTAAACCGGGTGAGGTTTCAAGATATTGCTTATGGTTCTTGCACGGAAATCCGGCAGACTACGCTAAAAATTCAGAGATTTGCGAACGCTTGCAAGCAATTCGCACATTAAGAGAGGGTAGTTCTGCCGACAGAATAAGAAAAAAAGCTGACGAAGCATATCTGTTTTGTCAAATCCGTCAGCCAGAGAGCGACTATATAATTATTCCAAGACATTCAACAAGTTCACGTCGGTATATCCCTATGGCATATACTAGCAAAGATATTATCTGTGGTGATTCTGCTTATGTATTGGCAAGTGAATCACGATACCTATTTGGAATCTTAAACTCTAATGTTCACAATGCTTGGTGCCGAGCAATTTGCGGCAGACTAGGCATGGCATATCGCTACTCCCCAGCAGTTTACAACAACTTCCCGTGGCCTGCACCAAACGAACAGCAAAAAGCCAAAATCGAACAAACCGCGCAAGCGATTCTGGACGCACGCGCTCTTTACCCGGACAGCAGCCTTGCCGACCTGTATGATGAACTGACCATGCCGCCGGAACTCCGCAAAGCCCATCAAGACAATGACCGCGCCGTTATGGACGCTTACGGATTCACAAAGGGAACTGCCGCCAGAACCAGCGAAAGCGCCTGTGTTGCCGAGTTAATGAAACTTTACCAGCAAAAGGTATCTGCCGCACAATCCAAATAATCGCTTTGAAAAGTTGACATCAAAAAAGCTCCGGGTGCTGAATTTGCTCCCGGAGTTTCCTTTTTATTGCGCCCGCATTGGCTTATTGCAGTCCATGCACAGAATGTGTACTGCCTTGGTTGCCCTCACGCTGTTACCGCAGCAGGGACATACATATTTGATACTGTGGGTGTTTGGGCTGCTGCCGCCTGTTGGCTTGCCTGTCGTGTTCCCTGTACCTTTGCCGCGCGTTGTATAGCCGCCCTCTATGCGGTTCATGCGAATGTCGTCCCAGCCTTGCTCCAGAACGAACTCACAAAGGGCTTCCGTTGGCTCTGTTATGCTCCAACCGATGCGCGGGTTATAACTGATTTTCAGGTCACGGGCTTCGGCGGCGGCTTTGAATTTTTTGTTGTGATACTGCCCGCCCCTGCTGCAATCCTGTATGCCGCGCTGCATATTGTAGATGTGTATGCACTCGTGGAGTTCAGATGCAACAATTTCGAAAATGCTTCTGTCAAGAGTTCCTGCCCCGATATTTAACTCCCTGCGGGTAGTATCTCCACGTTGCCATGCCTTGCCGATGGTAACATGTGCGTATGCCTTGGGCGTACTCTGTATCGTGATGATGGGTTCTTCCAGTTCATTATCAAAATACTTTGCGTTCAGCGCCCGGAAAATTTTCTCCAAGTATCCCGCCGTTCTTGATGTTTTTACTGTCTCTTTCATTTTCGTATCCTCGCTTTCGATTTTCTCAATCTCAACTCACGTTATCCCATCGGGATAAGGGGTTGCGGGTTGTTCCGCGATTCGCGGAAAAAACGGAAATGGCGGACAGTCAAGGGGAGCGTGGAATACCGCAGCCCAATTTGTAAAGCGAGGATATGCCGCGAAAGCCCCTTTACTGTTCGGCATTTCACGGTTTTATAATTAGGTGGGGAACAACAAAAAAGTAGACGTGCTGCGCTGATAAAGGCTTTTACGCAGCACGTCTACCCTCTTGGAAAGATTGATTTTTTTCTGAAAGTGTGGTACGATTGTGGTACACGTCAAAAGGCAAAAGAAAAAGCCCTCAATTTCTAACGAATCTTCGTTAAAAATTAAGGACTACATTTGGTGACCCGTACGGGAATCGAACCCATGTTACAGCCGTGAAAGGGCCGTGTCTTAAC